>Ga0055584_100003376_pt1 | contig 15744 bp, 10 predicted proteins | sample OSDHelmetaG_FD_58716 | JGI IMG/M metagenome (GOLD analysis project Ga0055584, IMG submission 58716) | Pelagic marine sediment microbial communities from the LTER site Helgoland, North Sea, for post-phytoplankton bloom and carbon turnover... | ecosystem: Environmental > Aquatic > Marine >... | reverse complement strand
GTGCATGCGGGCCACCGGGCAAACGCGGAATTTGACCGGTAGCCTGGAAGAATCTGAACGACGTGTGGTCCTCGCCCGCGCGCTGTTGGGTGAATGGCTGGGTGGGTCGGGCGGCGGTTGGCAGGACAGCGGCGGTGTCTGGCCAGGAATTAAATTGATCAGCGGCGTCACGGCTGACGAGGGGGATGCTGAACACGGCGTGAGTCGCGGTCGCCTGATGCCGCAGCACAAGATCCTCGCGGACGGGGACTGCGCCGCGGACATCCGGGAACGACTGCAGGACAGTCTGGTGCTCGTCCATGGCGGCATGGCGCAGAATGTCGGGCCGATCCTGGAAATGGTGACGGAGAAATATCTGCTCCGTTCTGGCAAAGAATGGCAAGCCCGCCAGCAGGCACTGGGAGTCTTGGATGATATTCTGGGCGCGCTCAAATCCGGAGATATCCGCAAGATCGGTGAGCGCACCACTTTCAATTTTGCCGAGCCGATTCAGAGCATCATTCCGTGGGCTTCCACCTATTTTACCGAACAGCTGATTGAACGGGCGGGCAAGGAGTTCGGCGACGACTTCTGGGGATTCTGGATGTTGGGCGGCATGAGCGGCGGGGGCATGGGGTTCATGTTTGATCCCAAGCGGAAGGCGGAGGCACAGACCCGGATGGCCGAGATCATTTCGCAGGCCAAGCAGGAGATGGAGCATTCGCTGCCCTTCGCCATGGATCCCGTGGTCTACGATTTCGAGATTAATGACAACGGAACCTTCGGGACCTTGTTGACGAACCGGGAGGCACTGATGCCGGCCAACTACTACACCGTCCGCATTCCTGATCTCTTGCGTCGTCCGCCCCAGGATCTGCCGGCTCGCGAACGGGCGGAGTTGGACAAGTTCGGTTCGGCCTGCCGTCATACCCCCGAATTGAGCGGCATGGTGCAGACGTTGTTCGATGTGATGTTGCCCAAAGGCGCGTCCGAATCAGATGACGCGCGGTCGCTGAGTGAATTGCAACGTGAGTTCGGCTTCGATCAGGAACAGCACGAGCGGATCCGCGCAGATCTTAAGGACGGCGTGATCGGTCTGTCTCAAAATCGACTCCGATCCGATACGAGCATCGAAGATGTTGCGGATGATGATCTTACCGATGCGCGTCAGATTTCTGATTCCGGACCTGATCATGAAGCGGGGCTGGAAATCTTGAAGAACGGTGAAGTCGCCGTGGTGACCTTGGCTGCCGGTGCTGGCAGTCGTTGGACGCAAGGAGCAGGGGTGGTGAAGGCACTGCACCCGTTCTGCCGTCTGGGGGGCACTCACCGAACGTTTGTCGAAACTCATCTGGCGAAGACCCGACAGATTGGCGACGCCTGCGGGACCCCATTGCCGCATGTGTTTACGACGAGTTACCTGACCCATGGTCCCATTCAGGATGTTCTGAAACTGCAGGGCAATTACGGCTACCGAGGAGACGTGTTGCTCTCTCCCGGCAAGAGCATCGGCCTGCGGATGATTCCGATGGTGCGCGATCTGCGTTTCGCCTGGGAAGAAATGCCTCAACAGGTGCTCGACGAACAACAGCAGAAGGTCCGCGACAGTCTGCGCACCGCGTTGATCGGCTGGGCTGAAGGAGCCGGGGAGGGTGGTGACTACACCGACAACCTGCCGATGCAATGCCTGCATCCCGTCGGCCATTGGTACGAGATTCCGAATCTGCTTCTCAATGGCACGCTGGTCCAACTGCTCAAGGAGCGTCCGCAACTCAAGTATCTGATGTTGCATAACATCGATACGCTCGGCGCGAACGTGAATCCGTCGCTGCTCGGTCTTCATGCGAAAAGCGGCGCCGCACTTTCTTTCGAAGTGATCACCCGGCGTCTCGAAGATCGCGGCGGTGGTTTGGCTCGCGTGAACGGTCAACCGCGCCTGCTCGAAGGTCTCGCCATGCCGCGCGAGGAAGATGAGTTCAAACTCAGCTATTACAACACGATGACCACGTGGATCTCGATCGATCAACTGCTCGCCTCATTTGGCCTGACCCGCGCCGATTTGAACGATGCCGAAAAGATCGGCGAAGGCGTCCGGAATCTGGCCGCCCGCATGCCTACCTACATCACGCTGAAAGACGTGAAGAAACGTTGGGGTCACGGTCAGGAAGATGTCTTCCCGGTCACACAATTCGAAAAGCTCTGGAGCGACATGACCGCACTCAGCGAAGTCGAATCACAGTTCATGTTGGTGCCGCGCATTCGTGGGCAACAGCTCAAGGATCAGGCCCAACTCGATGGCTGGTTGCGAGACGGATCAGCCGCGTATGTGGAGTCATTGTGTGCGTGGTAGTATATTTTAGTTTCGGTCGGACAGGTTCAATGGAACGCAGTTTTCGTGGCGGACTCTGTGTTGAAGGATGTCGCATTGGGGTCCTCTCATCGAAAGCTGAAAGATGCTGGCTGACCCCAAGAACTTAGTGAATTTATGTTCAGAAAACATGGAAGTATATCTGCGCCAACTTCTCGTGTTGTTGGTTGGTGTTTTACTGTGTGGATTGCTCCACCTGATCGGTTTGCTGCCATATGTCATAGGTCGATTTGAACTGGTGGATGTTAGGAATCTATCCGGATTGATGGTGTTATTATTAAGTTGTTTGCCGTATCCAGGAGTCCCACTCCTTAGTGTGCCGTTGATGTAAATCTTGATTGAGAAGCGGTAAATGCTCCGGATGAGCGCCCGGCGATGTTGCTTGGCGGTCTGGATGAAACTCGATACTTGTTTCGGTCATGCCCTTGCGGATCTTGTTGCTCGTTCTTGCGCTCTTGTTTTTGTGCACGCCGTTTTGGGCAGTGGGGGATACGGGTATCATGGCGGGGTTGCCACGGTGGGTGATCTACCTGGTGATGGTTTGTGTGTTTTTCCCGGCGGCGGTTTCGTTCTTGGTTCAACGAAATTGGGAAGCACTGGCGCAGGCAGGGGATTCAGAAAAGGAGACCGAAGGATGAGTCCGGATTCGGCCTTGGTTGGTACGGGTGGAATCGCGGTGATGGTGGCGTATCTCGTTGCCTTGCTGGTGTTGGGATGGATGGGGCGACAGGCGCGGAAAGAGAAGTCACTTGCTGACTTCTATCTGGGAGGACGGAATCTGGGGTTCTTTGTCTTGCTGCTCACGCTGTACGCGACGCAGTACAGTGGAAACACTTTGATTGGATTTTCTGGTAGCGCCTATCGCAACGGATTCGCGTTTCTGGTGGCGGTCGCGTTCATGATGGGGGTGGTTGCCATGCAGTTTGTGTTTGCGCCGAAGCTGCATCGCCTGTCGCACGAACATGGCTACATCACCTTGAGTGATTTCTTCTATCATCGCTTTCGCAGTCGGACCTTTGCCGCCCTGATCAGCATCAGCGGGATCATCGCTTTGCTGAACTATGTGCTGACGAATCTGAAGGCGATCGGGACGGCGGCAGAGACGGCGACCGGCGGAAAGGTTTCGTTTGCGCAGGGAGTCATCTTTCTCTCAGTGATCATTCTGATCTACGAGACGCTGGGCGGGCTTCGGAGTGTGGCTTGGACGGATGTGTTACAGGGTATCATTCTGGCGATCGGTTGCCTGGTGATCTTCGGCGTGATTTTGTTCACCTATGACGGGACGTCCGGAGTGTTCAGCGCGTTGCAGGAGAAACGGCCGGATCTGTGGCAGCCGTTGACGACGGCGCAGTACAAGACCTGGCTGAGCACGCTGTTGGTGGTGACGGGCGGTGTCGCGATTTATCCCCATGCGATTCAACGGATCTACGCGGCGTCCGATTCGCAGAAATTGAAGCGGGCCTACCAGGTGATGTTGTTCATGCCGCTGTTCACGACCTTGCTGATGATCTTTGTCGGTTGGGTGGGGGCGGCGCAGATTCCCGGTTTGGAGCGTGCCGCCAGTGAAGGAATCACCATGCGAATGTTGGGCGAGCTGACGGCAAGGTATCCGGTGATGCAGTTCGTCGTGATTCTGTTTCTGGCGGCGGTGTTTGCCGCGATCATGTCGACGGTGGATTCGGCCCTGTTGTCGATTTCTTCAATGATCACCCAGGACCTGTATCGGCCGCTGAATCCGTCGATGCCCGAAGAGCAGTTGACCCGACTGGGGAAATGGATTTCCTGGGGGTTGATGGCGTTGATGGTGCCGTTGGCCATCAATCTGCCGCAGACGATCTGGTGGTTTGTTCAGATCAAGGTGGAACTTCTGGTGCAGGCATTGCCGGCTCTTCTGTTCGGCCTGTATTGGAATCGAGTTCAGACCGGTCCGGCGCTATGGGGATTCCTGGTGGGGACTGGAGTCACGCTGCTGTTTGCAGTGGGAAGCAACTTTTCGGATGCGATACCCGCCAAGCCCTTTGGCATGCACGGGGGGCTTTGGGCGCTCGTGTTGAATATCCTGATCGTTGGGATCGGATCGACCGTGTTGCGAAAGAAGCCAAGCAACGAGTGAAAGCAAGAAACCCCGGGTTCGTTATGCCCATGTGAACATCATTGCCAAGGATTGGCGCAAGCTGGCGGACTTTTACCAGGAGGTGTTCGACTGTGAACCGGTAAGTACGGAGCGGGATCATCAGGGGCCGCATACGGATGCAGTGACGGGGATCGCGGACGTCCTGGTGCAGGGGCAGCACCTGCGAGTTCCCGGCCATGGAGAGAACGGACCAACGATCGAGTTCTTTACCTACAACGAACAGATGCCGTCGCTGCCACCGGCGATCAACCGGCGGGGTTTTGCGCACATCGCCTTTGAAGTGAAACAGTTTGATGAGGTGCGTCAGCAGATTCTGGATTGTTGCGGAAGCGATTACGCAGAGAAGATCACGATCGATATTCCCGGTGCAGGCAGGTTGACGCTGCTCTACATGAACGATCCGGAAGGGAATATCGTTGAGCTTCAACGATGGCATTGAGAACTCCGGGCGCTTCGAATAACGCCATTGCTAGGAGAGTCAGCCTCGTGTAGAAAGCTCCGCTTTTGATTCCGAGCGAAACGTCGGTCGGAGTTCTGATGATGAAAAATTCCCTCAAGAAATTGTGTATTGTGGTGCTGGCAAATGGGACGTTGCTGGTCGGCGAGGCGTCGGGTGCACCGCTGGTCGCCGGGTTCGAGCGCCTGAAGGCGGATCGCTCCGTGAGTCTGGCAGATCGTGGTGAATTGCTGCTGGCGGAGCTGAACTGTCTGGCCTGCCACACGGCTCGCACATCGATCAACAATCGAGTGGGCGGCAAGACCGCTCCGGACCTCAGCCGGGCAGGCGAACGATTGACGCCCAAGTATATCCGCGAGTTCCTGTCCAATCCTCACGAGGTGAAACCGGGGACAACCATGCCGGATCTTTTTCATGCCTCCGATACCGGGCCAAAGGCGGGAGCAATCGGTTTTCTTACTCACTTTCTGGTGTCGCGCAGCGGTCCTGTCGAACCCTCCAAGACAGCAGTAAATCGGGGTGCGGCTGATCTGGGAAAGGAACTGTTTCATTCGGTTGGCTGCGTTGCCTGCCATGCTCCGGAGCAGACTGAAGGTATTGGCACGCCGATGATTCCTCTGCCCCCAGGGCTGGCAGGTAAGACGACCGTGGAGCAGCTTATCAAGTTTCTACAGAACCCGTTGCATACGCGGCCGGCCGGCCGGATGCCCTCCCTGGGGCTGACGGAGGAGGAAGCTCGGAGCATCGCGATGTATCTGTTGCGAGATCAGATGGACAATCCGCAGAACGCTTCAGCCAAGGGAATGACGGTGAACGGATGGCGTTACGAATACTACGAATTGAAAGGTATGAATCGCCTGCCCGATTTTTCGAAATTGGAAGCCAAGGCGTCCGGGATCACGGAAACCATCAGCCTGAGGCCCGGTGGCATGAAGCCTCGCAAGGATCAGTTTGCGCTGCGTTTCACCGCCGATCTGAAAATCAAAAAGGGTGGTAATCACAATTTCATGGTGAGTTCAGATGACGGTTCTCGTCTGCTGATCGATGGGAAGGTCGTGAGTGAAGATGACGGGATTCATCCGGCCCGTGAGAAGAAGGTGAAGGTGTCATTGGACAAGGGAATACATGCGATTGAGTTGCAGTATTTTGAAGGCGGTGGTCAGGAACATCTTTCCCTGGCGGTGTCGGGGCAGGCGTTTGGCCGGAAGAAACAGGAGATCGATCCGAGCCTGGTGTCGGTGCCTGATCAGACCCCGATGGTGCCGACGGGCTGGGAGGACTTCAAAATTGATCCGCAGGAGGTCAAAATGGGCAAGATGATGTTCGCCGCCATGCGCTGCGCATCGTGTCACAAGGTGGATGACCTGAAGCCCATGCGACCGGCTCCGTTCTTGTCACAGTTGAATATCGAGTCGTCTTCGGGCTGTCTGGGCACCGGTGTGCGTCGTTCCGTGCCACAGTTCAATCTGTCCGATGATCAGCGCGCGGCGTTGAAGGCGGCCTTGGCGGATCAGGTGGCGCTCTCCAAACCGCGTGCACCGGAGGCTCGCATCAAACACACGATGGCGGCGTTCAATTGCTATGGCTGTCATCAACGGGGCGAACTCGGGGGGCCGGATGACAAACGTGCCGAATTGTTCAAGACGAACATTCCGGTGGATCTGGGAGAGGAAGGCAAGATTCCGCCGCATCTGAATGGAGTGGGATCGAAGCTCAAGAAATCCGCCCTCCAGGAAATTATTCATAACGGCAAATTGCACACCCGGTATTTCATGTCGACCCGGATGCCGCGCTTCGGCCGTGGCGAGGTCGGTCAACTGATTGAGGATTTCGTGAAAGTGGATCTGAAGCCGCGCGATACCAAGGCTCCGAAGTTCAGTGAGGAGAGCATGGCGGTCGGTCGTCGGTTGACTGGACAAACAGGCCTTTTCTGCATCAACTGCCACCTGGTGAATGGCGGCAAGGGACCCGGTATTCCTGGGGTGGATCTGGCGACGGTGCACAAGCGATTGAATCCGGGTTGGTTTGTTCGCTTGCTGTCGAATCCCCCGGCGGTGAACAAGGGGACGCGGATGCCGGCGTTTTGGCCGGATGGTCAGTCTGCCTTGCCGACTGTGTTGGATGGCAATCCGACCAAGCAGATGGCCGCGATCTGGAATTACTTCTCGCTCGGTGATTCGATGCCCTTGCCACTGGGGATCAAGCCAGTGGGGGGCGTGGGGATGGAGTTGAGTCCGGTGGAAGAGCCGATCATTCATCGCACATTCATGGAAGGTGTGGGGCCGCGCTCGATCTTGGCGGGCTTCCCGGAGCGGGTTCACGCTGCCTTTGATGCGAACATCGTACGATTGGCCAAAGTCTGGCGCGGACGATTCTTTGACGGATCGGGGGTTGCCAGTGGTCGATCGGATACTTTTCTGGGGCCGCTCGGCAAGGATATGTTGGATATGCCTGAAGGACCGGCCTTTGCGGTCTTGGAGAGTCAGAGCGACCCGTGGCCGGTCACCCAGAAGACGGATCGCAATGTCGGAGGTCGCTTCAAGGGATATTCTCTGGATGAGAGAGGGCGTCCGAAGTTTCGCTACCAATTGAACGGCGTGCAGATCGAAGAGCGTGTGTTGCCGATATTGCGGCAAGGCGGGGCGGTGATTCGGCGTGAGTTCACGGTGACCGGCAAGGGCGAGAACGTCTATCTCCTGGCCGGGGCCGGCAAGGATGTGGATCACACTTCGACGACGGACTGGATTATCGACGGTGACTTGGAACTTGAGATCGATGGCACGGGTGCCGGCGAAGGCATTGTTCGCGAAGGAGGCAAGGGGAAACAGCTGTTGATCCCGGTCAACCTGGAGAATGGCAAAGCCAAGTTCAGCATCACCCTGGTCTGGTAACAAATTTTGAAACGAATGAAGAAACTTTCTCTTTTCATGGCTGCGCTCTCTTTGTGCGTGGCCGGCGATCTGACCGCGCAGGTCAAGGAAGCCGATTACTACGAGCTCATCAACTATCCCGCGACGGACGACAATAATCTGAAGTTGGAGATCTGTTCGATGACGATGTTGAAGGACGGGAACCTGATGGTAGGGACCCGTCTCGGGGATGTTTTTTACGTGGAGCATCCGTATGACCCGGCCAAGGCGAAGTTCACCAAGTTTGCCCATGGATTGAACCATCCGCTGGGCATGGAGGAATTTGACGGGGCAATCTATCTCGCTCAACGCGGTGAACTGACCCGGTTGCGGGATACGAACGGTGACCACAAGGCCGATGAATTTGAAACGGTCAGTGATGAGTGGGCGATCAGTGGTAACTACCACGAGTTCAATTTCGGGCCACGGCTCGACCAGGATGGCTACATGTGGGTCACGCTCAACAAGCCGTTTGGCAAGGAACCCTACGGGCGTGCGCCGTGGCGCGGATTTGCGGTGCGCATCCATCCGAAGACAGGTGAAATGCAGCCCATGTGCGCCGGATTGCGTTCGCCGGCGGGAGTTGAGGTTTCGCCTTGGGGTGATGTGTTCTATACGGATAACCAGGGAGAATGGTGTAATGCGTCGAAACTGGCGCACTTGGAATATGGCGACTTTCACGGTCACCCGCACGGGTTGGACCCTTCGCGCAAAGTGGTTGGAAAACCTTTCAGTGAGATCCCCAATCCCGAGTCGGGCACATGGATGAAAGATCTGAAGAAGACCGTGCCACAATGGAAGATGCCCACAATGTGGTTTCCTTACGACAAGATGGGCAAGAGTCCGAGCGGGCTGAAATGGGATGTCACGAAGGGGAAGTTTGGTCCATTTAAGGAGCAGCTGTTCGTGGGGGATCAGCATCATTCATGGCTGATGCGCTGCGATCTGGAGAAGGTGAAAGGACATTGGCAGGGCGCGTGTTTTCTTTTCCGGGAAGGATTTCAGTCCGGCATCCTGCGCATGGCCTATGGCAAAGATGGCTCGATGTTCGTTGGAATGAGCAATGCCGGTTGGGGCAGTCGTGGCAACAAGTCCAGGGGGCTTCAGCGATTAAAGTGGACCGGCAAGGTGCCATTTGAAATTCATACGATGCGAGCCAGGTCCGATGGCTTTGAGCTGACCTTCACGATGCCGGTGGATGCCAAAGCCGCCGCGGATGTCGCCAACTATAAGGGCGAGAGCTACACCTATCAGCTGCGGAGCGCTTATGGTGGTCCCGAGGATGACAAAAAGTCATTCAATGTTACCAAGGCCATCGTCGGGAAAGATGGCAAGAGCGTGCGGTTGATACTCGATTCAATGCGCGCGGGCTACGTCCACGAACTGCACCTGAGTGGAATCAACGCCCAGAGCGGCACCGAGCTGCTTCACAACGCGGCTTACTACACTCTGGTAAATATTCCGGACTGATCCCATGTGTGGTGGTGAGCGTGAGCGAATGGATCGAAGCGGCTTAAATCCACTCGCTCACGCCCGCCGCCACAACGCCGTAAATCAGCGATGATGCTTGAGGATGAAATCCACGATGGGTTTGGGATCCTTGAGACTGTGAGGGTGATGGCCGATTCCGGGTTTGTGGATCACCTTGATGGGGCCACCTAGCTTGCGGTATCGCTCTTCCAGAATGTCCGAATTCTCCGAGATCGGGACGACGACGTCGGCGTCGCCGACCACGTTCAGGATCGGGACCTGGGCGGTGGCCATTTTCTTAAGATCATCGATCGGGTTGCTCTTGGCCACTAGTGCCTCTTCCTCCGAATAGCCATAGACTTCCAGGCATTGCTGCCAGGTCTTGGCGCTTCCCTTGCCGGTTCCTTTGCCACCAGGCCAGCTCTTGATGTCACAGACAGGAGCGTCGCCGTAGATGCTGCTGACCTTGTCCGGATTCTTCTTGGCCCAGTTGAAGATGATGAGACCGCCACGGCTCATGCCTTCCAGGGTGGGGCGTTTGTGAAAACCGTGTTTCGTGGTGACGTGGCGATAAAACTCGTCCCAGATGGCCACGGCTTGCGGTGATCCGAACAGGCCACCGACGTCGGCGTAGGCGACATGCCAACCGCGCTGGAGCAGGGCGACATCGGTCTGCGGTTGGTGACCGAAGAAGCGGGCGCGCCAGATCCAAGGATTTCCGGGGGCGGACTTCTTCGGTTGCACGATGATGCATTTGCGGTCGTTGTGCGTGAAATCGTATCTCTTGAAAGAGTGAAAGTTTGATTCGCGGCCGGGGATGTCAGCGCCTTCTGTGGAGAGTGCGACAAGCAAGAGCCCGAGAATGGGCAGATATCGTGAGGGGAAATGCATGGCGAAGTTTTGGAATCCCTACGAACTGCTGTCCATACTTAATACTCCGTGCTAAATCGTCTGCATGCGAACGATGTTGGGAATTCTGTCTGCCATGTTGGTGGTGCTTGCCGCGAGGTCTGCGGAGGTTGGTCCTGAGAATGGAACCTTGGTGGTGGTGGGCGGTGCAGCGCGGAGTTCCGAGATCTACGACAAGTTCGTCGAACTGGCGGGGGGACCAGAGGTGATGATCGTGGTGATACCGACCGCGGGTGGACAGAAGCGTTATCCGACCGATTGGGCCGGGCTGAACGTCTTTCATTCTCACGGCGTGACCAACGTTGTGCTGTTACATACCTATGATCGAAAGGAAGCGGACACTGCCGAGTTTGCGGCCGTGCTCAAGAAGGCGGATGCGGTGTGGTTCTCTGGAGGCCGACAATGGCGGCTGGCTGATTCCTATCTGAACACGCACGTTCATCGGGAATTGGATACGTTGCTCAAGCGGGGAGGCGTCATCGGTGGTTCCTCGGCGGGGGCGACCATTCAGGGTTCCTACCTGGCGCGGGGAGACACCAAGAGCAATACCATCATGATGGGCGATCATGAGGAGGGGCTGGGTTTTTTGAAAAAGGTGGCGATCGACCAGCATCTGCTGGCGCGCAACCGTCAGTTTGATCTGATCGAGATCATCAAGGCGAAGCCGGAGCTGTTGGGGATTGGGGTGGATGAGAACACCGCCTTGATTGTCAGGGGGGATGTGGCCGAGGTGATCGGCGAAGGATACGTGGCTTTCTACCGCCAGGAGAGCATTGCAGCCGGGCGGCCGTTTTATCTGGTGGCGCCGGGGCAGCGCTATCACCTGAAACAGGGCCGGGTGATCACGCGGGGTCGCCGCCGATAGGGGGGATTTTGCTTTTCCAGAGTTGGGTTTCTGGTTCGATGTCGGCATGAAATCCACGTTTCGAGTGTTGCTCGCGAGCACCCTGTTGTTGACGGCTGTTAATTCCTCTCTTGCCGCCGCGAAGAAAAAGAGACCCAAGAAAGATCCCCGAGCCTCGTTGACGTGGACTGATCCGATCAAGGCGAAAGCGGAAGATCCGGATTTCTCTATTCAGGGAGAGTATGGCACGTCCAAGACCGGGCAGCCGTGGGGTGTTCAGGTCGTGGCTTTGGGCGACGGGAATTTCGATGCGTATTTGTTGGCGCGAGGACTGCCCGGTCTCGGGTGGGACAAATCGAAGCCAAGGATCCGCATGAACGGCAAGCGAGACGCTGGGGGGAGCATTCGGGTGGCCACCAAGGATCGTATCTATCGGGCTGAGATCAGCGACGGTGTACTGGTGGCTTACGAATACGGGGACATCATTGCGCGATTGCGTCGGATTCAACGACGTAGCGCCACGTTGGGGGCTGCACCGGCCGACGGGGCGATCGTGCTGTTCGATGGGAAGTCCGCTGATGAATGGGACAAAGGGAAGGTCGAAAACGGTCTGCTGGCAAACAACGACGTCACGACGAAACGCAAGTTTGGCAGCTATCATCTGCATCTGGAATTTCGCACACCGTACAAGCCCTTTGCGCGTGGCCAGGCACGGGGGAACAGCGGTGTGTATCACCAGGGACGTTTTGAGACGCAGGTGCTTGATGCCTTTGGGCTCGAAGGTCGCATGAACGAGACCGGCGGCATCTACAGCATCGCCGCCCCGCGGATCAATATGTGCCTGCCGCCGCTTTCATGGCAGACCTATGATGTTGATTTTCGGGCCGCCCAGTATGGCAAGGATGGGAAGCTGAAGAAGCCCGCCCGCATGACCGTTCGCCTGAACGGCGTTGAAGTGCACAAGAATCAGGAACTGAAGAAAGCGACCACGGCGTCCCGCGCCAAGGGGATGGAAGGCAAGGGCCCCATCTATCTGCAACACCATGGAAACCCGGTCTATTACCGGAATATTTGGATTGTGGAGAAGTAGGGCGGTCTCAATTCCTTAATTCTTTGACCGGGGAGTCCCACCTAGAAGCGCGGAATGCATGATTAAATAGCTCCGATTTACAGTCTGCTTAAGACTGCAACGGCCATCCACTGATGCTTATCAAATCTACCCAATCAATTCTCTTTGTCGGCAGTATCGCGGGTGTTCTGCTGGTTGCCGCGGAATCGGGCGCTGCGTCTGATCCTGATCAGGTGAAGCAAATTGCGTTCTTCGATGCGAAGGTACATCCGTTGCTCGAAGAGCATTGCTACAAATGTCACGGGGCAAAGGAGAGACTCAAGGGGGGCTTGCGGCTGACGAGTCGGGAAGGGCTCTTGCGTGGGGGCGATTCCGGTTCCGGCCTTGATTCTTCCAATCCCGAGAAGAGTCTCGTGCTGGAGATGTTATCCTACGAGGACGGCGATCATGAAATGCCGCCGAAGGGCAAGCTGGCGCAGGAAGCGATCGATACGCTCACCGAATGGGTAAGGTTGGGGGCTCCTTACAATCCCGATCGGGAAATCAAGGGGGAGATTGAACATGCTGCCAACTCAACCCAGGTAAACGACGCCAACAAGAGCTACTGGGCATTCCGTCCGGTGACCCGCCCCGAGGTGCCTACGGTCGCTGATCCCAAATGGCGTCGTCCGATCGATGCGTTGATTCACTCCCGGCTTTCCGCCGTTGATCTCAAGCCCAACGGGCCGGCTCCGGCGAGGCAGTTGATTCGGCGGGCGTTCTACGACCTGATTGGTCTGCCGCCGACCTTGGCGGAGGTTGCCAGCTTTGAGCGCGACCCTTCACCCAAGGCCTTTGCGGCAGTGATCGATGATCTGCTGGCCCGACCGCAGTACGGTGAGAAGTGGGGGCGGCACTGGTTGGACCTGGTCCGTTATGCCGAGTCGAACGGCTATGAACGTGACGGCTACAAACCCCATGTCTGGCGTTACCGCGATTACGTCATCAAATCATTCAACGATGACAAGCCTTATGATCGCTTCATCTTCGAACAACTGGCGGGCGACGAGATCAAGCCGTTCTCGGAAGAGGCCTATGTCGCCACGGGCTTCTATCGCTTGGGCCTGTGGGATGACGAACCGGTGGATCGGCAACAGGCTTACTTCGATGGTTTGGATGACATTATATCCATCACCGGACAGTCCATGCTCGGACTGACGATCGGGTGTGCGCGTTGCCACGATCACAAAATTGATCCCATTCCGCAGAAGGACTATTACAGCATGGTGGCGTTCCTGAACAATATCCGCCATTACGGTCAACGTGGTGGATCAACTGTGATTGATGCCTCGGTTCGCGCCTTGCTGCCACCGAATCGTGCGGATGAACAACATCACATCGTCAAGTCGTTGACCGACGAGAAGACCAAGCTGGAACGGTTTCTACGCAAGATTGACAAGCGGGCAAACGAGAAACTCAAGGCCGGCGAGAAAGACGACTACCGCTATGCTGCCAATCGGATTCCGATTTTGAAGAAGTACGTCGGCGATTGGGTGACCAAGAAGAATTTCGAGCAATACGTCACCGAATTCAAACAGGCCAAGGAGTTGCGTGGTCGTCTGAATACGGGCACCAAGCTGGCATTGGTCGTCACTGAACACGGCACTTCGATACCAAAGCAGAATGTTCTGATACGCGGGAATGTGCATGCCAAGGGACCGGAGGTTGAAGCCGCATTCTTATCGATCCTTTCACCTCCGAAACCGGAGCAGATGCAATCGCCGTACGGCAAGACGACGGGGCGTCGATCGGCGTTGGCCCGTTGGATCGGCAGCAAGGGCAATCCGATGACCGCGCGGGTGATGATGAACCGGCTTTGGCAACATCACTTCGGGCGCGGAATCGTGAAATCCAGTGACAACTTCGGCCGTTTGGGTGAACAACCGACCCATCCCGAAGTGTTGAACTGGTTGGCGGCGGAGTTCATGGAAGGGGATTGGAAGATCAAGCGCATGCACAAGCTGATGATGCTCAGTCAGGCTTACCAGATGAGTTCTGGCGGACAGCAGGCGGGGCTCGCCAAGGATCCGGCGAACAATCTGTTCTGGCGGTTCAATCTGCGACGATTGACCGCTGAGGAAGTGCGCGATTCGGCGATCAATCTGACCGGTAAACTAAATCTGAAAATGGGTGGGCCCAGCATCTACTCGGACGTGCCACAGGAAGTGTTGGCCACTGCTTCACGTCCGCATGCGGCGTGGGGAAGTTCGCCGCCTGCGGAGCGCAATCGTCGCAGTATCTACATTGTAGTGAAACGATCGCTGCATGAACCGATTCTGAAGACCTTTGACATGGCTGACACGGACGGGCATTGCTCCGTGCGTTTTTCGAGCATCCTGCCCACGCAGTCCCTCACCATGCTGAACAGCAAATTCTTTAACGACATTGCGATCGGGTTTGCGGATCGGGTGAAGGAAGAGGTCGGCGACAACGAACGCGAGCAGGTGTCCCGCGTGTTGTCGTTGGCGTTCAGCCGACCCGCGACCGCCCGGGAAATTCAACAGGGGGTGAAAGCACTCAACAAGCTGAAGCGGCTTCGTGATGGAAAAGCCGGCCAACCGGGAGGCCGGCCACTCGACCGCTTGTGTCTGCTGGCCTTGAATCTGAACGAATTCGTATTTGTAGACTGAACGTAAGGAACGACCACATGAACAACGACAAACCACAGAACACTTTCTGCGGCCGCACCCGACGGGAGTTTCTCCATCAGGTGGGCGGTGGCTTCACTTCCCTGGCGCTCACCGGCATGTTGGCCAAGGACGCGTTCTTCGGCAATCAAGCCAAGGCGGCCGGCGGGAAATCCAAGTTTCTCAATCCGCTGGCAGAAAAGGATCCGCATTTCACGCCGAAGGCCAAGCGCGTGATTTTTCTGTTCATGTACGGTGGACCCAGCCACATGGACACCTTCGAATACAAGCCGGAGCTGTACCCGTTGGACGGCAAGACCATTGATGTGAAGACCTTCGGGCGGGGTGGTCACAAGAACAAAGGGCGCGTTGTTGGTCCAAAATGGAAATTCGATCAGTACGGGCAGTGTGGCAAACACGTGTCTTCGCTGTTTCCGAATGTGGCGAAGCACGTTGACGACATCACCTTTCTGCATTCCATGACGGCCGACAGCCCGATCCATGGTTCGGCGCTGTTGATGATGAACAGTGGGAGCATTATCAGTGGCAAGCCATCGCTTGGCTCATGGTTGAATTATGGACTGGGGAGCGTGAATGAGAATCTGCCGGGGTACGTGGTGATGCTTGACCGGAAGGGCGGGCCGATCAGTGGGGCCAAGAACTGGACCAGCGGGTATATGCCGGCGTCGTATGCCGGAACCGTGTTGCGTTCGCAGGGGACGCCGATTCTGGATCTGAGTCACGCCTACGGTCTGGATCCCCAAGAACAGCGCATGATGCTGGACACGATGAATGCCTACAATGGCAGCCATCTCGCCAGTCGCGCCGGAAACTCCGACCTGTCGTCCCGCATCGCCAGCTATGAACTCGCCTTCAAGATGCAGACTTCGGCGCCGGAAGCGGTGGATGTCGATTCCGAGCCGCAACACGTGAAGGATC
>Ga0055584_100003375_pt1 | contig 15749 bp, 12 predicted proteins | sample OSDHelmetaG_FD_58716 | JGI IMG/M metagenome (GOLD analysis project Ga0055584, IMG submission 58716) | Pelagic marine sediment microbial communities from the LTER site Helgoland, North Sea, for post-phytoplankton bloom and carbon turnover... | ecosystem: Environmental > Aquatic > Marine >... | reverse complement strand
CGCGTTGAAAAATCAGGTCCGCGAGGCGATATATTTTGCGTAACCCTCGGCCATTTCGCGGAGCTGCGGGTCTGCGACGAATTTGGGCTCGTACTTCTCCCACGCGGCTTCTCTTTTGGCAGGGAAATACTCTGTCGGGAAAAAGCCCTCATGGGGTGTGTAGGATTTCAGGATATTGCGAGCGACTGTGGCCTTATGAACCTCGTCGACACCGTCAGCGATACCCATGGTGGGGGCCGCAGCATACATCGCCTGGATCGGGGTGAGGTTGGTGGTCCCCAATGATCCGAGAATATGAAGCGCGTTGAAAGATACCTCGCGCAGCACTTTGGCCATTGTATATTTCACCGCGGCGATATCGGTCCGAGTCTCCTGAGTGCTCGAGTTGTCGATCTTCCAGGCTGTCTCGAGAACGAATAGTCGCAGCATTTGAATTGATGCGTAGGATTCAGCGATCTTCTCCTGAACCATTTGATGCTCGCCGATGACCTTGCCGTGCGACTCTCGGCTGAGTGCTCGCTCGCACATCATATCGAACGCCAGCTTGCACTGCGCGATCGTACGCATCGCATGGTGGATTCGACCGCCACCAAGTCGTCGCTGCGCGAGGGTGCGTGCACCGTCTTCCGGGCCGAGCAGATGATCCGCCGGAACGCGAACGTCGGTGTACTTGATGTGGTTGTGGGAGCGCGGCTCGGGCATGATTTCGACGCCCGGACTTTTGCGGGGGACGACAAACATGCCGTTGGTGCACATCACAAAGAGGATATCCGCTACGCGCCCGGCGCTTGTGAACCACTTCTCCCCGTTGATGACCCATTCGTCGCCGTCACGTTCCGCGAAGGTCTTGAAGAGCCGAGGGTCCGAACCGCCCTGGGGTTCGGTCATGGAATAGGCGGACCAGAGTTCCTGGTTCAGCATCGGCGTGAGCCAACGTTCCTTTTGTTCTTCGGTCCCGTAGGCCGCCAGCATTTCCATGTTGCCGGTGTCGGGTGCCGCGGCGCCGAAGATCTGCGGAGCTGAGCCGTAGCGACCGAGAATTTCGTTGATCAGGCCGAGCTTGAGTTGCCCGAATCCCGGTCCGCCGAGGTCCTCATCCAGAAAGAGTGCCCAGAGGCCTTGGGCCTTGACCTGATCCTGTAAGGGCTTGACCAGTGCTTTGATCTTGGGATCTTTCGAGCGGACGGCGTAGGGGAAAATCAGGTCGAGAGGTTCGATTTCCTCGCGGCAAAATTTTGCAACCCAGTCGAGTTTCTCCTGAAATTCCGGTTCCGTAGAAAAGTCCCAAGCCATTGATTCGTCCTATTCTTTCCTGGGGGCAGGGCGGTTGCTGCCCGGTTTCGGCGGTTGTCCCTGCTCAAGAAGTCGGCAGTTTGGCACGCCTCGCACCACTCGAAGGGTATCCAACGCACCCCTCGTTGGCAACTGAAATTAGGGCTTGGAACCTAGGACGGGAGTGGTGGTGGCGACGCTGCCGGGCGTTGTCCTCGTGGGCGCTTGGGTTCAGGATCTCGGGGGATCGGCCGCATCAGGGTCAGAGCCGTCCGCCGATTTGGGAACGTTGTCTCGCGTGAGGTGAACTTCCGGCAGGTAGCTCGCAAATGCCTCGCCATAGATTTCCCAGACGGTGACAAAGAGTCCCGCAAGGATCGGGCCGACCAGCAGGCCCGTTGCTCCGAACAAGAGGAGGCCGCCGAGCGTCGAGAGCATGATCATGAGATCCGACATCTGCGTATCGCGACCCACGACGCGAGGCCTCACCACGTTGTCGACCATGCTCACGACCGTGAGGCACCAGACCGTCAGGCCCGCGGCCGCACCTGTGTGACCGCTCACATAGAGCCATCCAGCGGCCGGCACCCAGACCAGTGCCGCCCCGAGGCCGGGGATCGTTGACAGCACGGCCATCACGGTCCCCCAGAAAGCTGCGGCCGGAACGCCCGAGACGGCAAAGGCACTTCCTGCCAAGGCGCCCTGAAGAACACCGATCACGAGAGAACCCTTGAGAGTTGCTCGTGTGATCGAGACGAACTTCTCGACCATGCGAAGCTCGTCCTGTGTGCGCAGCGGAATGTAGTAGAGCACTTGCTTGAGGAGGCTCTCGCCGTCGCGAAGGAAGAAAAACATGGAGTAGAGCATGATGAAGAGCGCAAAGAGGAAGCTGGCCGTCCCGCGCGTGGCTGCGGTGACGGTAGCGAAAAGGAATTGCCCGACGAGGGAGGTCAGCTCACCCAGCTTGGAGTAGATTTGGGCCTGATAGGGAGCGAGAAATTCCGGGAGGGGAAATCTTGCGCTGAGATTCCCTTCCTTGGACGCCGCCAACTGCTCTTGCAACCAGGGTGTGATCGAGGCGGTGACGTCCCCTGCCTGATTGGCAACGACGCCGAGAAAGGCGAGCAGGGGACCGACCACGACCAACAGGAGAAGCAGGATGGTCAGAGCTGCTGCCAGCGCTGTTCGCCCACCGGTGAAGCGGGAGATTCGCTGCTGCAGCGGGTAGCTCAGGCCCGTCAGGATCGCGGCAAGGAGAAGCGGCGTCAGGAAGGGCCGAATCATCCATACGAATGCCGCGGTGATGAGGCCCACCAGGGCCAGAAGAAAGGTACGGCGAAAGCGCTCGATCGGTAAGTTTGGCTCGTTCATCGTCTTGTCTCCCGGGTCACGGTCCTTGGGTGGTGGAGACCTCTACGGCGTGTTGCCGGTAACATCAACATGAATCGTCGGGTTGGGGCCCGAGCGATTGCCGAAAGGGGGTTGGGGCGGTTAGGATTGAGATTGATGGAGTGGGTACGGAGACTGATCTGGGTTGGGCTGGCGGCATTCGTGATTTCGACGCTCTGGCTGATCCTTTCGGGGCGGCTGGGTGCGCGAGTGGACGCAAGTCGCGCCGCACGCCATGCTGAGAAAGAGGCCGCCGCTGAGGCGATATCCTCAGAGCCGAGGAGTCGGTAAGGATGCGACGCGAGGATTACGAAGAACGAGAGCGGGATACGCTGGCACCATGGGCTTCGATGGCGTCGGATTCCCGGGGGCGCGCCCATCTGGAGCCCGAGCATCCGCTGCGGACGGCGTTTCAGCGCGATCGCGATCGGATCGTGCATTCGACCGCGTTCCGACGGCTCGAGTACAAGACTCAGGTATTTGTGAACCACGAGGGCGATTACTACCGGACGCGGCTGACGCACACGATGGAGGGCGCCCAGATCAGCCGCACGATTGCGCGTGCGCTGCGGCTCAATGAGGATCTCGCGGAAGCGGTCGTTCTTGCGCATGATCTGGGTCATACGCCTTTTGGGCATGCGGGTGAGCGTGTTCTCGATGGATTGATGGCTGAATTTGGTGGTTTTGAACACAACGCGCAGAGTTTGCGGATCGTGGAAAAACTCGAACAGCGCTATCCGGAATTCCCGGGGTTGAACTTGAGCTGGGAGGTTCGCGAGGGAATCGTAAAGCATTCCTCGGAGTTCGATCGTCCTCAGGTGCGCGCCTTCGATCCGGGGTTGGCGCCGAGCCTCGAGGCTCAGATCGCCGATCATGCCGACGAGATCGCATACAACTGTCATGATATCGATGACGGACTTCAGTCGGGAATGCTGGAGCGCGAACGTATGGGGGATGTGGCCTTGTGGCGAGAGCATTTCGCGGTCACTTCGGAGCGTTGGCCGGACGCTCCGTTTTCGATCCTGCGCTATCAGACGGTGCGACGTATTCTTGACGCTATGGTTTCCAATCTGATTCAGAACGTCGAAGAGGAGATCGCTCGCCGCGGAGTTTCGTCAAACGCCGATCTGCGCCAGGCGACCCCCAACGTGGCTCGCTACAGCGAGGATATGGCCCTCAAGATTCGTGAGCTCAAGGATTTTCTGATGGAGCAGCTCTATCTCCATGTCCGCGTCACACGGATGGGTGTGAAGGCAAAGACCGTGATGACGGGCATCTTCGAGGCCTATTTCGATGAGCCACGGCAGATGCCGCCTCATATCGTGGCCCAGATCAGCCAGGGGCGCGACAAGCCACGGGTGATTGCTGATTATATTGCCGGTATGACCGACCGCTTTGCGCTGGTGGAATATCGCAAGCTCTTCGATCCGCTCGAGAAGGTATGAGACGGGAGCTCTTTCTCAGGATTCACCGCGAGGATCATACAGCCGATTCTCTCGGAAGGGTTTTCCTGGGTGTTTCGGACCGGGAGGAGTCTCTGGCCTTGGTGAGAGCCTATCTCGGGCCACAGGGTAAGCTAAAGTCGGCAGCTCTCGAGGACGATGAGCTTCACGTGGCAGCCGAGGTCCGTGAGTTTACGGCCGAGAGTCGCAATCTGCTGCGGATGGGCCGCGAAGCCGTCCGGAAAGGGCGCCCACGCAGCGCGCTGGGGCACTATGAGGAGGCATTGAAGCTCTCTCCCTGGAATTCGGATGCTCTGAAAGCCTTGGGCCGGCTGTATTATCGCAACCGCCAAGCCGATGCCGCGCGCCAGTTGCTCGTTCGGGCGCGTGAGGCGGATCCAGCGGATGGTACCGTACTGTCGCTGCTCGCCGAGATTGCCTTGCACGAGGATCGACGGCTCGCGGCCCGGGGTTACCTGGAGCAGTTGCAGCGCCTCGAGCCGGACAGCGTTCGCACGCGCAGCGCCTTGGCGCGTATCCAGCCAGCTGACGCTCAGTCCGCACGCGAGCGAATGGCCGACGTTCCCGATCCACCTGATTCGCCAGCGGAGGACTGAGCGAGACTCGACGCCAGCTGTTGAGCTCGGCGCTTGAAGTCGGCACGGGGTTCGGTCCGGCGGAGACGCGGATCCCTTCGGTCGAGGGGCCGGGGAGCAGCCCGTCAAAAGCGCCGTGTCCGATTCTTGCTATTTGTCATAATGGATCTTATCAGACGTTACGACGTCGCAAAGCCGGGGGCGATTGGGTCGGCAGTGCCCGGATCCTGTGACGGCGTCGCTCCGGGGATTTTTCCCGTCCGGGGGCTTCAAATGCTCGCGATTCCGCGCGGACAAGCGCACCGGGGGCCTCAAGGCTTGTCCGCGAACGACTGAGGGCCTGAAGTCGTTCCGCCGCGCAGCCTACTGCTGGGTGACCTGAATGTTGCCGGGGAAGCTTGGCGCTGCGGGTGGCGGCAGCGTACCTCCGAGATTGACGACGGCTGCCTGAACGGCCGAAACGGCAGCGCCCTGCGGTGCGGCCTCGAGATAGGCTTTGTACGCCTCAACGGCTTCGTCGGCGTCGCCTGCATTCTCGTAGTTTCTGGCGAGTGCCAGCTGGACTTCGGGGTTTGCGGGTCCTGAGGCAGCGGCAGCCTTCTCGAGCTGGCCGCGGGCGGCCGCGGCGTCTCCGGCGCCGGTCATGGCGGCCGCGAGATTGAGGCGCGCTATTTGATTGACCGCATCGCTGTTGATGCTGTCTGACAGATAGGCCTCATAATATTTGATGGAATCGGCGTATTTTTCCAGGTGCAAGGCGCTGCTGCCGGCGTAGAGATTGGCAAGCTTGCCATAGGTGGTGCCGTCATAGTTTGCCGCGAGAGTCTCGAAATCGGCCAAGGCGGGTTCCCATTTTTCACCACGGTAAATTTCGCTGGCAGCGTAGAAGTCGGAAACCGCGTCCTGATTTCGCGATTCCTGCCAAGTGCCGACAACGGCGATGATGACCAGGGCAACCGCGAAGATTCCCAATCCGACCTTGAGCTTGTCGGGGTTGTCCTGCGCCCAGAGAATGGCCCGGTTGCTCTGGACGACGAACTCATCCGGTTGCTTGATCTCTTTGCGGAAGTTTTTCTTCGATTGGCTTTTGCTCATCAGATGCTTTCAGTCGGGAGAGTCATTTCTGACTACATTTTGTATTTGAAATCGTCGGGCCCCATATCCTGCAGGATCTCCGACCACTTTTCGGGCTCTACGGAAGACAGGTTTGTGTTGTCAGCTCCGGGGTCTTCGTCGGCAACCATACTGGATTGTTCGAGAACATGCTTGGCCACCCAGATCTCGCATTTGGCTCTCAGGGCCAATGCGATTGCGTCGCTCGGCCGAGCATCCGTGCTCCAGGTGTTCTCGCCGGAGCGAAGGGTAATTTCGGCGTGGTAGGTGTTCTCGCGGATATCGCAGATCGCTACGCTCAGGACCTCGACCGAGGCCTCCTGCAAAATATTCGTCAGGAGATCGTGTGTCTGTGGTCGTGAGACCTTGAACCCCTCAAGCTCACTGGCGACCGCGTTCGCTTCGAGGCCTCCGATCCAGATCGGCAGGCTCAAGCGGTTCTCGGCGTCGCGCAGAACGACGATCGGGGTTTTGGAGGTCGGGTCCACGGTCAATTCTCCGACCTTCATGCGGATCGCTTCCGACGTTTCCATGCCCTAGTCGTAGCGACGGTCCGGGTCGGGGTCAAACCTGAGAGCAAACCGGGGCTGACATTCTTGCTGTGATTTCTCGAGGGGTTCAGACGACCAACAACTCGTCGATCACCCGGTACAGCTGGTTGAGATTCCGACACTCCTGCACGACGTCGCAATATGGGCTGTACTGGTCCATCTCACTGTCTCCGAACCCCCAGGTCGTGCGTCCCTCGGGGTTCAGCCAGATGACCTGACGCGCTTTTTGTTGGATATCGCGCAGCACCCAGCCCTGGGGGAGATTATAGTTGTTTCGGGCATCCCCGAGAATGATCACCGTGGTGCGACGGTCGATGGCTTGTAAATGGTCGGCGTGGAAGTCCTTGAAGGCACGGCCGAAGTCGGAGTGCGCGAAGATGTTGATGATGTCCCCGCGGAGCGCCAATTCAAGTGCCTTGCCCGCTTCGTGTTCCTCGAATAGCTCGGTAACTTCGCCGATCTCGGCCACGAAGACAAAGCTGCGCACACGCGAGTAAAGGTCCTGCAGGGCGTAGACAAACTGAAGCATGAAGCGAGAAACATTTCGCACGCTATCAGAGACGTCGCAGAGCACGACGATCTGTGGTTTGTGCTTCTTTTTTCGCTGGAAGCGCACGTCGAACGGAATGCCGCCGTACCCGATGTTGTGGCGCAACGTGCGCTGGAGATCGAAGTTGCCACGTTTTGCACGGTTCCGTTTGACCGCGATCACGTTGCGCAGTCGGCGCGCCAGCTTGGCGACAGCTTCCTTCATCCGACGAATTTCATCCTCGGTCAGATAGTAGAAACTCTTTTCGCCTATTTCACCGAGACCGGCATCGTCTCTTGGCTGGCCTTGCTGCTGGCTTTTCTCGACGTTCGCCGCGCGCTTCATCATCTCGCGCATCTCGGCCATTCGCTGACGGATCATTTCGCGTAGCTTGGCGGCGTCTTCATCGCCGAGACCTTCTTCGGCCGCATCAGCAGCCCCGTCGAGCTCGCCTCCCAGGGTAGGAAGGCCAAAGGCTTCTCCAAGGGCGTTCGCGAACTGTCCGGGGCGAAATCGGCGGTTGCCCTCCCCCTGCGCTTGTCCCTGAGCCTCTTCCATCGCCTCTCGCAGGCGTTGTTCGAGAGCGCCCTCATCCTGTTCCAGGAGCGCCTTCGCGATATCCGACAGCTCCATATCCTGCCCCTGAAGGATCTCCTCCAGTTTGGCGAGAAGTTCCCGCATCTCCTCAAGCGATTGCTCGAGTGCACCTTCGGCATTGGCGGAGGCCTCACGGACGCTATCCCCGAGAGCCGAGAAGTAGACGTCGAAGAGGTCGTCGAATACCGGTACGTCCACGGCGCGTTTGATCATCGTGGCGCGGAGGGCCCCGCGCATGATTTCGCGATCGCTCAGCCCCGCAATCTCGAGGCTTGCCAGAGCATCAAGGCTTTCGGCCGGACTGATTCTCAGTCCGTGGTGGCGGAGAAGCTCCGCAAATTCGAGGAGTCGTGACTGCACTTTAATCTAGTGGAGAATATCGTCTTTGGTCGTATCTGCGGACGCTTTTTCTGCGGCATCAGCAGCGGCCTTCTTTCGCGCGACGAAATCTCGCAATTCCTTTTCGGCTTTTCGGATATCGGTTTCGTATTTGAAAATCGTGCTCAGCGTATCGCGCACGGCTTCTTCGCCAAGCGAGTCGACGTTGAGGATGGCCAGGGACTTGGCCCAGTCGAGGGTCTCGCTGATGCTGGGTGATTTTTTCAGATCGAGTCGGCGGACCTTTTGCACCAAGGCGACCACTTGTTCCGCCAGAGCGGACTCGAGCTCGGGCACCTTGAGTCGAACAATTTTTTCTTCTTGTTCTCGGTTCGGGAAGTCGATGAATAGATGGAGACAGCGACGTTTCAGCGCGTCAGAGACTTCTCGGCTATTGTTGCTGGTCAGGATGGCGAGAGGACGCGAGCGAGCTTCGATGGTCCCGAGTTCGGGGACGCTGACCTGGAAGTCACTCAGGACCTCGAGCAGGAAGGCCTCGAATTCGGCGTCGGCCTTATCGATCTCGTCGATCAGCAGTACCGTCGGTTCCTCGGACTTGATTGCAGCGAGAAGTGGCCGAGGCAGAATGAACCGTTCCGAGAAGAATACGCCATCCTGATCGCCGATTCGTTGCACGGCTTCGTCCAAGGTCGTCGTTCCGGTCAAGATATCGCTGATCTTGTCCTTGAGCAGCTGGGTGTATAGAAGCTGCTTGCCGTATTCCCACTCATAGAGGGCCTTTGCTTCGTCCAGACCCTCGTAGCACTGCAGCCGAATCAAGGGCTGGCCAGTCGCGAGTGCGACGACCTTGGCCAGTTCGGTCTTGCCGACGCCTGCCGGGCCTTCGACGAGGATGGGCTTTCGCATTTTGGCGGCCAGGAAAACGACCGTCGCGATAGCCCGGTTGCAGATATATTGCTGGGCGGCGAACCGCTCCATAACCTCTTCGATCGATGCAAACATGATGTGACTCCTGACCACAGTGTGGCATCTGGAACGGCGCAACGGAAGTTCTGCCGAGAACTCTGCTGACTCGATCCGGAGTCCCGGCTTCGCTAGGATGAGCCGCGATGTGCACTTTGGCGATCTACCACCGCCTCTTCCGTGACCTTCCGGTCGTGGTCGCGGCGAACCGTGATGAGTTTCTGGCTCGCCCGACACTGGATCCGCATATTCTGGCCGAGTCGCCGAGGGTCTTTGGCGGCCAGGACGAGGTTGCCGGCGGGTCGTGGCTGACTCTCTCGGAGTCGGGGCTGGTGGTTGGAGTGCTCAATCGGCGGGTCGAGCATCCCTCGGACGAAGCGCGAGAGTCTCGGGGCCAGTTGTGTCTCGATCTCGCCAAGCTGGCGGATGCATCGGTGGCCGCCGAGTTCCTGCGAGGCGTATCGCCTGAACAGCATAATCCATTCAATATCTTGGTAGCCGACGGGCGGAATGCCTACGTCGCTCAGAACCGAGCGGCATCAACCGAAGTTCTCGAACTGGCGCCCGGGCTTCACGTGCTCACCAACCTCGACGTGAACGATCACGAGTGTTCACGCATTTCGCATTCATGGAAATTCTTTTCTCGTGCTGGTGACAGCTTTCTCGAGCACAACGACCGCGCTCGACTCCGCTCCGATTTGCGGGAGGTGTTGTCGGATCACCTCACGGCTGTTGATGATCGACAGCCGACGGACCAAATCTGTATTCATACCGAGGGGTATGGCACCCGATCCTCCACCATGGTCATGCTTGACGATGCGGGAGTGGCAGAGTTTCATCATGCCGCCGGACCGCCCTGTCGTCACGATTACAAGCCTCTGGCCTGTCGTTAGTCGGGGCGGGTCTGGTACCACTGAAGGCCGCGGAGCACGTACTCGGATCCTGCGAATGCAGTTACGATCGCGGCGGATTGCAGAAGGATTTGATCGATCACTGCAAGGTCGAGCTGTGGTTGCCATAGGAGGAGCAGCGCCCCGCCGATCCCGGTAATCTGGAGAAATGTGGCCAGCTTGCCTGTCCAGCTCGGTCGAACCTCCATCTGCTCCCCGGTCAGGAAAAAGAGCAAGGAATACCCGCCCAGACAGACCACGTCTCGGGTCACGATGATGGTGACGACCCACTCCGGTACTTTGCCCAGGGACGCCAACGATATCAGGAGTGTCAGGACCAGGCCCTTGTCGGCGAGCGGGTCGAGATAGGCCCCGAGTTCCGTGCGCGTTTTCATCATGCGCGCGATGGCGCCGTCGAGGCTGTCGGTGACTCCGGCGGCAATGAAGAGTGCAAAAGCGAGCCCGAAGTGGCTGTAGTCCAGCGCGATGACGATTCCCGGGATCGCGGCAATTCGCAAAAGCGTCAGGCTGTTCGGGATATTCAGCATGGTTCGGGTCTCTGGAGAGCTCGCCGAATCTGACCGTCAAGCTTCTCGTTCACCAAAGCTTCTACCTGAGTCCCGCGATCATCGCTCGTGGCTTTCAGGACCGAGCCTTCACGGTGCAGTCGGGCGAGGAGATCGCCTCGCTCGACCGGTATGAAAAACTGTTCTCGGATCAAATTTCTGGAAATTCGCCGATCCAGCTCTCTTTGCAGGTCCTCGAGGCCGATCTCTGCTGCGGCCGAGATGGCGACACCGCCTTCGCGTCGCGCTATCGCCTGTATCTCCATCTGCGCTTCCTGTGGTACGCGATCCGTTTTGTTCCAGACTTCGAGTATCGGAATATCGCTGGCGTCGATCTCCGCGAGCACCTGACGCACGACACTGCGGTGGATCTCCTGCGCGGCACTCGAGCTGTCGATGAGGTGGATCAGCAAATCTGCCTGGCGCACCTCCTCGAGTGTGCTTTTGAAGGCCTCGACGAGTTCGTGCGGCAATTTGTGAACGAACCCAACCGTATCGCTTAAAAGCACTCGCCCCGATCGCTCGAGGTTCAACTTTCGCACCGTGGGATCGAGCGTGGCAAAAAGCAGATCGTCGATCAGGACATCCGCCCCCGTCAAGGCGCGCATCAGTGTGGATTTGCCGGCATTGGTGTAGCCGACAAGGGCCACGGTGGGGAACGGGACTTCGGCCCGCTCTCGTCGGTGCAGGTCGCGGGTCCGGGCGACCTCCTTCAGGCGTCGGCGGAGCATGGCCATCCGGTCCCGCACGCTACGGCGGTCGACCTCGAGCTGGGTCTCGCCAGGCCCGCGGGTCCCCACCCCTCCCCCTCGTTGCCGCGAGAGGTGGGTCCAGTGGCGGGTGAGTCGTGGAACAAGGTATTCGAGCTGTGCCAACTCGACCTGCAGTTTTCCCTCAAGGCTTTGGGCTCGGCCTGCGAAAATATCGAGAATCAGCTGGCTGCGATCGATGACACGGACACAGGGCTCTCCGCCGGGGCCGAGACCGAGTTCGCGTTCGAGATTGCGCAATTGAGCGACCGTGAGAGGATCGTCGAAGACCACCAGATCTGCGCAGTGTTCGTAAACCTCGTCGCGAATCTCCTGTACCTTGCCCGCACCTACGTAGGTCCGAATATCGGCCTGCGGTCGTTTTTGTGAATTGCGCCCGATCACCCGAGCGCCCGCGCTTTCGCAGAGTCGTTCCAGTTCGTCGAGGGACTCATGGAGAGGCAGGTTGTCCGCGTCGATGCGTCCGTTGTCGAAGCCGACCAGGTATGCGGTCTCCTGCTTGGGGACGATCGAGTGTGAGGTGCGTGATTTTGCCATCAGTTGCTCAGGAAACGAATTTCACTTCGGCCTTGCGGAACCGTTCGCCCAGAGCGGCAAGCAGCTTGTCGTTCGTTGTCACCGGGAAGGACTCCAGCGCAATTCGGGTCTCGAACCGTTCTCGGATCACATGCAGGTAGCTGGGAATGTCTCCCGAATGCATCTCGAGAGTGCGCTTGAGTCCCTGAATCTCGGCTGCGGTGATCTCGGATTCGCGGACTCGGATCTGAACTTCTCGAACAGCGCGCGAGCGAGCGTCGTCGAGTCGGACGAGCGATTCGGCGATGACCTGACATCGCTCCTCGGTGACGTCGAGTCTTCCATTGAGGCAGAGCGGTTCTTCCACGAAAAGGAGTTCTTCATGCTTGCGATAGGTATCGGGCCAGGCAATGACCTCGACGTGACCGTGCAGGTCTTCGAAGTAGAAACTTGCGTATCGGTCCCCTTTTCGAGTGTTTTTTGGCTTCAGGCCCTGCACGACTCCGGCGAGAGTGACCTTCTGTTGGTTGGGCATCTGGCGAAGGTCCAGCGTCCGTGCCGTCACCAATTTCGTAAGCTGTCGTTTGTAGCGGTCCAGTGGGTGTCCGGTGATGAAGAATCCGAGCGTTTCCTTTTCCTGCCGTAACTTTTCGGCCTCGGGCCACTCGGCATCGCGATCGAACCGGAACTTCTCCGGCTCGCCACCGCTGGCTGCACTGAAGAGGTTATGCTGATTCACGTGGCTGGCGGCGACCTGTGCCCAGCGCAGAAGGTTCTCCAATGAGCCTGCCATCGAAGCGCGTTCGATTCCCGAGAAATCGAACGCCCCGCATTTGATCAGGCTGTCCAGGGCCTTTCGGTTCACCGGCGCGGATTGTACCCGGACGACGAGTTCATCGAGTCCGTTGAAATTGCCATCCTCGTCGCGATGTTTGAGGATGGCGTCGATCGCCTTGCTCCCCAATCCCTTGACGGCACCTAGGCCGAAGCGAATCTTGCCATCTGTGACAACCGTGAAATCTTCGCGGCTCTCGTTGATGTCCGGCGGCAGGATGGGAATTTTCCGAGAGCGCGCTTCGGCAATATTCTTGTGCGTCTTGTCGCTATCGCCCATTTCGAGAGTCAGCAGGCCGGCAATGAATTCTTCCGGATAATGCGCCTTGAGATAGGCTGTCTGGAAGGAGATCAGCGCATAGGCGGCCGCATGACTCTTGTTGAAGCCGTAACCGGCGAAGGTTTCCATTTGATCGAAGATCTCGCCGGCATTCTGCGCCTCGAGACCGTTCTTTTCGCAGCCCTGGAGGAAGCGTTCCCGCTCCTTGGCCATGACCTCGACTTTCTTCTTGCCCATGGCTCGGCGCAGGTTGTCGGCATCTCCCAACGAATAGCCCGCAAGGATCTGGGCCGCCTGCATCACCTGCTCCTGATAGACCATGATTCCGTAGGTCTCTTTCAGAATGGGCTCCAACTTCGGGTGGGGGTAGGCAACAGCCTCTCGTCCGTGCTTTCGATCGACGAAGTTGTCGGTCATCCCCGAGTCGAGCGGGCCCGGTCGGTAGAGAGCATTGATTGCGGTAATTTCCTCGAAGGTTGTGGGCTTGAGTCGCTGAACGAGTTCACTCATTCCACTGGACTCCATCTGGAAAATACCGACAGTCTTCCCTTCGGAGAAGACCTTGTAGCTTTTGGCGTCGTCCAGCGGGAGCGCGGAAACATCGATTTCGATGCCGCGGGTTTGCTTGATGCGGCGGACGATGTCGGCGATCAGGGTGAGATTTTTCAGGCCCAGAAAATCGAATTTGATCAAGCCAACCGCTTCGACGTCACCGCCACTAAACTGGGTGATGAGGTTTCCCTTGTCCACGCAAAGCGGAAGGGATTCCACCAACGGGCGCGACCCAATCACGACACCGGCCGCGTGTTTGGAGGAATGTCGCATCAGACCTTCGAGCTTGCCGGCGTAATCGAAGAGTTGGCGCTCTCGATCGCCCGTCTCGGCGATCTCGCGCAGCTTTGGCTCCATGCTCAGCGCCTGCTCGAGGTTGAAGTCCCTGCCCTGACGAGCTGCGGGATAGAGCTTGGCCAGCTTGTCCGTCTCGCCGTAGGTAAACTCCAGCACGCGGCCCACATCTTTGAGTGCCGCCTTTCCCTTGAGGGTTCCGAACGTGATGATTTGGGCCACGCGATCCTCGCCGTACTTCTCGCGGACGTATTGAATCACTTCGTCGCGACGCTCGTAGCAGAAGTCCACGTCGATATCCGGCATCGAGATGCGTTCCGGATTGAGGAATCTCTCGAAAAGCAGGCCCAGGGGGATCGGATCGATGTCGGTGATTTCCATGGCATAGGCAACCAGGCTGCCCGCCGCCGACCCCCGCCCCGGCCCCACTGGAATGCCGCGGCGCTTGGCCCAGAGAATGAAATCCGAGACGATCAGAAAATAGCCGGAAAACCCCATCGATTTGATGATGTCCAACTCGATACGGAGGCGATCCTGATACTCCTTGAGGATGTCCTCATCCCAGTTTTTACTGATTTTACGAATCTTCTCGAGCCGTCGCTCAAGTCCCTCGGCGGCTTCGCGCTCGAGAGCGGCTTCGAGGGTGTCGTTGTCGTCGAGTTCGAATTCCGGGAATTCGTATTGACCGAAGCTCATCTTGAAGTCGCATCGTTTTGCGAGGTCGACTGTATTGGAGATGGCCTCGGGGAATTCCGGGAAAGCCGCCTTCATCTCCTCCGGCGTTTTGACAAAGAGCTGATCGGTCGGGAATTTGAAGCGGTCGGGATCGCTTAGTGTGCGTCCTGTCTGGATGCAGAGGAGCGCTTCATGGGCATGTGCGTCGCCTGGTTGGAGGTAGTGGCAGTCGTTGGTCGCAATCAACGGGAGGCCGAGGTCACGGGCCAGCGAAAAAAGCTCTCGGTTCGAGAGTTCCTGCTCGGCCATATGATTATCCTGCACCTCGATATAATATCGATCCTTGTCGAAAATCTGGGCGAATTCCTTGGCTACCTCGCGTGCCCGCCCGGTGTCGCCGCGCTGGATCGCCTGATTGACCTCGCTGCCGAGGCAGCCCGAAAGGCAGAAGATGCCTTCGTTGAATTCATTGAGTAACTCGCGGTCGATACGAGGCTTGTAGTAATAGCCCTCCGTATAGGCCTGGGTCACCATACGACAGAGATTGCGGTATCCCTTCTCGTTCCTCGCCAAAAGGACCAGATGATAGTTGCCGCCTGTCTCGGGATCCTCGCTGCGAGCCTGGCTCTTGTCGAAGCGCGACCGCGGTGCCACGTAGACCTCGCAGCCGATAATCGGTTGTACCCCACCCGCCTCACAGGCCTGATAGAAGTCCACCGCCCCGAACATGTTTCCATGATCCGTCATGGCCAATGCCGGCATTCCTGCCTTTGCGACGTGAGGAACGAGATCCTTGATCTTGTTCGCCCCGTCGAGGAGCGAATATTGCGTATGTGTGTGGAGGTGGACGAAACTCATTTAGGTATTTTCTTACTCCCACTCGATTGTTGCGGGTGGCTTGCTGGAGACATCGTAGACCACTCGGGACACAGAGGAAATCTCATTGATGATTCGATTTGAGGTTCGCTCGATAAACTCGTAAGGCAACCGCGCCCAGCGAGCGGTCATGAAGTCGATAGTCTCGACGGCGCGGAGTGCGATCACATGCTCGTAGCGACGCGCATCACCCACGACGCCTACCGATTTCACGGGCAGGTAGACAGCGAAGGCCTGTGAAACTTGGTCATAGAGGTTCGCGTCACGTAGTTCCTGGATGAAGATCGCGTCAGCCTCGCGCAATACGTCCGCGTAATGCTTCTCGATCGCGCCGAGAATGCGTACCCCCAGGCCGGGGCCCGGGAAGGGATGCCTCTGGATGAGAGTCTTGGGCAGTCCGAGGTAAAGACCGATTTTTCGAACCTCATCCTTGAAGAGTTCGCGAAGAGGCTCGACTAGTTTCAGCGACATCCTGTCGGGCAAGCCTCCGACATTATGATGGGATTTGATCACGTGGGCCTTGCCGTATTTCGAGGCGGCCGATTCGATCACATCCGGATAGATCGTACCCTGCGCGAGCCACTTGACGCCTTGCAGTTTGTTGGCCTCCCGGTCGAAAACGTCGATGAAGGTGGCACCGATGATCTTGCGTTTGGCCTCGGGGTCCTCGACGCCGGCCAGCTTGGTCAGGAATTCATCCTCCGC
>Ga0055584_100003374_pt1 | contig 15749 bp, 15 predicted proteins | sample OSDHelmetaG_FD_58716 | JGI IMG/M metagenome (GOLD analysis project Ga0055584, IMG submission 58716) | Pelagic marine sediment microbial communities from the LTER site Helgoland, North Sea, for post-phytoplankton bloom and carbon turnover... | ecosystem: Environmental > Aquatic > Marine >... | reverse complement strand
TACCAGGTGCTCCGCAACGCGGAATCTGCCGATATCAGCGTTCTTCAGCACCCTGCTAGCGCCGCGAGTCATCGGTTCGGGGAACTCCCGGTTGGTCTGACGCGTCGTTGTCGGTGTCGACGTCGATGGGAGGCACTGATGGGACAGTGTCGCCGGCCGACAGCTCAGATCGCGGTGAGCGACGAGGAGTGTCAGATGCTCGAGCGGTGGGCTCGACGCCCGAAGACGGGCCGAGCGGTGGCGTAGCGACGCCGGATCGTACTCGCGGCGGCGACCGGTGCGACGAATCAGCAGATCGCGACGCAGTCGGTGTGCAACCCGGTTCCTACGAGCGTCCACCCGCTGCCTCGAACGGTTCATCGCACGCCGCGTCTGGAGCCTCCTCGAACACACCGAGCCCGCCTTGACCAGCACAGAAGCATCGCGTCGGCGCTCGCGTACATGCCGATCCGGACCGAGTCGGCGGACGAGTGGTGGTCATGACCACGAGAATCGGCGGCGCGGCAGCGGTGCGGGCGGACCCACTCGTTCGACGCAGGGGCCCACCTCAGACTCGCGCAGCCTGATGATGCACACGACGACCCTGCGGTCACTGTCCGACCCACACATGACTCGTCGGCATGTACGACGAAGCCAGGTGCCGACGCGAGTAGCCTCGCAAGCAGTTCGCCGCCGAACACGCGTGGACCTGCTGAGCAACCTGAACCGAGGACCCGGGACCGGGGACGTGTGTCTGAAGTCCGGGTCGGCCCGAACCCGCCCCGGTTCGGTGACCTGCGACACCACCACAGAGGACTGATGATGAAGATCCAAGTCAACACCGACCGAAACGTCGAGGGCAGCGAGGCCCTCGTACAGATGGTCGAAGCCGAAGTCCAGTACGGGCTCGACCGCTTCGACGACCGGCTGACACGCGTCGAGGTGCATCTCGGTGACGAAAGTGGAGAGAAGGACGGCAGCGGTGCCGACAAGCGATGCTTGCTCGAGGCTCGCCCGACTGGGATGCAGCCGGTCGTGGTCACCGATTTCGCGGATACTGTCGAGCAAGCCGTCGTCGGTGCGACGGGGAAGATGCAGAGCCTGCTGAACAGCACGTTCGGTCGCATCGATGGGCGCGACTCGGACGCGACCATCCGTCAGGACGAACCAACCTGACCGTCGTCGACTGCAGCGCGTCGGGAGTGCAGATCTTGCGCCGTCACCCCGACTCCCGGACGGGAAGTCGTAGTCCGACCGGCGGAGCAGGAAGACCACGGCGAACACTGCCACACCGATCGTGAGGACGACGGCCGTCATGGCGTGATCGTGCACCGCTCCCGAGTCCGATGCCAGAGGCCGACGGCCCGGGAGTCCGGCTGTTGACCGATGGACGATCCCCGGGTGAGGCGCTCGCATGCAGCACACGACGAGGTGACACCGACGCTGCTCGCGTCACCGCGATCCGACCGACTATCGGTCGCCGCGGCTGCGCGTCCGGTTCGTTCCCCCGTGGTCACCACCGACTGCTCGGCCCCTTCGACGTCGGTCACCTCGCCCGACCCGGTCGGTGGCGTGCGGGTCGCCGTGTTCGCCTCGCCTGAGGTCGGGGTGAGGGGCGACGCCCTCCTCGTCGATTGCCGAGGCGTCGAGCACCGGGGTCATCGTGGGAGCGACACGGCCGATGACGAGGTCCCAGATCACCTGTTGGTCGTCGAGTTCGATGTTCGACGGACCGAATCGGATCACGTCGACGATGTGGAGACTCCCGTCGGTCTCCACGAGCGCCATCGGGCGATCATGATCCTCTGGGTCCATGATCCAGAATCTCCGCACGATCGAACCTCCACACTTCGTCGGGCCGAACTCGATCAACACCCCAGGTGGAGCACGGCCGAACAATTCTGCGCCTGGCCAGCCGCTCGAGTTCCAGATCCCCGATCCGTATCGATGGTGACCCTAGCCGCGACGAACTGATCCCGACCGACCTCCACCAGACCTTCGGACCCCGCAACGCAGCCGACGCCTGACACGTTGCGTGTCGGCGACCATCCTGTGGGCCGTGTGGAACGGCGACCCGTCGTCGACAGCTGGGTCAACGAGTTTCGGTCCAGGGGAGACCAGCCGGGATGTAGCCGACGACGGCGTCGAGGTCCGAGCGCGTCGGATTGTTCCGAGAAGCGGCCGAGCACCCCATGCGCGTACCGATCATCGAGCGGGTGATCGGCGCCGACGGCTGGCGCGACGCCTCCCGCGTCCTCGAGGTGGTCTCCGGGGTCCTGTTGGCCGTCGCCGCGCTCGGAGCTCATCGGCCACCCGGTTCAGCCGCTCCCCCGCGGCCCATTCGAGAGGTCATCAGCGGCCGGCGTGATTCCTGGATCCTCTACGTCTCGTCACTCCTCCTCTCGGCCTCGCTGTTCATGGCGTTCGTGTTCATGGCCGACTACATCGACACGAGCGGCGCCTCGGGCTCTGTCGCCGTACTGCTCGGCATCATCGGCATGGCATCGGTCGTCGGCCGCTTTGCCCTTGGGGCGCTCGCCGGCAGGCTGGGGATCCTTCGGCTCCACCAACTGTCATCCTGGACTCGCCCCGAGCTTCGCGACGTGGATCGTTGCCGACACGAGCTATGCACTCACGAAGACAAACGTTCGACGAGCGGACCAAGCCGTTCCTCACCCTGTGGTGCCCCGGCGACCAGGTCCTCGGCCATCTCGGCCAGGAGCCCATCGATCGAGTCCCCGGCGCCGCCGGCCGACCACACCCGACCTTCGAACCCGGGGGCCACTTCCTGCACGACGACCGGGGCGAAGACGTCGCCGCCGCGATGGCCGCACGGCTCACGTGAGGTCAGCTGCCCCCGAGCCGGCAGTGCGATCGGTGCTCGTCGAACGACGGCCACGCACAACGCGGGCGCCGCAACCGGAGATCGGCCGGACACGACCCACTCGGGTACGCGGTCGACCGCGCCAGATCGTGCCCACGAGGTGCCGTCACACGGATGAGTGAAGTTCAGGACACGGCGAACGTTGCCCGTAGCGGCACCAGCTGCGTGCAGCGTCAGCTCGCGAGCGCGGCGGCGACCGCGGCGTCGGCGTGCAGGCGCGTGGTCGGGAAGTACGGGATGTCGACGTCCCGGCCGGTGACGAGGAGCTCGATCTCGGTACAGCCGGCGACCACGCCGCAGGCGCCGCGTTCGACGAGCCGGTCGATGACCTCGAGGTAGCGCTCTCTGGATGCCGGGGCGACCACGCCGCGCACGAGTTCGTCGTAGATCACGTCATGGACCGCGGTCCGATCGGGTTCGTCGGGCACGATCACCTCGATGCCGCGCGAGGAGAGACGGCCCCGGTAGAAGTCGTGCTCCATGGTGTAGCGGGTGCCCAGCAGCGCGACCCGGTCGAGGCCTTCCCGCCTCACCGCGTCCGCGGTCGCGTCGGCGAGATGCAGGAATGGCACGCCGATCGCATCCTCGATCCGGTCGGCGAGGTAGTGCATCGTGTTCGTGCACAGCAGGATCAGTTCGGCACCTGCCCGTTCGAGCATCGCAGCGTCGGCGGCCAACAGGTCACCCGCCGTGTCCCAGTCACCGGCAGCCTGCATGCCCTCGATCAGTGCGAAGTCGTAGCTGCGCACGATCAGGTCGGCCGAGTGGGCGCCACCCAGTCGGGCGCGCACTCCTTCGTTGATCAGTCGTTCGTACTCGATCGAGCTCTCCCAGCTCATCCCGCCGAGCAGGCCGATCGTCTTCATCCGGTGATCTCGCCGACGACGGCCTCGGGGTCGGCGAGGAAATCCACGAACCGATCGGCGGGCACGATCGGGGTGCCGTTCGCCTCGGCCTTCGACGACTTGTTCGCTCCGGCTCCCTCACCGACGACGAGGGCGTAGGTCTTCTTCGACACGCTGCCGGGACTCTTGCCACCCCGCGACGTGATGGCGAGTTCGGCCTCCTCGCGGTTGTACCCGGGAACGGTGCCGGTCACCACGACGGTCTTGCCCTCCATCGTCTGCGGTGTCGTGGCTCGCCGGTGCTCTGCACGATCCGCGTCCTCCTGACTGCCGAAGTTCAGCTCCGCAGCGCGGAGCCGCTCGATGAACGCCTGGTTCGACGGCTGGTCGAACCACGTCCGGACGGTCGTGGCGATGACCTCGCCGACGCCGTCGACGGCCGCCATCTCCTCGATCGTCTTGCTCATGACCGCATCGAGCGTGTGGAACTCGGAGGTGAGGGCCTGGGAAGCTGCCGGGCCGAGATGCCGCACCCCCAATGCGGTCAGCAGCTTGGGCAGCGGTCGGCCTTTCGACTTCTCGATCTCGTCGACCAGATTCCGTGCGCTCGTCTCGCCGACACGTTCGAGCTCCATGAGCCGTTCGACGTTCAGCGAATACAGGTCGGAGGGGTCGCCGACCAAACCCGCCGTGGTCAGCTTCTCGACCATCTGCTCACCGAGCCCCTCGATGTCCATCGCACCCCGGCTCGCCCAGTACGCCACCTTCTGGTCGCGCTGCGCCGGGCAATCCGGTGCGACACAGCGAGTATCGGCTTCGCCGTCCGGGCGCACGAACGGGTTGCCACACGCCGGACAGTCGGCGGGGAACTCCCACGGCTCGGCGCCGTCGGGGCGCAGCGACACGACCGGGCCGACCACCTCGGGGATCACATCGCCGGCCTTGCGGACGACCACCGTGTCGCCGGGGCGGACGTCCTTCACGGCCACCTGGTCCTGGTTGTGGAGCGTTGCCATCGACACCGTCGAACCGCCGACGAAGACCGGCTCGAGCACGGCGAACGGGGTCGCACGACCCGTCCGACCGACGGAGACCTGGATGTCGCGGAGGGTCGTCGTACGCTCCTCGGGCGGGAACTTGAAGGCGATCGCCCACCGGGGGGCTCTCGACGTGTAACCCAGCTCGTCGCGCTGGGCCAGGTCGTCGACCTTGATCACCACGCCGTCGATCTCGTACCCCAGGTCGTGACGGTGTTCCTGACGGTGCGCACAGTAGGCGACGACGGCGTCGATGTCCTCGAACGTCCGCCACTCGCCGTTGATCGGGAAACCGGCCCCGATCAGGAACTCGAGCGTCGCCTCGTGCGACGAGAAATCGGGGCCACCGACGATCTGACCGAGTTGGTATGCCCAGAAGGACAGACGGCGCCGCGCCGTCATCGTGGCGTCCTTCTGGCGAAGGCTTCCGGCCGCGGCGTTACGCGGGTTGACCAGCGGCCGCTCCCCCGCCGACTCGTACTCTGCGTTCAGTGCCTCGAACACCTCGGTCGACATGTAGACCTCACCGCGGACCTCGAGGACCGGAGGCACGTCCGACCCGGAGAGCTCGTGCGGGATGTCGGCGATCGTGCGGACGTTCACCGTGACGTCCTCGCCGACGCGGCCGTCGCCCCGCGTCGCCGCCTGCACCAGCACACCGTCCTCGTACCGCAGGCTCATCGCGAGACCGTCGAACTTCAGCTCGGCGACCAGCCGCGGAGCGACCCCGTCGAGTCCTCGCACCAACCGGTCGTACCAGGCACGCAACTCGTCGGCATCCATCGCGTTGTCGAGGCTCGTCATGGGGATGGCGTGGACCACCGGCGCGAACGTCGCGCTCGCCGCCCCACCGACCGCCTGCGACGGAGACGTCTCGTCCGCCAGGTCGGGGTGATCGGCCTCGAGTCGCCGGAGCTCCCGGACGAGCGCGTCGTAGTCGGCGTCGGGGAGTTCCGGGGCGTCCTGTTCGTGGTAGAGCCGGTTGTGGTGCGCCACCTGCTCGCGCAGATCGGCGATTCGAGCGGAGATCTCGTCGCGCGGCATGCTCATCGATGCCGAGTGTAAGCAGCTGCGCCCGATCAACACGGCGTCCCGAGCCGACGCCGCGCCGCGGATTCCCGACGGTCGATCATCGGCAACCGTGCCGCCACGTCGCTGCGTACCTCTCGGGCACCGGAGGGCTCGAGCGGGAGTCGATCAGGTGGCGCGCACGGACTGCGACACCTGGGCTGCCGTCGCACAGACCCGCTCCGCGACCGATGTGGTGTGGCCTCCGAGACCGCACTGCGGGGAGATGAGGCACTGCCGCCGGATCCGCTCGGGATCGCAGCCGCGCTCGACCAGGTCGCGCCAGAGTGCATGGAGGCGCCCCGTCGTCCGTCCGGCCCCGCCACCGATGGGCCCCTCGGTGGGGACCGCACCCCAGGCGACCCAACCACCGTCACGGAGAAACTGCTCGACATACCCCGCGTACGCGACGAGCGACGATCGGGCCGGCAGCGACAGCACCTTCGGGCCGGACGCCAGCAACGGCGCGAGGTCGACATCGCCACACGTGTGGACCCCGACCGTGGCGCTCCGTTCGACGGCGGCCATCGCCGACGAGAGCAGATCGACCGCCTCGTCCGGAGCGATCGGGAAGTCGTGCTGCATCAGGTCGTCGAGGAAGGGTTCGTCGATCACGACGAGTTGGGGTGAGCCGGGCAGTGCTTCCGCGACCGTTTCGACGAGCGATCGGAGGTGGCTGCGCACCAGACGCACCGCCATCGGGAAGGCCACGTCCGCGTCGGCACCCGCACGCCGGAGCGCGAGCCCGACGCTGATCGGACCGACGAACTGCCACTTGACCGGACCGGGGTGACCGATATCGCTCGCGAGGCGGAGGCATGCCCGGAATCCCGTGAACGTGTCGCGCCACATCTCGGTGCTCACCTCGGCCGACGGATCCAGGCGGGCAACGTCGATGGCGACGGTGCCGTACTGGCCGAGCGTGACCCCGGGGGTACCGACGAGCGCCTGCGCGATCGGGGCCTCGGCCGGCGAACGCCGGGGGAGGCTCGGCATCGTGAGCACCTCGAACGCATCGAGGCTGAACTCGGCCGCGGCGGTGCTGTCCCGGTGCGGCAGGCTGCCGACACCGACGGTCGCGGCCGGAGCGATCACGTCGAGGAACGAGGGTCGCGGCGTCGTCGTACCCGAACGCGCCGGTCCGGCACCGGATCCCGTTGCGTCGTCGACCACCATCGAAGCATGGTGACATCTTCGGCGTCGGCAGGACGACTTCGGCCGATGCCGCCGGCCGATCCGCGACCGGCACCGCGATCGTGGCCGATTCGGGGCGATCGGCGGCCAGACTGAACCCGTGCCGGCCCCTCCCGTCGTCGATCGGTTCGTCCCCTGGCTCCTCCGCCTCGCGTGGATCGGCGTCCTCGTGACCGGTGGCGCCGCGATCGACGGTGCGACGGCCACACGGTCGGAGGCGGTCGGCGAGGTCGCCCGGTACGCCTGTCTCGCCGGTTGGGTGGTCGGCGTCGTGGCGATGGCGGTTCCGGCGGTGACGAGCCTCACCGCGGTGCGCATCGTCGTCCCGATCGCCGTCCCGGTCGCCATCGTGGCACTCTTCGGCGGAGCGGACGGACTCGACGGTGTGCTGTTCCTGCTCACGAGCGTGCTGACGACGGCGATCGCCGTCTCGGCCGAACTCGGGCGGACGTTCGTGCAGGCGTCCGCCTACGGCGAAGAGGACCGGCACGTGCTCCGCCCTCCGGTGGCATACCTCGCCGCCGCCGTGGTCGCCTGGACACTCTGGGCGGCCCTCGTGATCGCTGCGCCGCTGCTCCTGGCCGATCGCCGGTGGATCCTCGGGGCCCTGACCGGTGTCGGCGCCGTCGCTCTGGCGGCGTTCGGTTGGCCGAGGTGGCACCGGCTGTCGGGGCGCTGGTTCGTGATCGTCCCGATCGGGGTCGTCGTCCACGACTCGCTCGTGCTCGACGAGACCCTCCTGCTGCGGCGTCCGGAACTCGCCCACATCCGGTTGGCCCCGTCCGACACCGAGGCGGCCGACCTCACGGGCCCGGCTTCCGGCCACGCGGTCGAGATCTCGACCACCGATTCGGTGACGGCGTTCCTGGCCGCGACGCCGAAGCAGCCGCGGGGACAGGTGATCCACCTCCGAGCCTGCCTGGTCGCACCATCCCGGCCCGGTCGGGCGCTCGCCGCATCGGCGAAGCGACGTTTGCCGGTGGGCTGACCGCCGGTCCTCCCGGGGTCAACGAACGGCCGGCCCTCCACCCAGGACGCGCTGGTCGGACCGGTCGTAGAAGACGATGCTCTGGCCGGGCGCGACGCGCCGCTGCGGCTCGGACCACGTCACCACCACCGACGAGCCGTCGTCGACGATCGTCGCCGGGCGGGCCGAACCGTGTGCGCTGCACTGGACCAGCACGTTCCCTTCGACGGGGCCATCGACCCAGGCCGTCTGCACGACGACGAGATCCGGCCGGTACGACTCGGCGTCGTCCCCGACGGTCACGACGGCGTTCGGGACATCGACGTCGAGCACGTACCGCTTGGGTCCGCCACCGGGGAGCCCGATCCCGCGTCGTTGGCCGACCGTGACCATCTCGACGGCCTCGACCCGGCCGAGCGTCGTACCCGCACGATCGACGACCGTCCCGGGACGGAAGGAGATGCGATCGCCGAGGAACGATTCGCGACCACCGGTGCTCGTGATGAAGCACACGTCCTGGCTGTCCGGCTTGGTCGCCGTACGCAGGCCCAACTCCCCGGCCAGCCGACGGACCTCCGCCTTGTCGATGTGGCCGACCGGGAACATCGTGCGTCGCAGATCGTCCTGGTCGAGCATGTGCACGACATAGCTCTGGTCCTTGGCGGTGTCAGCGCCGCGCTCGAGCGTGAACCGCCCTGCGACGTCACGACCGACGCGAGCGTGGTGGCCGGTCGCCACGGCCTCGAACCCGAGCTGCTCGGCGCGTCGCAGCAGCCGGTCGAACTTGACGTGACGGTTGCACTCGATGCAGGGGTTCGGAGTCACGCCCGCTGCATGGTCGCGGACGTACGGGTCGACCACGTGGCGGTCGAAGTCCTCTCCGAAGTTGAACACCAGGTGATCGATGCCGAGTTGCTGCGCCACCCGACGTGCATCGTCGACGTCGCTGACGCTGCAACAGCCGGAGTCACTGTCGCCGCCCCAGAGCTTCATCGTCACGCCCACGACCTCGTGCCCCTCGGCGAGCAGCAGCGCACCGGCGACCGACGAGTCGACGCCGCCGCTCATGGCGAGCATCACCTTCACGACCGAACCTCCATCACGCTGCCGAGCGCCGGAGTCGACCGACGCTGTCGACGACCACGTCGAGGGCCCGCCCGATGTCCGCTGACGTCGTCGGGTGGCCGAGACTCAAACGGAGCGCGCCCGCGGCGACGGTCCGGTCGATGCCCATCGCCGCGAGGACGTGCGACGGATCCATGGCCCCGCTGGCGCAGGCCGATGCTGCGCTGGCGCAGACCTCGGCCTCGTCGAGCAGGAACAGCAACGACTCACTCTCGATCCCGGCGATGCACACGTGGGCCGAACCGGCGACCTTCCGGCCACGGGGCACCGTCTCGGTCACGCCCTCGAGACCGTCGACGAGGCCGTCGACGAGTTCGTCTCGCAGCCCGGCCAGCCGGTGGTTCTCGCTCGCGCGCTCCGCGTCGGTGGCCGCGAGCGCCGCCGTCATGGCGACGATGCCGGCGACGTTGTGCGTCCCGCTCCGACGATCGCGCTCCTGGCCGCCGCCGATGAGCAGCGGGTCGACACCGATCCCGTCGCGGATCGTCAGCACGCCGACGCCTTTCGGGCCACCGAATTTGTGGGCGCTGAACGACATGCAGTCGACCAGCGGTGCAATCGTCCGGAGATCGAGCCAGCAGGGGGCCTGGACGGCGTCGGTGTGCAGCACTGCCCGTGGCGCTCGGTCGCGAACGAGTTCGGAGACCGCCGCGAGATCGGTGACGGTGCCCACCTCGTTGTTGACCGCCATGACGCTGACGACACCGGTCCGATCGTCGAGGACGTCGGCGAGTCGGTCGAGGTCGACGTGCCCACCGGCGTCGACCCCGACGACACGACCGCCGCGTGCTTCGACCGGGTGCAGCACGGCGTGGTGCTCGGCCGCCGGGCAGACCGCGACACCGGCGACCCCGGCGATTGCCTGATTGTCGGCCTCGGTCCCGCACCCGAGGAACACGACCTCGCCCGGTCCGACACCCATCAACTCCGCGATCCGGTCCCGCGACTCGTCGATCGCGCGCCGGGCATCGCGGGAGAACCGGTGGGATCCGCTCGGGTTGGCGAATCGCTCGCTGAGGAAGGGCAACATGGCGTCGACGGCGACCTCGCGCATCGGCGTCGTCGCCGCATGGTCGAGGTACGTGAGGGCCACGATGCAACGCTATCGAGCGCCGGAGCGGACGTCGTGCCGACGGGCTACCGTTCGCCGCCGAGGATCCGATGGACCGATACGACGAGACCAGCTACGGCGACGCATTCGCCGACGTGTACGACGAGTGGTACGCCGACGTCTCCGACATCGACGCCACCGTCGAGACGCTCATCGGACTGGCCGAAGGCGGCAGGGTGCTCGAACTCGGGGTCGGCACGGGCCGACTCGCAGTCCCCCTGGCAACCGAGGGTTCCCGACACGGCGTGACCGTCACCGGAATCGACACGAGTTCGGCGATGCTCGACCGTCTGACGGAGCGGGACGTCGACGGGCTGGTCACCGGCCTGATCGGCAACATGGCCGGGCCGCTGCCCGTCGGGCCGTTCGATCTCGTCGTCGTCGCCTACAACACGCTGTTCAACCTGACCGAGGCCCGCGCACAGGCGGAATGCTTCGCTGCCGTCGGGGCCGCGCTCCGGGCACGGGGACGGTTCGTGGTCGAGGCGTACGTCCCGCCGGCACCCGCCGGCCCGGACACCGACGTGTCGGTTCGGTCGATGACGGCGGATCGAGTGGTGTTGTCCGTGTCCATGCGGGATCCCGACCGTCAGATCGCCGAAGGACAGTTCGTGGAGCTCACCGAATCCGGCGGGGTGCGATTGAGGCCATGGTCGATCCGGTACGCATCCGTGACCGAACTCGACGACATGGCGCGTGCTGCCGGCTTCGCCGTCGAGCACCGCTGGGAGTCGTTCGCCCGGGAGCCCTTCGGGGCCGGTTCGGAACGCCACGTCACCGTGTTCCGGCTGTGCTGAGCGGGGCTCGCGCCCACGAGATCGTTCGCTGGTCAACTTCCCGGCCGAGAGCGCTCTATCCTGGGGCTTCGATGAGCCAGATGCGGTTGAACCAGTTGACGGGGCGGTGGGTGACGATCGTCGCCGAGCGGGCGCTGAGACCGACCGACTTCGCACCGCGATCCGACGGAGACTTCGAGTCCGATCGCGACTGCCCGTTCTGCCCGGGCAACGAGGAATCGACGCCGCCCGTCATCGAAACCGTCGGCGAGAGCGGCGACTGGACGCTGCGTGTGGTCCCGAACCTCTACCCGGCGTTCGAAGGAGAGGATGGCTTCGCCGTTCGTCACGTCGGCCCGGTCCACGTCATGGCCGAGGGCACCGGCATCCACGAGGTCTTCGTCTACTCCAACGACCACGACGGCTCGATCGACCAGCTCGACGACGCCGGTGCCGGACAGTTCATGTTGGCCCTCAAGCACCGGTTCGCCGACCACGCCACGCTGCCCAACATCCGCTACACCCAGGCGATCGTCAACCACGGACGCGAAGCGGGTGCGTCGATCGCACACCCGCACGGCCAGATTCTCGGGTTGCCGTTCGTGCCGGGTGAGGTACTCGACGAAGAGCGCGCGTTCGGGCGTTTCGCAGGGGGTTGCCTGCTGTGCACCACCGTCGAAGCCGAGGTCGCCACGGGTGACCGGGTCGTGTTCGCGAACGACGACGTCGCCGTCATCTGTCCGTACTGGAGCGGGAGTCCGTACGAGCTCCTGATCGTGCCGCGGCGCCATGAGCTGCACCTCCAGGACGCCGACGATGACTCGTTGCAGGCCGTCGGGCGGGCCCTGCGCGACGCGACCCGGTTCCTCGACGGTGCGATCGGTGACGTCGCGTACAACGTGGGGTTCCACACCGCGCCGCACGCCCATCAGGGCGAGTACCACTGGCACATCCACGTGTGGCCCAACCTCGTGACCCAGGCCGGGTTCGAACGCGGAACCGGCGTGATGATCAACATCATGCCGCCCGAACAGGCTGCCGAGACGCTGCGCAACGGCGCCTCGCTCACCAGCTCCTGACGGGCCGATCTCGGTCGACGCAGACACGTCACCGAGCAGCTCCACGTCCCGTGGTTCCTCCGCGGGCGGCTCGCCGACGCGATCGGAGGGCAGGCGATCATGAAACGGATCCGGCGCCGGAACCCCGAGGCGCCCCGGCACTCGTCGAGAATCGGACGTCCTGAATCCTTCACCGCTAACGTGCGACCGGTGCGCGTGCTGATCCTCTCGTGGGAGTTCCCGCCGAGCGAAGCCGGCGGGACGGCCGCACACGTCGACGGTCTCGCCCACGCGTTGAGCCGACTCGGACACGATGTGCTCGTCCTGACCCGCCGGGTTCCCGGCGCCGAGGCCGACGGAATGCTCGGCGGCGTCCGGGTCATGCGCGCCGACGTCGAGCTGCCGTGGCTCCCCGACAACCGGGTGGCGAGCACCGCGTCGGCCAATCACGCACTCGTGGCGGCCTACGCAGCGGCCGACGAATGCCGTCCCGACGTGATCCACGCGCACGACTGGCCGGTCGCGTGGGCCGCCGACGTCATCGCCGCCTTGACCGGAGCTCCGATCGTGACCACCTTCCACGGCACCGAACGAGGGCGGCACGGCGGGCATCTCAAGCCGGGCCCATCGACCGACGTCAACAGCGTGGAATGGTGGCAGGCCTACCGGTCGCGCCGCATGACGGCGTCGACGAAGTTGATGGTCCGGGAGGTCGTCGACGGCTTCGAGGTCGATCCGAGTCACGTCACCCGCATCCCCAGCGGCATCGACCCCGCATGGTGGCGGGCCGCCGGCCCCGACGAAAGCACCGTCGCCGGCCGGAGCGGACTCGTCCTGGCGTGGGGTCGCGTGCAGTACGAGAAGGGGTTCCAGGTGCTGGCCCGCGCGGTCGGCAGCCTGCGCTACCGCATCGGCGGTCTCGAATGCATGATCGCCGGGCGCGGCACCTACCTGCCCGAGCTGCAGTCACAGGTCGACGTCGCCGGGGTCGGCGACATCGTCGAACTCCCCGGCTTCGTGTCCGACAACGAGTTGCGCGCCGCGACGCACCGGGCGGGATGCATCGTCATCCCGTCGCTCTACGAGCCGTTCGGCATCGTCGCGCTCGAGGCCCTCGCGAGCGGCGCTCCGCTGGTGGTGGCCGACACCGGCGGGCTCGCGGAGCTCGTCGGCGGAACGGGGTCGGCCCTGCTGTTCGAGCCGGGCAACGCCGAGCAGCTGGCCGACTGCATCGAGCGCGTGCTGACCGATCAGCAGCTCGCGGACGAACTCGTCGCCCGGGGCCACGAGCTGATCGAGGCGACGTACTCCTGGGATGCGATCGCCACGCGGACACTCGACGTCTACGCCGACGCGATCACCGCTGCGACCGGCTGACTCAGGTGCCGGTGAACTCGGCCTTCCCGGGGCCGTGCTCGAGGAAGCTCGAGACGCCGATCTGACTGTCGTTGGTCCTGAACGACTCGACGAACGCCTCGCGTTCGATCCGCAGGCCGTCGGCGAGCGACGCCGACAGTCCCCGGTCGATCGCCTGCTTCGCGAAGGCCTGTGACAGGACGGCCCCACGGGCACACTCGGCGGCCAGTGACAACGCCCGTTCGTGCAGCTCGTCGCCGGGCACGACCTCGTCGGCCAGGCCGATGCGCAACGCTTCGTCGGCAGCGACCTGACGCCCGGTGATGCAGATCTCCTTGGCGCGGCTCGGGCCGACCAGTCGTGCGAGCCGCTGCGTCCCGCCGCCGCCGGGGATCGTACCGAGCAGGATCTCGGGTTGTCCGAACACGGCCCGTTCGCCTGCGATCCGATAGTCGCAGGCGATCGCCAGCTCACATCCACCGCCGAGCGCGTATCCGGAGACCGCGGCGATCACGAAACGGGGCACGGCGGCCAATGCATCGAGGGCGGCATGGATGCGTTCCGTGATGCCGACGGCCTCGTCGGGGCCGCCGAACTCGGAGATGTCGGCGCCGGCGGCGAAGATGCGCTCGCCGCCCGTGACGACCACCGCGCCGGGCGGATCGGCGGTGAGGTCGTCGGCGATCCCGTGGATCGCGGCCACGACGGCACCGGACAGAGCGTTGACCTTGCCATTCGCCAGGGTCACGACGGCGACACCGTCGTCACGTCGTTCGAGCAGGACCACATCGTCACTCATGGGCGCCATCTTGCCCGATCACCCGGAACGGCGGCGAAGCGTCAGGCGTCGATCCCGCCGAGCATCTCGTCCGCAGCGGTCCACGGGTCGGTCGTCTGTTGCCCGACGGCCGCGGTCAGTTCGTCCCAGCGGGCACCCGTGCACAGCGAACGGGCCTTCTCGCGGAGCCGGTTGGCGACGATCTCGCGCAGCTCCTCGGCCGCGCGGTAGGACCGACGCTCGGACAGCTGGCCGCTCCGTTCGGCGTACGAGCGATGGGCGAGCACGGCCTCCCAGACTTCGACGACACCCTCACCGGTCGATCCGACCGTCGCCACGATCGGAGGTCGCCAGGCGTCGTGTGGGAGGTCGGACAGGTCGAGCATCTGCTCGAGGTCGCGACAGGTCTCGGCGACACCCTTGCGGTCGGCTTTGTTGATCACGAACACGTCGGCGATCTCCATCAACCCGGCCTTGTTGGCCTGCACGCTGTCGCCCCATCCCGGGTTGACCACGACGACGGTCGTGTCGGCCTTGCCGGCGACCTCGACCTCCACCTGGCCGACGCCGACCGTTTCGACGAGGACCCAGCGGCGGCCCACGGCGTCGAGCAGCCGGACCGCCTCGGGCGTCGCCAGCGACAGACCTCCCAGGTGACCGCGAGTCGCCATCGAACGGATGAAGACACCCGGATCGGTCGCATGGTCCTGCATGCGCACCCGGTCGCCGAGGATCGCACCGCCGCTGAACGGCGACGACGGGTCGATCGCCAGCACCGCGACTTCGATCTCGAGCGAACGGAGATGCGTGATCGTCGCACTGGTCAAGGTGCTCTTGCCGGCCCCCGGGGCACCCGTGAGACCCACGGTGTACGCCCGGCCGCTCTCGGGGTATGCCAGCCGCCCCACCCGACGACCCGGTTCTCCGCCGCGTTCGATGAGCGACAGCAGTCGTGCCAACGCGGCTCGATCCCCGGACCGGGCGGCGACGAACAGTTCGTCCGGGTCGGAGCTGCGTGCCATGGACGGACAGATTGTCAGACGGTGCTGTCGATCGCCGCTTCGGCCTCGGCCACGTTGACCACCTCGGTCACACCGTCGACTCGGTCGCGCATGATCCGTTCGATGCCACCCTTGAGCGTCTGCGTCGACACCGGGCAGGTGCCGCAGGCGCCGACCAGCCGCACCGAGACGATGCCGGTGGTCTCGTCGACATCGACGAGCTCGATGTCACCGTTGTCGGCCTGGAGGGCCGGGCGGATCACTTCGATGCAGGCTTCGACTTTGCTTCGCATGGCAAGCACTATTCAATCACCGTTTGGGGCGAGACCCTGCGCCGTAGCCTGAGCGGCGTGATGCTCGCGGCGAGCCTCGCCCACGAGGGCGGCTGGGACGAGATCCTGCTCGTGGGCGGTCCGATCCTGTTGATCGTCGGTCTCCTCGCCGTGGTCAAACGCCGCGTCGACGCGCAGATGCCCGAGCAGACCGAGATGTCCGACGAGACGGAGCCGACCGACCAGGATCGACCCGACCAGGATCGACCCGACCAGGATCGACCCGACCAGGATCGAC
>Ga0055584_100003373_pt1 | contig 15750 bp, 9 predicted proteins | sample OSDHelmetaG_FD_58716 | JGI IMG/M metagenome (GOLD analysis project Ga0055584, IMG submission 58716) | Pelagic marine sediment microbial communities from the LTER site Helgoland, North Sea, for post-phytoplankton bloom and carbon turnover... | ecosystem: Environmental > Aquatic > Marine >... | reverse complement strand
GCGAAGCACACCGCATGGTCAAAGTCCCTCGCGCCACTCGGCAAGATTCCTGAACTTGGAGCTGGCGAACCTGTCATTCCCAGCGGCCACGGTTGGGCTTACGCCAAGAAGAATTAACACCCAAAGCAATTCCCCCGGCAATATGACACCAAAACTGCACCGCCGCCGTTTCCTCTCAGCAGCCGGCACCCTCGGACTTGGCGCCACGGTATTCCCAGTCAGCCAGATCCTCGCCGCTCCGGCAAAAAAGATCCGCCACGCCTGCATCGGGATCGGTGGAATGGGGAACGCCGACTTTACCCGCATCGTTGGGCATCCCTCCGTTGATATCGTGGCGGTCTGTGACATTGACGAGAACCGCGCCAAAGCGATCCGTGGCAAGGTCCCCAACGCGAAATACTACCAGGACTGGCGGGAATTGCTGGCCAACGAGCGGGTCGATTCGGTGAACGTCTCGACGCCGGATCACATGCACGCGCCGATCACCATGACGGCCCTCTCAAGCGGCCGGCATGTCTACTGCCAGAAACCGTTGACCCACGACATTCACGAGGCCCGCATGATTGGGGCGAAGGCCGCCGAAACCGGCTTGATCACGCAGATGGGCACCCAGCTGGCATCGAGCACGGCCGACCGCAGCGCCGTCGAGTGGATCCGGGGTGGTGCGATTGGCAAGGTGCGCGAGGTGTTTCTGTGGTCCAACAAACCGGCGGGCAAATACCGCCCCACCGGGCCGCGCCCGAAGCAGACCGATGCCGTGCCCGACTCCGTCGATTGGAACGGCTGGCTCGGCACCGCCCCGGAGCGCCCGTATGTGACCGGCGTCTACCATCCCTCCTGGTGGCGTGGCTGGCAGGACTTCGGCTGCGGCTGGCTGGGCGACATGGGTTGTCACATCATGGACATGCCGTTCCGGGCCTTGGGGCTCGACATGCCAGTTTCGGTCAAGGCCGACGTGGAACCCGGCTGGGCTGCCGACCCGCGACGTCGGAGCGAAACGTTCCCCCTCTGGCAGATCGTCGAGTATGTCTATCCCGGCACCGAACTCACCGCGGAAGACACCGTCAAGATCACCTGGTCGGATGGCGGCAAGTACCCGCCCGATGCCTTGCGCAAACACATCGACAACCGCGCCTGGCCGAGACAGGGCGCCCTCATGATCGGCGAGAACGGCGTGATGCTGAAGGAACACGGATCCGGCCCCCAACTCTATCCGCGGGCACGACTCGGGAACACCAAGCCGCCGCAGCTGGCACAGCAGAACCACTACCACCAGTTCATCGACGCGATCTTGGGCAAGAACGGCGGCCAGACCCAGTCCGCGTTCCCCTACGCGGCGCGCTCGACCGAGATGGTCCTGATGGGCACGATCGCCCTGCGCTTTCCCGGTCGCAAACTTGCCTGGGATGCCGCAGCGATGCGCTTCCCCGAGGTTGCCGCCGCCAACCGCTTCGTGCGCCGCAACTACCGCAAAGGCTGGGAAGTCGCCGGCCTGTGAACGGCATGATCGTAATGGAGCGCTACGAAGCGATGCTCACAGGCCGAGACTAGGGCGCAGGAGAATATTTCTGCCAACCGAAAAGGTCGCGGAATTCAGCCGGCTCGTTGATACCCATTTCAAGCAGACCGCTGGCCTCGGTCTGTAACCCAATCCCGACTATCAAGAGGCAAAACCGATCATTTCCCGCAAGCCCCGCCGCAACACCGGCATGAAACAGTTGCGGGAAAAGGTCTTCCGCGGGTGGCCCAAGAAACCGGCTGCCCCGGATGTGAAGCAGGTGGCGGAAACCGAGAAGGACGGAATCGTCCTGACCGTCCTCGAATTCACCACCCAGGATCCCTTCGGTCTGCGCGCCTACATCGCCCGCCCCCGAGGCGCGAATCTGCAGGGACTGCATCTCGAGACGATCAACCACGATCAGTGGGACCGACAGCTCGCCAATGCCCGCCCCGGTTTTGCACCCGCCTTCGCCGATGAATTCCGCATCGCCGGCACGAAGACCGATGCGCCGCTCCCCGCCCGTCTCCGGCAGGAATTCAAACGCTGGGCGCTGTACATGAAAAAGCGCCAGAGCGTCTACGTGACTTTCATCGCCCGCGGCATCGGCGACACCATGCCCAAGAATGAAGCGCGTTACCTTGTCCACCTGCAACGCCGTTTCATGCTCATCGGCCAGACCCTTTCCGGCATGCGCACCTACGACGTCCTCCGGGCCATTGAAATCCTCGGCGCGCAACCGAAATTCAAGAAACTCCCCCTCCACATCTGGGCCGACGGCCCCATGGCCAACAACGCCATCCTCGCTTCCTTGTTTGCCAGGAACATCGAGCAGATGCACCTGAGCAACCTGGCGACCGACGACAAGGAAGCCCCGGATCATCTGAATCTTTCACGCGTCGTTTCCTGGCCCGATCTGATCAAATTGGCTGAACAGAAGACCAAGGTGCAAATCACCAAACCAACGGGGGAATAATGTCCAACTGATTCTTCTCTTATCGGACCGCCCCCAATCCGATTGAAATCCTCCGGCTTTGGCAACTTGGCGTTGTCGTTTGTTTCCGTCGTTGCGGTGATTCTTATCATGAGCAGGTGAGAACCGAATGGGGGGCTTGCTTCGAATTCCGGTCATCTTTTCCTTTTGAGGATGATTCCGTGATGAGGCATTTTGAGTTGATCGGAAATAGATAGGATGAAGATATGAGAAGAATTTCGAGAATGGTAGGCGGGTTGATGTTGGCTGTTTTGGTCGTGCAGGTTGCGGCCTCGAACATCAAGCGAGTGGAACGCAAGCCGACGGAGGATATCCGCACTCGCGCCAGGCTGCTCGGCTATCTGTATGCGGAGGGTAGCTGCGCCAATCCGCGGGGTGGTGGAGACAGGTTTGCCATCGGTGTCAGTGGTGCCCAAAATGCGCGGGCGTTGTGGTGCGGGCAACAGATGGAGGACAAAGGATTGCTGACAATCGTCTCTGCCACCCCCAAACGGATTGTGTTGAAGAATCTTCCTTGGGAGATTTCGTACGCACCGGTTTCGTGGAATACAAATATCTTTATGACCTTCAATGAAGGGCTCCCACATGATCCGGAGAATCCCGAGCAGTGGGCTCCCGAAGTCTATCATTCCCAGTTTATCGCCGCGATTATTGAAGGGGAGGGCTCTGTTGGTGGGCTGATAGCAGATCAGTCAGGCTGGGGTGATCATCCTCTGCACATTACCGAGTTGCGCGATCTGCTCAATAAGCCTGTCTATGACTGTGATGCCTATTTGACCAGAAAGGGAAAGGATGTGCGGATCCCTGCCCAAAAGTTCAGCGTCGTGCGGAAGTTTGAGTATGTGTCCACGGGGCGAGTTCCAGGAGGGCCCAAGGGGCTGGCGAAAGAGCCAACTCCACCGAAGTACGCAAGGCCTTGATCGTTGCACGAAAGAATTCTGCCAATTCGCCTGCAACGGGCTGGTTGGCATCTGGCTACTCTGATTCTGGTTGACTGGGAAGCGTGAACGTCGCGACGACGGCACGGTGGTCGGAGGGATAAGGAGAAACGACGATGTCCGCGTTCTCCTTGTTTTCACCGACGATCTTTGCACCATTCACTTTTACGCCTTGGCCTCGGAAGTAAACGAAATCAATGCGGTCGTGGTGGGTCTTTGGGTCATCGGCCTTCATGATGGGCGTCCAGGTGTAGCCCCGCTTTTTCATCTCGTCGGGATGGGCCGTGCGCCAGGCATCGGCAAAGCCTGCTTTGGCCATCGCCAATGAGGTGGGATACGCCACTTTGATGGGGTGTCGACCGGACTTGGCAGCTGCTTCGGTCCAGTCCAGGTGTGAGGGTTCGTTGAAATCGCCGACCACAAAAACAGGAGTCTCTTTGTCGGGGAGGACACGGATCTGTCTGAGAAGTCCTGCAACGTCTCTGCCGCGTGCCGATTTTGCGGCGGAAATCGCCTCGGCCTCGGTCTTGATGAAGGGGGTATCCCAGTGTTTATGCCACTTTGGTCTGATGCCCAGAAGTTGGTAGGGCTGATAAGGATTGGATGGCAGGTGCAGGTTGAAGATGTAGGCTTCCTGGCCCGCAGGCAGTCGGACCTTGATGCCATCGTCGTGGCGCTCGACAATCTCATAACGCGTTAAGATGACCCTGTTCCTGGGGTTCACATGGTGATTCCAGCCCAGCAACTGGGCCAACTTCTCCGCATTGACGCCTTTCGGGGAACGCGTCTCCTGCACGCCGACAATATCTGCCTTGGCCTCCTGAATTACCTTGGCTGTTTGGGACAACGCTAGCCCTCGAAAAGTACCGCCGCGATAGATATTGTAAGACATTACCTTCACGCCAAGCGGAGCAGACTCCTCGTGTCGATTCACTTTCTCGATATCCCGAGGGAACACGATCTCCGCCCAGATGGGTTTATGATCAGACAAAGGCTTTTCCTGTTCGATGATGCCTCCGTCTGTTGCCCTGGCTCCAGCCGAGGTGTTGTAAAAGATGTGATCGATAACCCCGAGATTCTTCTTGGGGTTTTGGGCGTTGTAGGTAAACGCCTGGGAGATATCAATTTTCAGATCCTTCCATGTCGATCCAAATCCTGCCGCCTCGATCGTGTTTATCGCAGCATCGCCAATTTTGTTGTTGAAATCCCCAACGACAATAACTCTGTCGATTTTCTCTTTCGGGAGAACCTTGGTCGCAAGGCTGTAGGCGTGACCATCCGTTGCGCCCGACTTACAGATATGCAGAGAGTAAAATGCGAATGAAACACCTTCTATCTTTGTTGTCGCCCTGACAGCCGATGCGGGATTCCAGCCACGGCCCGTGAGTGTGTGTTCTTCAGTGCCTTCCAACGGTGTCCTGCTGAGAATCGTCTTGTACTTATCCTTGTGATTCGCAGAGGATATTTTGCCTACAAAACTATATTTCATTCCCAGCACCTTGCCGACGCGAGCCGTCCAATCACCATCTGGCGCTTCGTCAAAGCCGATGATGTCCAGCTGGTATGGCTTGAACATCTCACCAATTTGTTCCGGGGTCGCGCTCCTGCTGAACTCAACATTGTAAGAAGCAACACGAACGGTAATGGCTTGATCAGGCGCTGTCTCGGCAAGGCAGACCGCTCCGCACAAACAGGCAGCAACAAGGGATAATAATTTAGTGGCTCTCATTCTAAATTCATTTGATCCGACAGATTATTTGTTCACGCTGCCCCTCAATAGCAAGGCGTAGCGGTTTCGTGTTTAATTTCATGTCTTCCAGGGCCTGTTCGAAAAAGATTTCCCACAGATTCAGTTCACCACAGATGGGGAATCAGAAAATCTGTGGTGAACTGAATCTGTGGGAGAATTTTCTTCATTGAAGATTCCGAATGCACCTTAGTCTTTCAAGCTGACTTTCCTCTTATCACCCTGCTGCTTGTGTTGGCGGTTGATACAGTGCAACTCCAGGTCAGCGGACGCTTCAGTGAGCTTCATATCGACCCAGCCATGCGCATGACCTTTTCCGAAATAGTAGCTGACTGCCGGTTGGTTGATGAGATGGAGATGGTCCCGGCGATCGTGCTGCCACTCATGGGTGTGACCATAGAAATAGGCCCTGGCATGCTTCCGTGCGGCCAGCAGCTTCAACAGAGACGCCCCATCACGCATGCCTTTGATGGGGCGCACGCCGCGGTTGGGGTACGGGTTGAAGTGACCAAAGATGAGGGCTGGCTTGTCCGCTCGTCTGTCGAGTTGTTCGGCGAGCCAGTGCAACTGTCCCTCTCCCAAGACACCCTTTCTTCCTGAATCCAACAGCATGAGGTTTGCGTGCGGCAGTTCAAGCACGCCCGCCTGAATGCCCATGTGCTCTTGCTTCAGGAAAGGGAGCAATTTCCACAGGTTGTCACGATTGTCGTGATTGCCGATCGTCACATGAACCGTGATGCCCGCCGCACGAATCGGCTCAACCAGTCTGAACAGCTCTTTGTACTCCGCTTCGGTGCCTCTACTGAGAGCACAGTCGCCGTTGATGATCAGGTGAGCCGGACGAGGATTGAGTGCGAGGACGCTCTTGCCAGCGGCCTCCAGGCATTTTGCTATATGCACGCTTTCGTGCTCTCCCTCCTTGACGGGCGACCCAGGCCACTTCGTCCCCGGGTAGACACGATTTGGATTGGCACTGATGTGGGTATCTGCAAGCAAAGCCACCCGGTTCCGGTCCAACCCAGCACGTTCACTATCCGCGGCGGCCAACGCGCGAGGCATCATCATGGCCGTGCCACCAAATGCGAGAGAGCGATTTACGAATTGACGACGAGTGATCGGAGGAAGAGTGATTGGCATCTTGGATAGCCTTGGGTTCGGTGGTTGAGTGATGGATTTCGCCACGATGTCAAAGTCCTGGTCTCGCTGACAAGTTATTGGTTGGATTCCTCGATATCCTCGGGCTTGCTTGGACAGGAGGTTTCTCTGATTGCTCAGGTCGTTACGCGATGGGGTCGTCTACAGCATTTCTTCAGCTGGTTTTCCGGGTGGCATGCGGAACTGTCCACGTCTCTTCCGGACAGATGGCAACCGAATTGCGGGGCAAATTCAGGCGGTCTGGAGTCGCTACCGCGAAACTTCCGGATTCGGCAGATCCCGGCATCGGCGCAGATTGGTGGCGACTGTTTCGACATCCGGATGTTCCTTTCCCAAATGCTTGACCAGCAACGTCCGCGTCTGCTGATAAAACGGAATCGCTTCGTCCGCCTTGCCGTCCCACGCCAGGATATTGGCCTTCAGGTTCAGGGCCGCCGCCTGGAGTGGTGAATCTGCATCGGAACCGCGTGAGAGGAGTTGCTCCATTTCCCGGACATCGACGTCCATGTCGATCAGTCTCTTTGTTTCTTCAAGGCTTTGCATGCGTGGTCGGTCATCCGTTTCCCACTTCGCCGTCGATGCCGCCTGCTTCACGCGCGCGTCAAAAACCGCCCAGGCGACCACCGGTATCGCGAAGGCCAGCCAGACCCATGCGGGGATGGGCACCGGTTTCGTCAACGCAGCCCGAACACCGGTTCGTCCGCTTTTCCCGGGAGAATCTGCCATCGCGCTGGTACTCAGAGACTGGATGCCGAGATGTAAAACCAAGCTGCTCCAATTCCGCCGACGACCGCGCCAACGCCCGCTCCGATCAATCCCATCGTGGTTCCGAACTTGAACCAACCGGCCCCACCCAACGCCACCGCGCCCACGACCGCTCCCCAAAACCCCCACTTGACCGTGGTCTTGCCTTCTTTGAGCAGTTCCTTGCCAACTTCTTTGGCGGTTTCCTTGGCCAGGGATTCAGGTTGGGACGAAGTGTCGTCAGGTTGGTCGCTCATGGTTCAAATGGTTGCCGGTTTCAAAGTAGGATTTCGGTTCCGTTCGGGGAAGAACAATCCGCCTGGCCGTCCGTTGCGGCAAGGGGCGGAAGGGTGGACAGGGCGGAGAATGCCGGTGGCGAAATGGTGCCCCCGGCGTGGGCCTCAGAAGATACGGTAGGCCTTGCTTTCCCACTCGCGTTGCAGGGCGGGATCATCGGCGGCACGCAGGAGGTCGTAGTAGCTGTAGGGGTATTTGAAGACGTGTCCGATGCCGAGGGTCTTGTCCCCGCGCCGACGCCAGTAATCCGCAGCGTCCGGACGGAGTTTGCTGCGTGGACGTTCCCGATAGCGTTTGTCGTCCGGCTTGGGACCCAGGCGCGTGACCGTCACGTATTTGCGGAAGGCCGTCCGGCAGCTTTCGGCCCATTCCACGTCGCCCATGGCCGCCAGTTCGATGAGGGCCTGTCCGAAGGTGAGCATGTGGCCGGCGAATCCCTGGCCGTAGCCGATAAAGCGGTCGACCGCGTCGCTCGCCTCGCGCAGCACGAAGCGTGAGGCCGCCTTGACATCGGTGAAGGGCGGAGGTTTCACCTCGGGATCGGGATCCACGTCGCGCCAGGGTTTCATGCTGCGGATCAGTTTGCAGACTCCGTCGATCCTTTCCGGCGTGGCGGCCTGCGGCAGCATGCGGAAACCCTTGATCGCCAGCATCGCAAAGATGGCGTCGTGTCCGACTTGACGCAGCACCGGGCCGCCTTCAGCCAAGGCGACACCGATTCGCCGGACCTGTGCGGGATCCGGATCGGTTTTCGGGAACGGTTGGCAGAGTTTCGCCTTGCCCCAATTGAGGTCGAACAGCTGTTCGATCCGGGAGCGGGCCGGCGCGGTGAGATCGTTCTCCCGGCAAAGCAGATGAGCTGAAATCAAGGCGCCGCCACGATGTCCGTCGGCGAAATAGTTCAGCTTATGCGCCCGGGCAAGAGCGTTGAGCCCGAGCAAGACCAGCCGTTTCTCAGCCGGATCCCGCTCCTCGGCGAACACCTGGCCATCGATGAGGAACGGAGTCACTGCAAGTCCGCCGATCGCGGAACTGGCGCGGCTGTTGAATGTTCGGCGATCAATGATGGGAGACATGGGAAAAGAATATGGCATTCGATCGGGTGCCATGCGAGCGGGCATTTGAATCTGGCGAAGCCGTCCCAGTAGGAGAGGATTCAGAAAAGCTCCTGCATGGGGATGGTTGAGGGTTGATGGCAGAGTTCGAGACTACCAAAGTCGTGAGGCCGATATCCGTTCCTGAACTTGTGAATACTTCCCACTCTCGCATCCACTCAAATTCTCCTGCGCTTGGCTTCTGTCTCGCGTGGGTGTTGAGCATCGCCTCGCTTTGTGCGACTCAGAATTCCGCTGTTGCCCCTGCAAACTCCTCGACCGGTGTCGAGGGTATCACTTTGAGTGATCCCAAACTGCAGGTGGAACTGATCGACTCGCATCCGGATGAGTTTTTTCTGAGTCATGATATGGATCTGGAGGGGCGGCTTTTCATGGGGTCTCGTGAGGCGGTGTTTGTTTATGAGCGCTCAGGTGATGGCGGCTTTCTTCCGCGGCGGGAGCTCTTTCGGTTTCCGAAGGACACTTGGATTTATGATCTGGAGACCTTGGGCGACGATCTTCTGGTGCTGGCCAACACTGCGCTTTATCGGCTGCGGGGGGCTTTGAAAGCGAATGCCGATCTGAAGCCGGAGAAAATTCTCTGGGGGAATCCGTTGGGTCATCATCACCAGGGAATGCACGGTCTTGAGTTTGCGCCGGATGGGGCGCTGCTCATTGCGATGGGGGATCCGCATCCGGGAATCCACCTCGACAAGGAACGTCCGGATCATCTTTGGCAATGGACCTGGTATGTCGGGCCGGAGAATCGCGCGGTTCCGTACGCCGGGGTCGGAGCGGTGATGCGCCTGGATCTCAACAGCTATGAGTTCTCGGTTTACGCGAGTGGGCTTCGCAATCCTTGCGGGATTTCTTTTGACCGGGATTGGCATCTGTTTGCCAATGACAACGATCAGGAGGGATCGACCGCGAATCCTTGTAGGCTGGTTTATGTGCCGCCCCATTCCTGGAATGGTTGGGCGCGCGGCTGGGACACGAGCCTGAGCCCGGATCGCCTCGACATGATTCCCAACTTGAACTGGGAACTGGATGTGCCGGTGGGTCAGGGTTTCTACGATGACACCGCCCTCGGCGACGACTATCGCGGTTCGCTGTTTGTGTCGAACTGGGGAAATCGCAGTGTCAGTCGATACGCGATCCGGCCGGAGGGAGCGGGATTTCGCGCGCCCGGAAAACCCTTCCTGCGGGCGGACGGAAACCGTCGACCGGTCTCGGCGATGACGAGCAATCGGGGGGACTTGATCGTTTCGCTCTGTTACATGGACGGGAATGAGGGGTCTCCCTACCGGCCGACGGATCTCGTGATTGTGTCACCTCGCGAACGCTGGGGCTCGGCCGTTTTCGACCATTCCAAGAGACCACTGGTGGAACTGCTTTCCGCTCCTCTTCAACTTCGAGCCAAGGCACATCGGGGAATTCTGCGACGCGGTGGGAAGGAACTCAGAGCAGCCGCCCAGGCATTTGCCGAGGCCGCTCCGGATCATCCGGCTTTCTCCAGTCTGATCTTTCTCGCCGCGGCTCATGGGGATGCGGCTTCGATCGAACGGATCATTTCGTTGACGAAAGACAATGGGCGCAGCGCGACCTTGGCATGGCGCGCGGCTGCGGCTTACCCGGAGCGGTTTGCCGCCATCCGCAAGGAAGGGTTCGATCGATTTGCGAGCGAAGGAAGAAGCCCCGCCTCGCTCGCCGGTCTGCTCGAATACCTGCATGCGTCCGATCACTCGATCAGCGATGCGGTGGCGGCTTTGGCGGCCCATGCCGATCCCCTCGTCCGCCAATCCGCGGCCATCCTGCTCGCGAGACAGGCTTCGAACGAGCGTCTTGAAGCGCTCAGTCAAGGCAGCGCCGTCGATCGTCGCGCGGCAACGCTGGCGACCGTTTTTCGTCTTTGGGAAGCGGCGGAGAAAGTCACGGCGCTTCCATCGGGAGGCAGCGCGGCCCTGCAAAAACACATGGTTCTCCATCATCCCGAGGGTGTTGTTGATTTGCGCGAACTTGAGGCCACAGTTGGCGTTTTCCGACTGGCGGATTGGTGGCGTGATCCCGCCGTGAAGAAGGCGCACGTGCCCGAGTTTGATCGCCTGCAAAAAGGTCTCTCCGACGAGGACGGCCAGGTCGCCATCGCCGCGGCCACCGGTCTCTTCTTCCTCAACGACGACCGAGCCAATGCCGCCATCGACAGCGTCATCGAAGGTCACAACCTTCAGTTTTCCATGGTCGCGGGAGCGGCGAATAAGGCCGCTCTGAAAAAGGCGCTCCTTGCCTTGAAGCAGGCAACGCTCTCGACCGACACCGAGATCCCCGAAGCCTTTCGCGCCATCGATTGGGACAACGACCCGCAGAAAGGCGTCGCCGCCAGGGGAAGAGAACTCTTCACCCAGCGCGCCTGTATCGCCTGCCACCTCGCGCCTCACGATGGCGCGGGCGGAGCCATCGGACCTTCGCTGGTCGGCGCGGGAGATCGCTTTCCCCCCAGCTATCTGGCGGCCTCCATGCTCGTGCCGAACCTGACGGTTTCGCCGAACTTTCATCCTCAATCCATCACTATGAAAGATGGCGCTGAGCACACCGGTTACGTCGAAACCGGCGGCGCGCCCGGCACGCTCAAACTCCGGGTCGTCACCGGTCAACTCATCGAACTCGCCAGGAATGAAATCGCCCGGCAGGAAGCGAGCGAGCAGTCGATGATGCCGGCCGGCTTGATCCTGAATCCCGAGGAGATGCGCGACATGATCGCCTATCTTCAGGTTTCCCAAAAGAAGCGGAGAGCAAGGACCGGCAAGGCGAAAGCCCGAACTTCGAAGCCGGCCAAACGCGGGGATCCGAAGGCTCTTGTGGTTCGGCGAACCATCGATCCGCTGCGGCCCAACTCGTTCCTGTTTCCATCGACCAAGGCGAAATTCGTACGCGTCAACATCCTCGAGAGCAATGGCGGGCAACCCTGCATCGATGAATTGGAGATCTATTCGAGTGATTCACCAAACAACCTCGCACTACATTCCAACGGTGCGAAGGCAAGTGCGTCCTCGCTTTTGGAAGGCTATTCGCAGAAGCACCAGATCGCGTTCCTCAATGACGGTCGCTATGGAAACGGTCGCAGTTGGATTCCGGACGCGAAAACCGGTTGGGCCCAGATCGAACTGCCGGAAGTGACGGCGATCGACAGCGTCGTTCTCTCCCGCGATCGGGGGGGTAGAATCACGCGCCGCGTTCCCACGGCCTTTGACATCCAGATCTCCCTCGACGGCAAGGAATGGACCACGGTCAAAAAGGTTCGACCGCCCGGGGGGCGCAACGCAGTCAGAAAGTCCACAGCTCACGTGCCCGCCCGAAAGAAGTCTCAAGTCGCAACCGCCATCCCGGTGGTCGATGACACGGGTTTCACTCCCATCTTCGATGGCGAAAGCCTCGACCAGTGGGATCACCGCGAAGGCGCGTGGGAAGTGGTTGACGGGACCATTTCCTGCACGGGCAAGGAGAAGACCCGCAACTGGATCATCTGGCGCGGTGGCGAGCCAGCGGATTTCGTGCTGCGCCTCGAATTCAAATACAAAGCCGGCAACTCCGGCGTGCAGGTCCGCAGCGACGACCTAGGCGATCATCAGGTCTTCGGTTACCAGGTGGAGATCGCCCCACAACAGAAGATGGGCCTCTGGCATCACTCGCTCCTCGGCAAAGAAGACCCCGCCCACGAGGCCCGCTTCTTCATGGCCACCGCCGGTCAGAAGGTCACGATCACCAAGGACGGAAAGAAGTCCTTCAAACAAGTCGCATCCGTCGAAGAGACCGTGGCGCATTTCAACGAGGACGGTTGGAACCTCATGGAGATCGTCGCCGAAGGGAACACCCTGGTTCAAAAGATCAACGGCGTCGTCTTTTCCACCGTCACCGACGACGACATACGCATGTCGCGCCGGAAAGGTTTCATCGCCCTCCAGGATCACGGCAAAGGCTGCCAGGTTGCCTTTCGAAATATTCGTCTCAAGAAACTGACCTCCACCGCCAAGCGCCGTTCCACAGCGAAGACCATTCGACCGACTCCGGGCAAGCCTAAGGATGTTCAATCCAAACGCGTGAATGTCGTTCTGATTCTCGCCGACGACATGGGGTATTCCGATCTCCCCAAATTCGGGAAGTCCGAAATTCCCACGCCGAACATCGATCGTCTCGCCCAGGAAGGGACACTTTTCACCGACGCCTACGTGACGGCCCCCATATGCATTGCGTCGCGCATGGGGCTCATGTCGGGACAGAACCAGCAGCGCTTTGGCGTCTACGGCAACATCTACGGTGAGGAACGCGTCCGACGTTTTCTCCGGCAGACACTGTTGCCATCCGTTTTCCAGCAGGCCGGTTATCGCACCGGGCTGGTCGGTAAATGGCACCTCAACGGCAACAAGAAGGTTCAATATAAAACCGGCAAACCCCTGCAGCGCGGCTTTGACGAATTCGTCGGCATTCGCGCCGGAGACTCGCCCTTTTGGAAAGGAACACCGGTGTATCGCGACAGTGATCCGAAGTCCTTTCCCGCCCCCGAATACCTGACCGATTTCTGGGGCACGGAAGCCTGCGCCTTCATCGATCGGAACCACGCCCAGCCCTTCTTTCTCTATCTCGCCTACAATGCCGTTCATGCCCCGATGCACGCGCTCGAGCAGGACCAGCAGCCCTTCTCGGAAGTGGGAGATGAGAACCGTCGCATCTACGATGGCATGCTCCTGTCGATGGACCGCAGTATCGGTCGCGTGCTGAATCGATTGGATCATCACGGAATCGCCGACAACACCGTCGTGGTGTTTCTCAACGACAATGGCGGTGGCGGCCGCACGGAACGATACGCACCGCACTCGCGCAACCACGCCAACAATCACCCGTTGCGCGGTCACAAGTTCGACCTCCTCGAAGGCGGGATTCGCGTTCCGTTGATCGTGCGTTGGCCTGGGCGCGTGCCCGCCGGTGAAAGCTGCCGCGAAATGGTTTCCAGCACCGATGTATACCCGACCCTGGTTGCGGCCGCAGACCTCACGATGCCAAAAGATCAGCCCACCGACGGCGTCAACCTGCTCCCCTTCCTCAGTGGCGAAAACAACGCCAAGCCGCACGAGTGGCTCTGCTGGCAAAACCGCAGTTGGCTCCCTCGAACGAAAGGCGCTGTAACCAAGCCCAAACGAAAGATTCACAACAGCGCCATTCGCAAGGGGAATTGGAAACTCGTCCGGCTCGATGAAAAGATCGGTTCCGAAACGCCTTCTCCGGCATGGCAACTCTACAACCTGCAGACCGACATCGGAGAGCAAAATGATGTGGCTTCGGCGCATCCCGAAGTCGTCACCGAATTGAGCAACCTCTTCGACACCTGGCGCGCCACGATGCATCCGACAGTTGAGTGAAGCAAATGCAGGGCAGACGTCCTGTTTCCATCTATTGATACGATTCCAATGAAACGATCCATCCTCAACCGGATCCTCCTGTTGTCGCTGACCGTGTCGGCGCACGCCGCCACCCGGAAGTCGTCGCCCAATGTGATTGTCATCTTGTCGGATGAACTCGGTTGGGGCGATGTCTCCTGCAACCAACCGGAGCGCGGCAAGGTAAGTACACCTGCCATCGACGCGCTCGCGAAGGGCGGGATGCGATTCACCAATGCGCATGCCGCGCACTCGGTCTGCACGCCCACGCGAACCACCCTCGGCTCGATGTTCCGCAGCCGGGGTTATGCCACCGCTGCCTTCGGCAAATGGCATCTCGGTCTCGGCTGGAAACCAATCGCCGGCGACCCGGGAGATTTTCACTACGGCTCCCACCTCCACGGACCCGGAGGCGGCGCGGCAATCGCCGCCGTAGGCCGGCGGGTCGATCACGACGCGCCGATTTCCGGCGGTCCGAACGAGCTGGGTTTTGACGAATTCTTTGGCACGCCATCGAACTGCAGCCGGATTCCAGTATTCGTCCGGAACGATCGCGTCATCAACAACCCGCAGCGCGACAAGAAAGGACTCATGACCGATCCCGCGGTGGATCGCAAAACCGTCGATGACCTCTACGTCGCCGAAACCGAGAAGTTCATCCGCGCCGCCACCCAGGACAACAAACCCTTCTTCGTCTACCTCGCCCTCAACGCGGCCCACGGAGCCATCCTTCCGCCCGACCGCTACGAAGGCAAATCCGGGATCGGCCCGCGCGGCGATCGTTGCCTGTGGGTGGATGAAAGTGTCGCCAAAATCCGCAAGCTGCTCGAAGACACCAAGCTCCTGAACAACACCCTCATCCTGTTCACCTCCGACAACGGACCGAAATACACCAAGAAGGAAATCAGCCAACACGATCACGACGGATCCGGCCCCTACCGCGGTTTCAAGACCGACATCTGGGACGGCGGCACCCGCGTTCCCTTCATCGCCCACTGGCCCGGCCAGATCAAAGCCGGAACCGAGAACGACAATCTCGTTTGCCTGACCGATGTCCTCCCCACACTGGCCTCACTGGTAGATGCCAAACTCCCCACCTGGGCCGCCGAAGACGGAGTCGACCAACACGCCCAACTCCTCGACCCGCAAGCCACTCCCACCCGCAAATCAATGATCACCCAATCCTACGTCGGCATCCTCTCCATCCGCGAAGGCGACTGGAAATTGATCTTCGACACCCAAGGCTCCGGCGGTTTCTACCGCTACTCGGCCGAGGCCGCCCCGATGCAGACCCTCGCCCCCTGGCGCGTCGACTTCAGCCAGAGCGGCCAACTCTACAACCTCAGCTCCGATCCCTACGAACAGACCAACCTCTACGACCAACACCCCGAAACCGTCCAACGCCTGACCAAAAAAATGCGCGCCGCAATCGTCAACGGCCGCAGCGACGCCGACTGACTCCGCACGCGTAAAGACACTCCCAGCTCACGCCTCCTTCGGAATTGACCGAAATCTTTTTTCGGCAAATGAGGCGCGTAGCTGGAGAGTTCTCCTGAATGGATCCTTTGGACCGCGACAATCACGATCAGTTTCTTCGTCTCTACGTTGAGAACGAAGAGTCGTTGCGCGGGTTTGTACGGTCTTTGGTTCCGACCTTGGAGGATGCGCGGGAGGTGATGCAGGAGACGGCGAGCGTGCTTTGGCGGAAGTTCGGGGAGTTGGATTCACCGCAGGATTTTCGGCGCTGGGCGTTCGGGGTGGCGCGGTTTGAAGCCTTGGCGTTTCGGCGGGACCGCGCGCGGGATCGGCATGTGTTCAGTGAGGATTTGATTTCGTTGTTGGAGGCGGAGGCGG
>Ga0055584_100003372_pt1 | contig 15754 bp, 12 predicted proteins | sample OSDHelmetaG_FD_58716 | JGI IMG/M metagenome (GOLD analysis project Ga0055584, IMG submission 58716) | Pelagic marine sediment microbial communities from the LTER site Helgoland, North Sea, for post-phytoplankton bloom and carbon turnover... | ecosystem: Environmental > Aquatic > Marine >... | reverse complement strand
TAGGGTCAGCCATGGCCGGCATTGCAATCAGCATTTGCTGCTGTAAATAACCACTGACAATATCTTGCGATTTAGTCTTCATATTATTAAAAAGTAGTCCGGTTTACGATCAACACAAGCGAAGCCTCAGATCCAACTGGAAGAAAATGATTTGTCTATCCCTGAATTATACAGATAGAATGGAACCCTCGGGCATATGCCTGTAAAAACCCCAATCTGACGGCTAATCCAAACCCGAAAAGTTACGTGAAAACTGCCAGGTGCGCGTGATGTGCAGAACATCCACAGACGCTTTGATATGATCCGGTAAGGGCGAATAAGGGCCAGCCAGGCGGACAATCCGGGTTGCAGCCTGATCCAGTTGGGATTTTCCGGAACTACGCTGGATATCAATACTTTCAACACTGCCGTCCAGGTTGATACCCACGGTCATAATCAGGTCACCCGTCAACTTCTGATGCCTGATTTCTTCCGGGTAGTTAAGGTTACCAACCCTTTCCACTTTGGCCACCCAGGCTTGCATATATGCCGCGAACTCATATTCGCGCGTATTCGCCGATATCCATTTGCGCCGGGGCAATTTCGAAAGCGATTCCCGGTCGCGTTGAATTCCGGGTTGTAGTTTTGCCATCGTCATGCTTTCCTGCATCAGGGTCGCAGCACTGGGCAAAGGGGGTTCCGGCTGTTCAATACTGGTTATTTGCTGGGCGAAATCAGATTGATCATCTTCGACCAGTATCTGTTCACGTGCCGCATCAGCGACGCTGGAAGCCTGTTCCGGCTGGTCCAGCGGATCGTCACCTTCCGCCGGCCCCGGTGACGCCCCGGTTACTTCCTGCGAAGGCCGGCTGGCTTCGGTGGATTCACCGCCACCCTGCTGCGAAGCCTGTGCGAGGAAGTCCGCTTCATCCGGTTTAGTTTCCGATCGCCAGTTAACCAGCACCACATCCAGTGTTTCCAACGGGTGGGTCAGTGGTTTGAAATCAAGTATGAATCCAACACCCAACAAAATCACAGCATGCAGAGCCAACGCCATCAAAAAACTGACAGTGATTCGATCATTACTGGCTTCGGCAACGGACATGGTTAAGTCAGTATTCCCTCGATACTATCAAAAAGCTGTCCTGCGATGTTCAGGCCGTACTCTTCATCCAACTCACGAATACAGGTAGGACTGGTCACATTCACCTCTGAAAGCCAGTCGCCGATAACATCCAGACCGGCAAACAGAATGCCACGTTTTTTCAACTCCGGTGCAACCTGTGAACAGATCCAGCGATCCCGTTCACTCAACACTACACCCTTGCTGCTTCCTCCTTTGGCCAGGTTGCCCCGAAAATCACCCTCGCCTGCATATCGTGCCAATGCATAAGGCACCGGCTCACCGTTTACAACCAGTATGCGTTTGTCACCCTCTGAAATTTCATCAATATATCTCTGTGCCATCACCGGTCTTGCGTTGTGGCGGGTAATAGTCTCAAGAATAACATTCAGGTTCATATCGGTATCACTGACCTGAAAAATGGATTCACCACCCATACCGTCCAACGGCTTGACCACACAACGCCCCTGCTGTGAAACAAACTCCCGGATCAGGCTGGAAGAACTGCTGATGATCATCGGTACACAACACTGTGGAAAATTGGTGATAAAAAATTTTTCATTGGCATCACGCAGGCTTTGCGGCCGGTTGATGATCAGGGTGCCAGCCTTTTCAGCCAACTCCAGCATGTAGGTGGTATAGATATAGTCCATATCAAAAGGCGGATCACGGCGCATCAGCACAACATTCAGTTCATCCAACGGCCTGCTGCCAAGCGGGGTCAAACTGAACCAGTCCGTTGTATTGTCCCGAACCTCGAGTTGTTGCATCCCGGCAAACACACGCCCGTCTTTGGCAAAAAGGTCCCCAGGTTCCATGTAGTAGAGTGCGTGACCGCGCCGTTGAGCCTCCAGTAGCATCGCAAAGGTAGAGTCTTTGTAGGTTTTGATCCCGTCGATAGGATCCATGACCACACCCGTTTTCATCACCATTGAGTTTGCTTTTCCAGTTTCTGACATAACTATATCCGTCCTTTGTGGTGTGCCATTATCATGCGCCAGCCGTTGCTATTCCAGCCATGAAAACACCCCAATTCATTAAATTCCTTGCTGCTCAATAATATGAGGAACATTCCTGAAAAAATACAACATGGTGGAATCCTCTCTTTTCTAAGGGTAAACTAATTGTAAGTTATCGAAGTGGGGGAGGGGATTTGGCCTCATTATCGCGCGGAACGCAGTGAACGGACTCGCTGTAAACGCTGCAATACCAGGGAAGAAACTATGAGCCAGGAACAATTAAATTCAAAAGCAGATGACAGTGAATCTGTTACCAAAGCAAAAAAGCTATGCATTCTTGTGGTTGACGACAGTGCAACCATACGTCGCTCAGCGGACACGATGCTCTCTAATAAGGGCTGTGAAGTCATTACTGCCGAGAATGGCTTTGAGGCTTTATCAAAAATCACCCGTCACCATCCCGACCTGATATTTGTCGACATCATGATGCCACGTCTCGACGGCTATCAGACTTGCGCCATCATCAAAAACAATGCCGAGTTTCGTGACACACCCGTCATCATGCTCACCAGTAAAGACGGTCTGTTTGATATGGCTCGCGGCAGGGTTGTCGGCTCGGATCAATACCTGACCAAACCCTTTACTCGCGAAGAGTTGCTGGGCGCAGTCAAGCAACACGCCACATCCTGATACCAACATAATACTGTGATTCCGGGTCAATGAACCATAATCCTCAGGGTCAAATATCATGAGCACCGCTAATGCATCGCTTGAAAAACTACTGGATTACGAACGGCGAAGCCTGGACTTCGAACCGGGTCAGATTGATGGGCAGGAAAATAGCGGTGAATGGGCTGGTGTCATTTTTCGCATCGGTGAAAAACGTCTGGCCTGTAATGTAAAACAAGTTCATGAGTTCCTGCCTATCCCGGTATTCACACCCGTACCCGGCACGAAGCCATGGATACTGGGTCTGGCCAACGTTAGCGGTGACTTGCTAACCATTGTTGATCTTGCCTGGTTTCTCAACGGGAAAAGATCAACTGTATCCATGCGCACCCGGCTTCTGGCAGCAACTCTGCATGGCCGACCTGTCGGCTTGCTTGTAGATGAGGTTTTCGGTCAACGTCATTTTGTCAGTGACGAAGGCAAGAACATCAGGTTACCCAAGAGTTCCCCGATGAATAAATTTGTACAAAAGCAGTATCGATCCGGTAAAGACGTCTGGCAGGAACTGAATCTGGATCTCCTGTTTTCAACCAACGAGTTCCTAAATGGCGCTGCGGCCTGAGCAGCACAGGAAAATTAATGAACAAATCACAACCTAAAGTAAAAAGTCAACGTTCCTGGGGTCTTCTCCTGGCAACAGGTTTATTGATTGTCTCGTTAATTTTTGTTGCAACCACTTTCTTCAAACTCGCAAACGATGCACAAAACGAGCAGGAATGGATATCACACGCGACGGATGTTCAGGTCACATCTCAGCAACTGGCCAAATCAGCCGGCGAGGCGGCTGCAGGTAATCTTGATGCCTTCCTTGAACTTGGAGGCTCCCGCAAAACAATAGCGGCTGCGATGGGGACCTTACGCTCCGGCTCTCCCTCGGGCAACCTGCCCCCTACACCCCGGGCCGTTACCATGCCGATGAATCAGCTTAATCTGAGCTGGAATCGCATGAGCACCAATGCATCAAGTATTCTTGACCGCGAAAAATTGATACTGGAGCTTGCAATGGCAAGCAATATTGTTCAGGACAACATTCCTGGCATCCAGAAGAACACCGACTCCGCCATAAAAGCCCTTACACAAAGTGGAGCCCCATCAAACCAGCTGGTTTTTGCGAGTCGTCAGCTGGTATTGGCAGACCGGATTCTACGGCGCGTATCAGAGGTCCTGCAAGGCGGGAGCAATGCGGTCAGTGCCGCTGAGAACCTCGCCAATGACCAACGTCTATTCGAACAGGTGCTAACTGCCCTGTTACGGGGAAACTCGCAATTGGGGATGACCCGGGTGCGCAATAGCACGGCGCTTCAGTCTTTGGGCAAGGTCAAGACGCTCTTTGAAAATATCAAACCGCAAATTAGCAGCATCCTCGACTCTTCCAGCGATCTGTTTGAAGTTCGTGGCGCAGCGGATGAAATCTTTCTTGGAAGCCGTGAGGTTTTTGATAACGCGGCCTCTCTTAAAAACTCTATCGCCGTGCTACCTCAATCACGACTATGGCCATCCTTGACAGCTGCTGTCATTGGCTTGGCAGTGATGGTGTCCATGGTCTGGATACTGGTGTACTCATTCCTGTCTGCAGAGCGTCGCCGGGCGAAAATCGCAGCCAGAAACAACAAGAAAAGCCAGGAGGCTATTCTGCAACTGCTGGATGAAATGAGCTCCCTGGCCGATGGAGACCTCACCGTACAGGCAACGGTTACCGAGGACATCACCGGTGCCATTGCTGACGCGGTCAATTTTGCTATCGAGCAATTACGTGAACTGGTCAAGGGCATCAAGTTCACAGCCCATGAAGTTGCCGGTTCTGCCGTGAAAACCCGAAGTTCAACGTCGGAACTGGCCAAAGCCGCAGCCGAACAGGCCGCACAGGTTGGCGAGGCCACAAAAAATGTACAAAAAATGGCACTGTCGTTTGACAGCATGGCCATTAGATCAAGCGAATCCACTGAAGTAGCCCACAAATCTCTGAACATTGCGCATACAGGCGGTGTAAAAGTCCGGGAAACCATCAATGGCATGGATACTATTCGTGAACAGATTCAGGGGACCTCCAAGCGTATCAAGCGCCTGGGTGAATCGACTCAGGAGATCGGTGATATCGTGGAATTGATCAATGGCTTTGCCGAGCAAACCAATGTACTTGCTCTCAATGCTGCTATACAGGCGGCTTCAGCGGGGGGGGCCGGCAAGGGGTTTGCTGTGGTGGCCGATGAGGTTCAACAACTGGCGGAAAGTGCCACCCATTCCACCCGAAGAATTGAGTCCCTGGTACAAACAATCCAGGCTGATACCTATGAAGCAGTTGTATCAATGGAATCAACTATATCAGAGGTCGTTAGTGGAGCCCGTCTGGCGGAAGATGCGGGTACTGCACTGGAACAGATTCAGTTGGTGTCAACAGATTTGTCAAGGTTGATAGCCGATATTTCAGAAGAGGCTCATGCACAGTCGGCGACAGCTACTGATATTTCGGTTTTGATGAAGAGCGTGCAGGAACTGTCTATCCAGGCATCCGAGGGCAGCACCCTGGCCGCACGTTCAGTAGATGAACTGGCTGAGTTGGTGATGCAACTCAGCGATTCAGTAACCGACTTCAAATTGCCAGAAGATGACTGAATGAAAACCATGACCAACAAGCCGGGGCCATCCTTCGGTATAGAAGCTTCGGGAACTGGCTGATGCTGCTGGAAGGCTCAAATGTAAGCACTATTCTGACCTGGGTTCGCCCTGATCTGGACAAACACCTGAACCAGATTCGCACCCAGGTTGAACACATTGCCAACAGTGCCAACAGTGCCAGCAGCGATGATGCTGTCGACAATACCGCCGAACATCTGCTGCAGTTAAAATACACCTTCGAGGCTCTGATGTTGCAGGGCGCAACGCTCGTGATTGAGGAAATGATCGAGGTTTGCGATGAACTAAAGGCCTCTAACGTTCGCGACCGGCAAAAAGCATATGGCGCCATGATGGATGCCATTGTGGTGTTACCGTCATACCTGGACCGCCTGCAAGCTGGTCACCATGACCTGCCCATTTTATTGCTGCCGGTAATTAACGAGCTGCGTGCAGCTTACAATGCCAACATTGTATCTGAAGCCACACTGTTCGCACCCAGCCTGGATGTTCCGCTACCGGAGCTGGAGATCAGTGCAGGCGCGCACCAACCAGCCTTTGATGAGCCCTTTGCCGAATTTGCCCTGCGTATGCGCCGCCAATGGGAAAGCGCGCTGCTTCGCTGGTTGCAGCAACAACAGGATATTGAACTACTGTCACCGCTTCTCTCAGTGTGCGAAACACTGCAGCACCGCCTGGAGAGAATGGATCTACGGCGCCTGTGGTGGATTGCAGCTAAAGTCGTTGGCGGCTTACTTGACGGCGTTACCGATAATGATATGCATCTGCGGCGCCTTTTTGCCCGTTTGCACCTGATTATCAAGACCCTGTCGGAGGGTGGCGAAGAGGCCGCCGATATTGAATCGGCCAATGCCCTTTCCCAGGCTTTACTGTTTCATATCGCGCAGGCTAAACCGGGCAGTGAAGGTGTGGATCAACTCCGGGAACGATTCCAGCTGCAGGAACTGGTACCCGATCGCGACGTATTGATTCGTGCCCGCGGAGCGGTCACCGGCCGCAATCGCGAGTTGTATATATCCCTCGGTGCAGCGGTTCGCGATGAGCTCTCCCTGGTCAAGGATGCACTTGATCTCGAGTTGCGAACCGGTGAAATAAGACCCGAAAGTCGAGAACAAAGTCATGAAGCTCTGCTGAGGCTTAAAGATACCTTAAAGATGATGGGCCTGGGTGATTCCTCTCAATCCATAGAAAAATTGATACCGGCATTCGGTTTTGAGGAAAATCCTGATCCTGATTCTGACCAGAACTCGAGCAAATCGGTTTTGATGGAGCTGGCAGGAGAACTGATACGGGTTGAGTCTGTACTGGAAGAACAGATTGCCACCCTTGGTGAGCCGCTTCTGGAAGACCAGGAACCGGCTTATATCGATCTGCCCAGGCATGAGATGCGTCGTATCCGTAGCCACTTGCTGGGCGAGACCGTTACCAGTCTCCACCACGTACAAGATAGCGTGCGTAATCATTTCAGCGGAGATCCGGACGCTGATTTCAGCAGGCCGATGGAACACATTGCAGGTGCCTTGGAGTTAATTGGTGAATCAGAAACTGCATCATTGGCACTGAAATTGCGCAATGCACTCGGCAACCTGCTGCGTCACGCAAAGTCAGAGTCTGCTGTGGAGCCTGATAAACTGGAGACCGTCACAGATGCCGTTGCAGCATTCGAACTTTATCTCGCCGGCTGCCGTGATCAGCAAGACAATCGCGAACGATTTTTTGAAATACTCAAAGACCGCCTTGAACGCCTGCCTATTGGTGAAATGGAAGCGGTTAAAGCCACCATAGCACCGCCAACACCCAAACAAAAAGGCGCCGAAGACGGCCACCAACCTGATGACAAGAGCGCTTTACAACCACTGACAATTGACTCTGAATTGCTGGAAGTATTCCTCGAAGAGTACGAGAGCGTCGCCTCTATGCTGAGTGAGCAGATTCCTCAGTGGATACAACATCAGGAAAATACCGAGTTGTTAACCGAGATCCGCCGTGGATTCCATACACTCAAGGGTAGCGGACGCATGGTCGGTGCAAATGAGCTGGGTGATTTTGCCTGGCATATCGAAGAACTGCTCAATCATTTGCTGGAAGGCAGCATCGAATCAATTGAAGATGTTGTACTAGTTGTGCGCCTGTCCGAGGCCGTTTTACCGGCCATGAAGCAACGATTGCAACAGGAGCATTCAGAACTGAACTCCGAAGCGATTGACGCACTTGCCTTGCAGGCTGACAACATTGCCGCTGGCAATGAGCCCGACTGGACAGTCCTGGGCGAAATTTCACCACCTTCAATTGCAGCACTGTTGTCCGGTGATGTGACCCCGGTACCGGAAGTGGGTCAAGCATCTTCCAGCGTGACTGACAAACCTGCAGAACCGACCCTGAAAGAGCTGGTACGTAAAGAGTTGAAGGAAAAACTTGCTGTTCTGTCTGGCCTGATGGAGCGCATCTCAAGAGACCGGAACAGTACTGCGAGCGATGATGAAGTTATCGCCATCCACACCATTGCAGGAACCACCGCACTGGATCCACTGGGCAAGGAATCCGACGTAGCCAAGACGCTGGAAAGTTTTCTTGAGGCACAACGCGAGAGTGGAAAAGCTTTCAGCGACACTGCGATGTGGACGGTTGCCACCAGCCTGGCTCATTTTGAAACCTGCCTGGCAGTGCATGAGGGCGATACGGAAGCAGAACTCGCGGGTGATGAAGAAAGCCAGATTGAGCAACTGATCGCTCTGACAGTTGAGTACGAAGTTCCACAAGTGGCAGCGGAAGAACCTGTGCCGGAAGTTGATACTTCTGAAAGTGAAGCAGTGGCCGAAACCACTGAAGCAAGCGAAGAACGCAGCGAACCTGAGGAGGAAGAAGAGGAAGAAGAACTGCCGGCAGAAGCCGTAATTGAGCAGGTGGACCGCGAGATACTGGGTATCTTCCTTGAAGAAGCTACGGAGATCCTGGAGCGTTGTGATTCGCTTCTCAATAGCTGGCGCGACGACCTTCCGGACCTGGAAACCGTCCAGAATCTGCAACGTGAGATACATACCTTTAAAGGTGGTGCGCGCATGGCTGGTGTCAATGCCCTGGGCAATCTCAGCCATTCCATGGAGACGTTGCTGGAGCGTATTGCAGGTCATTTACTACCCCCAACGGTTTCTGCGATAGAAGTATTGGAGCAGGGTTGCGACCGGTTGAACGTGTGGACTCAGCAAGTCAGTCAGGGGGAAATACCACAGGCGGGAGATGCGTTAAAACTATTTAATCAACAAGTCGAAGCCCTGACCGCATTGCCCTCACAGCCCGATGCGAAAATCGAAGAACAGGTTAAAGGCGATACTGACCCTGAAAAACTACTGGAAATACCTGATGTTGTAGTTCCGGTGAGGCAGCCGGAAGTTAGCGAAGAACCCAGTACGGAAACCGTAGGTTCACAGCAAATCCGTGTCAATGCAGATCTACTCGATTCACTGGTCAATTCAGCTGGCGAAATCAGTATTTTCCGCTCACATCTTGAGCAGCAAGTCGGGCAGATTCGTGACAACCTGAAGGAATTTGATGTAACCGTTTCACGTATACGGGAGCAGTTCCGCAAACTTGAGATTGAAACTGAAACCCAGATACGTTCGCGCTATCAGCAGGAGGCGCCGGATGGTACGGAAGAGTTTGATCCACTGGAGATGGACCGTTTCTCAGGCATGCAACAGCTATCACGCAGCCTGACGGAGTCTGTTTCAGATCTGTTGAATCTACAGGAATTACTGGACACCTCGGCGCGCAAGTCCGAAGCCCTCCTTGTACAGCAGTCCCGGGTCAGCAAAGACCTGCAGGAAGGCCTGATGCAAACCCGGATGGTGCATTTCGGAACTATCGCTCCGCGCCTGCGCCGGATCATACGTACTTCGGCCAAGGAAACCAAAAAGCGTGCACGTCTGCAGTTACGTATGACCGGTGGCGGTGACCAGCTCGACCGCAATGTACTGGAAAGGATTGTCGCACCACTGGAGCACTTGCTGAGGAACTCAATCGCACACGGTATTGAAAAACCCGCAACTCGCCAGAAACTCAAGAAGCCGGAAGATGGGCAACTCAGCATTACCGTCGCCGCTGAAGCCACCGAATTTATCGTGCGTGTTGAAGATGATGGTGCCGGTATAGATCTCGGGGCCATTAAAAAGCGTGCCATTGAGAAAGGCTTGATGGACAAAGACTCGGAGTGGTCGCCCCAACAACTGCATCAACTTATTCTCCACAGTGGTTTTTCCACATCCAAGACCGTCACAACCCTCTCCGGACGAGGTGTTGGAATGGACGTGGTCAATAATGAAATCAAACAGATCGGCGGCTCAATAGAGATTGATTCCGAAGAGGGTAAAGGCTGCACCTTCACCATCCGGATACCCTTTACGCTGGCGGTCATGCAGGCTATTGGCGTAATGGCCGGCGAGCATCCTTATATGATCCCGGTAGCCAGTGTTGCCGGTGTTGCACGTATGCTGCCCGCCGATTACGAAGAGTTGCTGGCGCATGATAAACCGGCTTATGTATTCGCAGGCGAGTCATACTCAATTCTTGACCTGGAACCGCTATTGGGTGAACCGACGACACCGCTGGGTGACGACACCATCTCAATTCTGATGATCAAATCCGGCGAGCAGCGCGCTGCTTTCCGGGTATCCGCGCTTCTGGGGCATAAGGAAATTGTAGTCAAACCGGTTGGCCCACAGATCAACAGTGTGCCGGGCATTCTTGGTGGAACCATAACTGGTGATGGCCAGGTGGTCATCATCATCGATGCCGGGCCGTTGATCAGGCAAGCCGTGCTAACTGGTGCACGTCCGGCACCACCCATTGAGAACATTGATATACGGCCCAAAAGAACGCTGGCCCTGGTAGCGGATGACTCCATCACCATGCGTAAGGTGACCACCCGTGTTCTGGAAGCTTATGACATTGAAGTGATCACCGCGAGGGATGGTGTGGAGGCCACTGAACAAATGCAGGACTGCGTGCCCGACCTGTTGCTACTTGACATCGAGATGCCCCGCATGGACGGCTACCAGGTCGCGGAGCACGTACGTGCCGATGCCAGGCTTCGCAAGGTGCCCATCATTATGATCACCTCCAGGGCGGGCAAGAAACATCGGGACCGGGGCAAGCAAGCGGGCGCCAATGCCTATCTTTCCAAGCCTTATAAAGAATCAGAGTTGATAGCGGAAGTGAGAAAACTGCTGCGCAAAGAGATGGAATAGAATGGCAAACGAAGAAATTCGCACAATCCTGGCACCACTGACAAACGGTTATGTCATGCTGCCCAATAGCGCGGTGGGTGAGATATTGGAATTCACTTCACCCGAACCTTTCAAACAAGGTCCTGCATGGCTGCTGGGTGAGATAGCCTGGCATGGCTGGCAGGTACCTGTGATCAATTACGAGCTAATGCTAAAAGACACCAGTACGAAGGTCACTTCAAAATCCCGTATCCTGATCATCAAAACCCTGGGGGAATCGACCCAGGTCAATTACATCGGCCTGCTCATCCAGGGCTTGCCCAAGCTCAAAAAAGCCCGTGCTGAAACGCTGATTGAAAGCCAGGTTGATAGGCTGCCCGACACGGTATTCAGTGAGGTTGCTATTGATGGTCTCAAGGCAATCATACCGGACCTGGGTGACCTGACAAGTGTTGTTGAGATGGCCGCTTACAATAATTAAAGCAGAAACCGCTGTGGATTTATCCCAGCCTGAACCATCTAAAAGCCACCGGTTTTTGCCTGTAGTATCGCGATAGCCGCAGGACCCGCTGTTTCAGTTCGTAAAACCCGAGGGCCCAATGACACCGGCATGACGTCATTTATACGGGCTTTGGCCATTTCTTCATCGGTAAAACCTCCTTCGGGCCCAACCAGGATGGAGATGGCGTCCAGGGCAACAGACAAATCAGACAGGCTGTTCTCAGCCAATGGATCAAGCACCAAACGCGGCGACTCAACCGCGCTTATCATCCACTCAGGCAGAGAAAGCGGTGTCTTTACTTCAGGCACCAACGCACGGCCACTTTGTTCACACGCCGAAATAACAACACCCTGCCAATGAGCCATGCGTTTCGCTTGCCTGTTTTCATCCAGGCGCACCTCAACCCGCTGGCTTTTGAGCGGTTGAATACTGAACACACCCAGCTCCGTTGCCTTCTGCAAAACATAATCCATTCGTTCGCCCCGGCAGATCGCTTGTACCAGGTTTATTTTCAGGGGTGATTCATTGCCGGGTTTTTTGCTTTTCAAGAGCCGGACCTGAACAAGTTTATTCCTGACCCCCGATATCTCTGCCGAATAGTTCCTGCCATCGCCATTGAACACTACCAGGGAATCACCCTCCGACAACCTCAGCACACGCGTCAGGTAATGACTGGCCGGACCCTCCAGCTCAATACTGTCTGCCGTCAGTAGCGCTTGCGACGTATAGATGCGTGACTGACGCACTGGCCCGGACTAATCCCTGGTCGCCAGGCCAATACCGGCCATGGCAACTTTTGCCATCAGCTTTATCTCATCGGAGTTGATGACATAAGGAGGCATAAAATAAACAACGTTTCCTATTGGCCGAAGCAATATTCCTTGCGCCATTGCATACTGGTACACCTGCATGCCACGCCGCTGTTTCCAATCGTACTGAATCATTGGATCACGCTGCGCCACCATCTCTATCGCCAGTATCATACCCGTCTGACGTATGTCACCCACATGGGCATGATCGTGCATGGGTGAGACCGCATCCAGCATCTGTGTAGCCAGCAGGCGGTTGTCCGCCAGCACATCACGCTGCTCGAATAGTTCCATGGTAGCCAGTGCCGCCGCACAGGCCAATGCGTTGCCGGTATAGCTGTGCGAATGTAAAAAACCTCTTAGCGTTGTGTACTCGTCATAAAATGCTTCATAGACCGTCTGGCTGGTCATCACAGCCGACATCGGCAAATAACCACCCGTTAATCCCTTGGAAAGGCACATGAAATCCGGCGCTATAGCACCTTGTTCACATGCAAACATAGTGCCGGTCCTGCCAAAACCCACAGCAATCTCATCCGCGATTAAATGGATTCGAAATTCGTCACACAGTGCACGTAACCCGGTCAGGTAGGAAGGCGGATACATACGCACGCCGCCGGCGCATTGAACCAGTGGCTCGATAATCACAGCGGATATTTCGCCTTCATTGTTCGAGAATATTTCACGCATGTCAGCCAGCCTATCGGCGGCATGCGCATCCCATTGTTCCCGGGGCAAGGCAAAACAATCCGGACTGGGCGCCACCAGTGGCTCCATTAGCAGGGGCTCATAGGCTGCCTTGAACAGACCGGCATCACCCACACCGAGCGCACCCAGCGTATCGCCGTGGTAACTATTGGACAAGGTCACAAAACGCACCCGACCCTGCTCTCCGATATTGCGCCAATAGTGGAAACTCATTTTCAGGGATATTTCGACAGCGGAAGAACCGCTATCTGCAAAAAAAACCCGCTCAAGCCCGGGCGGTGTGATCTCAACCAGTTTTTCCGCCAGACGCACTGCCGGCTCATGGGTAACCCCTGCCAGGATGACGTGTTCAAGGCGGTTTGCCTGTTCACTGACTGCAGCACTGATATGCGGGTTGGCGTGACCAAACAGGTTCACCCACCAGGAACTGATGGCATCGATATAGCGCTTACCTTCCATGTCTTCGAGCCAGACACCCTGACCGCTCTTGACGGGCAGCAATTGCAGCCACTCATGATCTTTCATCTGCGTCGTGGGGTGCCAGAGCACAGCGAGATCACGCTGACGAATTTCTTCATTCTTACCCAAATCTGTATTCCTTTTCAGTACGGAGCAATGACGTGAGTCTGGTATCATGAGCAGTCGTGGTCCGCCATGCAAGTCGCGTGGGAGGTCATTTCAAAATTTTTAATCCAATGATTAACAGACAATCAAATCACGTCGAAAACACTATGACCGAAACACAGATGAAAGAATTCCTGGCCGTTGCCTTACAGGCCGCAACAAGCGCACGCGAACTGATCCTTTCTTATTACAATGGCGAATTTGATATTGAGATCAAATCCGACCAGACACCGGTAACAGTTGCCGACCGTAGCGCAGAAAAAGTCATTCGCAAAACCATCCAGGAGGCTTTCCCGGACCATGGTATCTTTGGCGAAGAATACGGTGCAGAAAGCAAGGACACGGAATACCTGTGGCTGGTCGACCCCATCGACGGCACCAAGAGCTTTGTGAAACGTTACGGTATGTTCTCAACCCAGATTGCATTGATGCACAATGGTGAACTGATACTCGGTGTTTCCTGTGCTCCTGCCATGGATGAGCTGGTCTGGGCAACACGTGGCGGTGGTGCCTTCAACGCTCAAGGGTCTCTGCATATAAGTGAAGTAGACGCCATCAGCCAGGCAAGCATTTCCACCGGCAATATCCAAAGCCTCGCAGCAAGTAAGCGCTGGGCAGCGGTTGGCCGGATTCTTGCACGCACCAACCGCACGCGTGGTTATGGTGATTATTATCACTACCATCGACTGGCGGCCGGACAGCTGGATGCGATTATCGAATCTGATGTCAACATTCTCGACATCGCCGCACTTTACGTCATCGTCACCGAAGCCGGAGGCCTGTTTACCGATCTCGACGGCCAGGCACCCGGTCTGGATACACGCTCTGTACTAGCGGCGACCCCGGCTCTTCATGCGGCCTTGTCGGCCGAACTGAACCAGGTCTGACCCGCATGGCAAAGCTTCCCAGGGTTCACGCGAGACGGAAACATGATCCCGGCAAATTATTCAAAGTCGAAAAAGTCGATCTTGAATTCAGTAACGGTGTAAAACGCACCTATGAGCGACTCCTTTCTCATGGCCTGGGCGCGGTGATTGTTGTGGCGATGCGAGATGATGATACGGTTTTGCTGGTCAGTGAATACGCAGCCGGCTTACACCACTATGAACTGGGACTGGTCAAAGGCCGGCTCGAGCCCGGTGAAACCGTGTTGGAAGGTGCTCAAAGAGAGCTCAAGGAAGAGATCGGGTTTGGTGCACATGACCTGCTTGAATTGACTGCGTTGAGCCTTGCACCAGGTTATATGACGCACATCACACACGTGGTACTGGCCAGGAACCTCTACCCCGAAAAGCTGCAAGGGGACGAGCCCGAAGAATTGGAAATCGTACCCTGGCAATTATCCGATCTTCACACACTGGTACAAAGACCGGACTGCACCGAGGGCCGCAGTATCGCTGCCCTCTACATCGCCAAAGACTACTTGCTTAAGGAAACAGAACAATGTCAGAACTGAACTCCGGGAATGTTCTCGAACAACTGGTGGACATCAGCCGTCGTGCCGGGTTAGCCATACTGGAATGGTATGAAGGTGATATGGGCATCACGCGGAAATCCGATGACTCACCGCTGACAAAGGCCGATCTCGCCAGCCATGAATTGATTCAGGCAGAGCTTTCAAGTCGCTGGCCAGACATTCCGGTTTTGTCGGAAGAGTCTGCGGATATCCCGTGGGAAACCCGTCGGAGTTGGACACAATACTGGCTGGTTGACCCGCTCGACGGCACCAAGGAATTCATCAACCATAATGGCGAATTTACTGTCAATATCGCCCTGATACGCGGTCATCGGCCTGTTATGGGTATCGTGCATGTACCGGTAACTGATACAAGCTATTACGGCGCTCAAGGTCTTGGTGCATGGTGCCAACAAGGCACAACGCAAGCCCGGTCCATACAGGCCAGATGCCCCACTGCACAACCGGCAGTAGTCGTTGGAAGCCGTTCACATGCCAACCCTGAACTCGAGAGTCAGTTGCAACAGCTTGGTGAGCATGAACTGGTCAGCATGGGTAGTTCACTTAAGTTTTGTCACATAGCGGAAGGTCTTGCTGACTTTTACCCGCGTACCGGCCCGACTTGTGAGTGGGATACAGCAGCTGCACAAGCTGTGGTCGAGGCGGCAGGTGGTCAGGTTGTAATGGTCGATGGTTCTGCATTAAGTTACAACACCAAGGAAGTCTATCTAAACCCTTATTTTTTCGTTTTTGGTGACCCGGCAAAGGAATGGCTGCGCCCATTTCAGAATATGGATTGAGCCTGCGATTTGAAGTTTTCCAGGCCAACATTCAATGAATAGTTACTAAAAATAGCTGGCGTAATTCTTGTTGCGACAAGTATTAGACGCTCACTAAAACACGGAAATGCTTGAATAATATTTGCTGCCGGTGACATACTCAGCCGTATAGAGAAGTTACCTGACAGATGGGGAGATCATTTTGGGTGCAATTCTGATCGGTATTCTGT
>Ga0055584_100003371_pt1 | contig 15758 bp, 17 predicted proteins | sample OSDHelmetaG_FD_58716 | JGI IMG/M metagenome (GOLD analysis project Ga0055584, IMG submission 58716) | Pelagic marine sediment microbial communities from the LTER site Helgoland, North Sea, for post-phytoplankton bloom and carbon turnover... | ecosystem: Environmental > Aquatic > Marine >... | reverse complement strand
GGCAAGAATGTAGGCATGCAGCCAACTAGAGTCAAAGCATTGCTCATCTTATTGTTTCACGTGAAACAATTGATTTATCAGTTGCCTTCAATGAACTTAGTTTTTTTATTTGGCTAGAAAAAAGGGAGGGGGGGGGATTGGTTATGTTTAGGAATTATTTGCCAATGCAAAATTTAGAAAAAATTACGTCAAGCAGATCTTCAACATCAATCCGGCCCGTAATTCGACCTAGTGAGCGAGCTGCAAGACGGAGGTCCTCACCCATCAGTTCCACTTCCTCGGCTACAATAGCCCGTTCAAGTGAATGTCGACAATCATTAAGGGCGTCGCGGTACCGATATCGTGTTAAACTTGGTCCTGAATCACCCGCTAAAAGTTTGCTAGCCATGGCTTGCAACGCACGCAATAAAGTGTCGAGGCCCTCACCTGTCTTTGCTGATAAAACCATAGCTGGGCGATTTTTTACTTGATCTGGCAAAATACTATGTGGCTCATCACATTTGTTAAAAATTACTAACGTATTGGAATCAATTAATTCCAATGTCAATGGGTCCAGTGCTGCCGCCGCTTGTACATCACCGGCATCAAATATAGCCAGTTTAATATCCGCATCTTCGGCCCGTTCGCGAGCCCGGCGTATACCCTCAGTCTCTATACTGTCCTCAGCTTCTCTCAGACCAGCCGTATCAGCTGCAACGATAGGAAAACCTCCGAGGTCCAAGTGAACATCAATAACATCCCGTGTCGTTCCCGCAATATCGCTAACAATAGCCACATCGCGCTTTGCTAGGCGATTTAGCAAGCAGGACTTGCCCGCATTGGGAGGGCCAATAATAGCTAAATTAAGTCCAGCCCGTAGACGCTCTCCCCTATGAGAATCATTAAGATGTATAATTATTTCCTCTAGTGTTTGAGCAGTAATTTGCATCGCTTCTTCCGTAAGGTCATCCGGGATATCTTCATCGGAGAAGTCAATGTTAGCTTCACTAAGGGCCCGGGCTTTGATCAAGTTCTCTCGCCAGCTATCATACAGACGACCTAGCTCTCCTCGAGATTGCCTTTGTGCCTGTTTCCGCTGAGCTTCAGTTTCAGCCTCAATCAAGTCAGCTAAACCTTCAGCAGCTGTTAAATCCATCTTGCCATTTTCAAAGGCTCGACGAGAAAATTCTCCAGGCTCTGCTGGGCGAAATCCCGGCATAATAGATAAGACCTCTAGAATTGCGTTAATCACTGCGTTTCCACCATGTACATGCAGCTCAACCACATCTTCACCTGTAAAACTAGCTGGAGATGGAAACCAAAGAACCAGTCCATCGTCCAGAACGTCCCCATGGGAGTTAACAAAGCTTGTTCGCTTTGCTTTACGAGGCATTGGAAGGTCGTCATTGCAGAGATTTCTCAAAGCTGCCCCCGCATCCGGACCTGATAAACGAATCACACTTATGCCGGCCCTTCCTTTGCCACTCGCAAGGGCAAAAATTGAACCTTCCATATTCATTCAGCGACTTTCATGCGTCATTCCTCCTCAGAAAAATAAATCAACTCATATACTCTAAACATCGCACTCATCATTTTCATTAACAATTACCCGGAATAGAAGTGCTTAAGGCACCAAAGTACGAAAAACTTGAAAACATTTAACTACGATATAAACTTATCAAGATGTATTTTGAAACCACTAAAAGCCCACTCGGACCTCTCACACTGTTTGCTGAAGTTAATAAAATTATTTCACTGGAATTTGGTACCATGACGGAAAATAGGTCATCTCCATTACTAAAAGAAGCCATCTCTCAATTAAAGGCTTACTTCGGAGGTCAACTCAAACACTTTAATTTACCACTTAACACTTCTGGAACAGACTTTCAAAAAACTGTTTGGGGTCTCGTAGTGAAAATTCCATATGGCTCTACTCGCAGTTATGGTCAACTTTCCCAAGATCTAGGAAGCGCCCCCCGTGCAGTAGGTGGAGCCTGCGGGAAAAACCCAATTCCTATTATTGTGCCTTGTCATCGAGTTCTTTCCGCCAACTATAAAATTGGTGGTTTTAGTGGTCGCGGTGGTATTCAAACTAAAGCCTCATTATTACACTTTGAAGGAATTACTTTGGATTTTAAAACAAAAGCATAGGGATAATCATGAGCAAGGCAATTCGAATCTACGAAACTGGTGGGCCGGAAGTTCTAAAATGGGAAGACATTGATGTCAAAGTCCCTGGATTTGGTGAGGCCAAGATCCGTCATACAGCTATTGGCCTTAATTATATTGACGTATACGGACGTACGGGCCTTCACTCTGTGCCCTCACTTCCACACACACTCGGCATGGAAGGGGCAGGTATTGTGGAAGCAGTTGGTGAAGGTGTTAACGATGTAGTGGTCGGCGATCGCATCGCTTATGTAATGTCGCCTCCTGGCGCTTACTCAGAAAAACGAACAGTTCCAGCTAGCTGTCTTATTAAATTGCCAAATAATGTATCCGAGGAAACTGCTGCAGCCATGATGTTAAAAGGTATGACCGCTCAATACTTACTGAACCAAACATACCAAGTCAAAGAAGGTGACCACATTTTAATTCATGCTGCCGCGGGCGGTGTTGGACTAATTTTATGCCAATGGGCCAAGCATCTGGGGGCGAAAATAATAGGCACCGTTGGAAGTAAAGAAAAGGCAGCACTTGCAGAATCCCATGGTTGCGATCATACAATTGTTTACACCCAAGAAAAGTTTAAAGACCGTGTCTCCGAAATTACAAGAGGAAAAGGTGTCGATGTTGTCTACGACTCTATTGGTCAATCCACCTTCATGGATAGCTTAGATTGTCTCAGACCACTTGGTTTGATGGTTACTTTCGGAAATGCCACTGGACCAATAACACCTTTTTCACCTAGTATTCTTGCCGCCAGAGGCTCTTTATTTTTAACCCGCCCGACAATATTTACTTACATAGCCAAACGGAAAAACATGGTCTCTATGGCAACAGAACTCTTCAATATTTTTTCATCAGGTGCAGTAAAAATCGAAATTAACCAGATTTATAACCTTAAAGACGCAGCTCAGGCTCACTACGACTTAGAAGCCCGAAAGACAACAGGGTCAACTATTTTCAAGCCTTAAGCATTGCAACGTAATCAAAACATTGAATAATTTATTAGCCTGATTTAATGCTAACTTCTATGTTATTGAACACTTGTTTAACTTTATAATACAGGCCAGAAGTAAATAATATGATGCAATCAATCAAAATCATTCCCAAGGCTAAAACTGGTACTTTCAATAAATAAAAATGTCATCGTTTTAGCTATTCATAGAGTCAAAAAAATCGTCGTTAGATTTTGAATCCTTGAGTTTTCCATTCAGAAATTCCATGGCGTCAACAACACCCATGGGCATTAATATACGTCGCAATACCCACATTTTAGATAATGTACCTTGGTCTGCTAGTAGTTCTTCTTTACGAGTTCCTGACTTGGTAATATCTATAGATGGCCATACTCGTTTATCAGACAGTTTGCGATCAAGAATAATTTCTGAGTTACCGGTGCCCTTAAATTCCTCAAAAATCACCTCATCCATGCGCGATCCTGTATCAATCAGCGCGGTGGAGATAATAGTTAATGAGCCACCCTCCTCAATATTTCGCGCTGCGCCAAAAAAACGTTTTGGGCGCTGTAAAGCGTTTGCATCAACTCCACCTGTAAGTACCTTACCAGAAGAGGGAACACATGTGTTATAAGCGCGCGCTAAACGGGTTATGGAATCTAATAAAATGATGACATCCCTTTTATGCTCTACTAAACGTTTAGCTTTAGATATCACCATCTCTGCAACTTGGACGTGCCTTGAAGCTGGTTCGTCAAATGTGGAACTAATAACCTCACCATTCACAGAACGTGACATATCCGTCACTTCTTCAGGACGCTCATCAATTAAAAGTACTATCAAATAACATTCCGGATGGTTCGCAGCAACAGCTTGGGCAATATTCTGTAACATGACAGTTTTACCTGTACGCGGTGGGGCAACCACCAAAGCCCGCTGGCCCTTACCGATAGGTGATATTAGATCAATGACTCGAGACGTACGGTCTTTCACTTCTGGATCATCAATTTCCATTTTCAGGCGTTCGTCAGGATAAAGAGGCGTTAGGTTGTCAAAATTAGTGCGATAACGTACTTGTTCCGGATCCTCAAAATTAATTTCGTTTACTTTTAAAAGTGCAAAATAGCGCTCGCCATCTTTGGGAGACCTTATTTGGCCTTCGACCGTGTCACCTGTGCGTAATGAAAAACGTCTGACCTGGCTGGGAGAAACGTAGATATCATCCGGTCCAGGTAGATAATTTGCCTCAGGGGAGCGTAAAAAACCAAAGCCGTCTTGTAACACCTCAATGACACCATCGCCAAAAATAGCGACGTCGTTTTCAGCAAGCCTTTTCAGTATAGCAAAAAATATATCCTGTTTGCGTAGTGTTGACGCATTCTCAATTTTTAGTTCTTCAGCATAGGCCAAGAGGTCTGCTGGTGATTTTGCTTTAAGTTCTTTAAAATTCATAAATTTACTCTGATGAGCTGAACGGTTTTGGGAATAGCCGTTGCGAGATTGAAAAAAGTTAAAAAAAAGGAGTTATTACCGCGATAAACGCAGGCTCTAAGTAACAAGAATTTCAGGTTTCACATAAATACTAGCTTTTTTGTATGTAGTGAAAATAAAATGAAAACTATCTGAATAACGTTACCACACTATTGACTTAATCAATCACAGCTAGAAAAGCAAGCCCCTATTCACGATGGCTTAAGAACAACAAGTAAAACGATTATGATCATCAATAATGTAGGCACCTCATTAGCAAAGCGATAATATTTTTGTGATTTAGTATTGGTATCAGTCTCAAACGATCGCCTCCAAGCTGCCATCTTCATATGGATAGCCATAAGAGCACCTATACATATAAGTTTTACATGCAACCAAATTGCACTCCAGTCAGTTGAATTATCGGCCAATAACAAGCCCCCAAAAACAAGTGATGCATACATTGCAGGATTCATGATGGCCTTAAGCAAGCGACGTTCCATTGTTTTAAAAAGTTCTGAGGCCTCAGAACCCACTTGGAGATCAGAGTGGTAAACAAATAGACGTGGTAAGTACAGTAAGCCTGCCATCCACGCGATAACTGATATAATATGTCCTGCTTTAAGCCACAAATAAATATCACTTGAGAAAACTATCAATTTATACCTTTTCGTTATTACGGCACTGAGATCCAGTAACGGAGCAAATTTTACAACCTGCACCTGAAAATATTTGGATCACTTCTGTGTCATCAACATCTCTAATTACTTCAAGGCCCTTTTTAACCAGCCCTTTAAGTCCATTTATAAATTTTGGTGCAATATAGGCTGTGGCAACACGATAATACTCAGGGACACCCAAGGAAAGTGCTAAGTCACGATATTCGATATCGAGCTCTACCAAGGTTTCAGAGTGTTCGGATACAAAAGCAATCGGAACTATCACTATGGGTACACCATCTTCAGCAGCACGGGCGATTTCATCATCTGTTGAAGGACCAATCCATTTAAGTGGTCCAACTCTGCTCTGGTAACAAACGATCCAATCAAGGTTTTTAACGTCCAACTGTTTGACTACTTCAGAAGCTGTCATTTCTATGTGACTTGGATACGGATCTCCGGTATCAACTATTTTTTGAGGTAGGCCATGCGCAGAGAAAAGCACACGTGGACTTTTAATTTTTGAAGCTTGGGCAATAGCGGTGCGGGTGTCCTCGATAACTGATTGTATAAAGCCTTTTTCTTGAGGGTAACAGCAAACTGCTGAAGTTGGGACCGTTAGACCAGCGCTCCGAGCAGCACGTTGCCATTCTGTTATACTTGATCCTGTTGTAGTTGTGGAGTACTGCGGATAAAGTGGGAGCAAAACGATACGGTCTGCACCAAATTTTTTAACTTCCTCCACTGTTTCCTCACTCAATGGATGCCAATAACGCATAGCAATAAATGTCTTAACTTCTTCTTTGTTATCGAATAGTTTTTCTAAGGCATGCGCTTGGTCTATGGTCTGTTTTAACAAGGGTGAGGAACCGCCTAGATGAGCATATATGGCTTTTGCAGTAGGCGCTCTTCTAAAGGATATTAGCTTGGCCAGTAACCATCGGATAGGGTTCGGAATACCTATTATTGCAGGGTCGTTAAACAAGTTGAATAAAAACGGTTGAACAGCTTTAAAACTGTCAGGACCACCCAAATTAAACAAGACTACAGCTACTTTCATTTATGACTTTCTTAAGGTTTCCATTTATTAATAATTTCTACTAACTTTGATACATTTTCAGGTGGTGTTTGTGGTAAAATGCCGTGCCCTAGGTTAAATATGTGCGAACCTCCAGAAAAGCCTTCAAGTATGCTATAAATCTCTTTCTCCATTAGATGACCGCCAGCAATCAAAGCTGTATTGTCCAAATTACCCTGGACGGTACATTTTGGTTGTATGTTTTGGGCAGCCCACTTAACTGATACTCCATTATCTAAACTAACGCCATTTACACCAGTTTTATCAATAAAATCTAGATATCGAGTACCAGCACCACGTGGAAAACCTATTATTGGAACACTTGGATGAACTTTCCTTATTTCTTCTATAATTTTTTTTGTTGGTTGGACGACCCAACATTGAAATTGACTATCACTCAGAACTCCAGCCCAAGTATCAAATAATTGTACTACTTCTGCACCATGATCTATCTGCTTAATCAAATAAGTGGAAGTAGCCTCAATCAAAAGTTCAATTAGTTTACTAAAACTTTCTGGTTCTCTATAGGCCCAGATTCGAGCAGTTGTGCAATCTTTCGAGCCGTGACCTTCAACCATATAGGTGGCAACTGTCCAAGGTGCACCTGCAAAACCTATCAAGGCTGTCTCTTTGGGTATTTCTTTTGAGAGTCTCGAAACAGTTTCATATACCCCGACTAGGTGATCATGAAAACCCTCTATCGACAGTCGCTCGAGATCTCTATCATTACAAATTGGTTCAAGCACTGGACCCCTACCTTCATAGAACTCAACTTTTTGGCCAAGTGCATCTGGAATAACCAAAATATCACTGAACAGAATAGCTGCATCCAATCCGTAACGCTTAAGGGGTTGTAGTGTTACCTCAACAGCAAAATTCGGTGAATAACAGAAGTTTAAAAAGTTTTTTTCTTTTGAGCGAACATTGCGATACTCCGGTAAATACCTACCTGCCTGTCTCATTAACCATATTGGCGGTCGCGTCACGGCTTCGCCATTTAAAGTCTGAAGTAGTAATTTTTTATTTGTTTTCATTGATAGATAAAATAACTGAGTTTTTCTCTTACACCTACTTCTAATAAATATTTTATGAAAAAATAGGTAGTAGTAGCTGTAGAAGTAAGAAACATAGGTATTATTTTATACTAACAGCTTTTCCACAGTTTACGGTTGATTACAGTAATTTTTCACACTTGGTGTTAAAACTTGTTGAAAAGAATTTTTTGGGTTTCGTAAACTTCAGTAACAACGGGCTCAACTTGTTTATAAGAAAATAATTTAATCACAAGGAATGTGGGGAAAAGTTTTATTATTTTATTTTTTTGCTCTTTATTAACATAGGGTGATAGAAAAAAAATTATTGGGACTATTGGTCGCATCAAAAAGTACATAGTGGGGAAAAGAAACTTGTTATAATTATTTTAGTGGATAACTCATTTTTATCCACAGAACAACTAAGAACAGTTATCCAAAAAAACCTCACTTCTTACAATATCAATAATGATTGAAATAGTTTTTTTTATGCAACAAAGGTTTCTTTTTTATGTATCAAGATAAAATAAAGGCTGGCGTTATTGGCTGGCCAATTAGTCATTCTCTGTCACCACGACTTTTTAGTTATTGGTTAAAGAAATATAAGATCAATGGTTTATACAATGCCTATGCCGTTGAAGAAAAGGAACTGCCAGGAGTATTAAGCAACTTGAGGAAAGAAGGACTTGCTGGCCTAAATGTTACGGTACCTCATAAACAGACAGTGATGGAATATGTTGACCAGCTGAGTGAACGCGCTAGTAAATTTGGGGCAGTCAATACGATTACCTTAAAAAAGGATGGCATACTAATCGGAGACAATACAGATGGCTTCGGTTTTATTGAAAACTTAAAGCAAAATTATAAAGGTTTAAATCCATTTTGTGGGGTTAGTGTTGTGATTGGGGCAGGAGGTGCAGCACGCTCAATCGTTACAACTTTGATTACGGTTGGTGTAAAAAAGATTTACTTAATCAATCGTACTCGTAGGAATGCGGAGAAACTGGCAGAAGATATTGGTGGACCAATTAGTATTTTAGATTGGAGTAAACGTCATGAATCGCTCGCAGATGCCACATTTGTTGTTAACACCACGACACTAGGTATGAATGGAAAACCACCACTTGATTTAACGCTCGAGGCGTTACCAAAAAAAGCACTTGTAAACGACATTGTTTATACTCCCTTGGAAACACAACTTTTAAAAAACTCGAAGATTAGGGGAAACCCAACCGTGGACGGTATAGGGATGCTATTACATCAGGCACGGCCTGGTTTTGCGGCATGGTTTGGTAAAGAACCCATTGTTACAAAAAATCTGCGTAATCATGTTTTAGCATTAGGCGGAGATTGAAACATTATTATCTTAGGCTTAACAGGGTCTATTGGAATGGGGAAAACAACAGCTGCAAATGCTTTCCGTTCTTTGAACGTTTGTGTTTTTGATGCTGATAAAACTGTTCACAATCTGATGAAGCCGGGTGGTGCTGCCGTAGCCGAAATTTTAAAAGCTTTTCCGGATATTGCTCTAAATGGTGGCATTGATCGTGAAGCTTTGGTGACAATTATACTTGCGGATAAAACAAGGTTAAAAAAGCTTGAGAATATTCTTCATCCATTGGTGAAAGAGAAACAAAATTCTTTTCTTGCAATAAGCGCTCGTAGAAACGAGCGCTTAGTTGTTTTGGATATTCCGTTATTATTTGAGATAGGCGGGGAACGTCAATGTGATGGAGTTGTCGTTGTTAGTGCACCAGCCATAATTCAGAAACGTCGAGTTTTAGGGCGTCCGAACATGACTACCGAACATTTTCAAATGATTCTTGACCTTCAAATCGAGAATCGTCGTAAGTGTTGTAGGGCAGACTTCGTAGTTCAAACAGGCCTTGGGCGTCTACATAGTTTGCGCACAATAACTACAATTGTTAAAAAAACTAAGAACTGGTCACAACGTCATTGGTTGCCAATTTACAAAAAATTATAGGGAGCTAAAATTAGATGCGTGAAGTTGTTTTAGATACGGAAACAACAGGCCTAAAGCCTCTAGGGGGAGACAGAGTTGTTGAAATTGGCTGCCTAGAATTGGTTAATCATCTGCCCACGGGAGAAACTTATCATCAGTACGTTAATCCAGAGCGGGATATGCCAGATGGAGCTTTTTCAGTGCACGGTCTTTCAGCTGACTTCCTCAGTGGGCACCCAAAATTTATAGAAATTACAGACGGCTTTTTAGAATTCATAGGGGATTCCACTTTAATTATCCATAATGCCCAATTTGATTTAAGTTTTATTAATGCGGAACTAGATCGCACGGATAGACCTTTACTATCTATGAATCGATGTGTTGATACCGTGAGTATGGCTCGTAAAAAATTTCCATTTGCTCAAGCCAGTTTAGATGCCCTGTGCAAGCGTTTTAGTATTGACAATTCTGATCGAGAACTGCATGGGGCATTGCTGGATGCTAAATTACTAGCTGAAGTTTACTTACAGCTAATTGGGGGTCAGCAACCAGATTTAATTCTACCGGACAAATCTGATAAAAGTGCAGTAGTTCTGACTGACGGCAGATTAAAAATTAAAAAAAGACTAAGACCACGTCATCACATTATAACTAGAGAAGAGTATACTGCTCATGAGAAATTTATAAATGGAATAAAAAACTCGATCTGGAAAGGCACGAGGACTGAAGATGAGTCCTAAGTCTTATTTTTGCTTAGTGTTCTTCTTCTTGGGTTTCTCTTTACCTGCGACGGTAGTACCATCAGTTTCTTCTATTTGATCGTTCGCTTGTTTTTGAAACATGGAGACGAAATCAACCGGGGCAATCATTAAAGGTGGAAAACCACCGTCACGGGTAGTATCCGCGATAATGTTTCGCGCGAAAGGAAACAATAGGCGTGGGCACTCGATTAGCAAAATAGCCTGTAAATGTTCGGGTGGAACATTAATTTTAAATAGGCCGCCGTATACTAATTCTGAAATGAAGGCAGTCTCCTCACCAACGTTACAGGAGGCACGGATATGTATTTGAACTTCAAAAAGAACATCCTGAATGTTATGGGCATTGACGTTTACATTGATGTTAACATCTGGTGCATCGTGTTGCATTTTAGATAAAATGCCGGGTGTTGAGGGAGATTCAAAGGAGAGATCTTTGATATACTGAGCATTTATTTGGATTGGAGGTGCTTCTTCTGGTGTTTGCTTTGAACCGTCGTCGATCATAAATTTTTCTCCTGTTGCCTAACGCTACCCAATCTAAGAATTAAGTGAATTACACTTAATTTTCTGCAATGACAACAGTCCCTTCTTTTTAAGCGATTTTTAGGGCTCAGGGGGGGACCGAGGATTTTTATTGTTGATGTTTGAATTTTCGTTGTCATGATCAGTTTTTATTTCATGAAATTCGCCATCAATAATATTGGGTCTCTGGTTACGATCAGGCTGTTGTTCGAATCCTGAATACACGCTCAGATTTGATCCTGAGTCTCTGATATGTTTCGTGAAAAGATTTCTGATCGTACTTCTAAAAATTGGTAAGAATAACATAAGGCCAAGTCCATCAGTGACAAACCCTGGGGTTATCAAAAGAGCTCCTGCTAACAACAAACACATTCCATCAAAAAGCTCATTTATAGGGAGTATTCCAGCGTTCATATTTTTGCGAACGTTAAATAAGGCTGTAAGACCCTGTTGACGTAATAGTGCTGAACCGACCACAGCCGTTATGACTACTAGGCTTATAGTTGACCACAATCCAATTTGTTCACCGGCCTTTATAAACACACTAATTTCTAGAATTGGAATAACGACTATAACTAGTAGAATTAAGAAACCCAATACATTCTCCTGTAATCTTTAACTGTATCTATCCTTGCTTACCCTTGCCCGCAAGGTCAAGACGCCTTATCTCTAGAGACGAAAGTGTGTCAAGTCGCTAAACTAGAGAGGCTTAAAGTGTTTAAACTGTGGATTAATGTTAATGTATACGTTAATGCCATAATATTTAGAGATTAGTGAAAGCATCATGAACAACGGTATTCAATTTTTCGATTTAATCCTTTTTGTAATGATTGCAGTTTTTTTAATACTGCGTCTGCGCAGTGTATTAGGCCGTCGTGATGGTCATCGGGGTGACTTTTCAGATATCTTCAAACAGGCATCAAAGAGAGAAAAACCAGAAGATAGTGAGGATAATAACAATGAGAATGTTATTGCTCTAGAAAACGCGAAAACCAAAATAGATGAGCAAACGGAGGGTGAACCGGCTCCTCAATCGACTTTGCAAATGCAGTTAAACTCTATTGTATCGGCTGACAAAGACTTTGATGCAGAAGAATTTATTTCCGGTGCACGTATTGCTTTTGAATATATTCTTGGTGCCTATGCTGAAGGCGATTCAAAAGCTTTAAAACCAATGCTTAGTATTGATGTTTTTGACAATTTTGATTTGTCTATACGCGAACGTAAAGAGGCTGGACAAATTATGGAAGAAACACTGATTGGTATATCTAAGGCTGAATTGGTAGAGGCGGAAATGGAAGAAACGGTTGCTCTTGTTACTGTTAAGTTTGTAAGTGATCAAGTACATGCATTGAGTGATCGTGACGGGGTTGTTGTTGATGGCGATCCTGACAAAATTGTTAGCGTTACTGATTTTTGGACTTTTTCACGTGATACTCGTTCCAGCGACCCTAATTGGTTACTGGCAGCAACAAGAAGTTTGGACTGATTCTATGCGAGGCGTAATTTTCGCCTTTTTGGTGTTGCTCACGGCTTGTACTCAGGTAACGGCTCCAAAAAAGTCATTTATGAAAACCATAGAAAGTAAGTCTGCTCCAATTGCTTCAGCAAAGTTAAAACTCGTTCTTGCAAGAACAAGTTTCAAAAAAATTATCGGTTGGAATGGTGATAGACATGATCAGGCTCTTGCTGCTTTTATTCGATCGTGCGCTAAGATGCAAAAAATACCTTTTGGTTCTGTCCTGGATCCTATCAGCGGGGTTTCTGGTGACTGGCAAAAAACTTGTAAGATTGCATCTACTTTACCTGTGGATCGTCCAGATCTGGCCCGACGTTTTTTTGAAACCCGATTCCAACCTTTTTTGGCTACAACGGACGGAAGACCCAAAGGGTTGTTTACTGGTTATTTTGAAATAGAGCTTAAAGGTTCTTGGCTACGTAAAGAGCCATACACAACTCCTATCTACGAACGACCACCTGAACTAGTTGAAGCCAACCTTGGTGCTTTCAAAAATAGTTTGAAAGGTCAGAAATTGCAAGGAAAGGTTGTTGCTGGCCAGTTTATGCCTTTTGAAGATCGTGGTGACATTGAAGCTGGGGCACTCTCTGGTCGTGGTCTTGAGTTAATTTGGGTTGATAGCCCAATTGATGCTTTTTTCTTACACGTTCAAGGATCTGGTCGAGTAATGATGGATGATGGCACAATTATTCGTATTGGTTATGCGGCACGAAATGGCCACCCTTATTATTCCATTGGGCAGGAATTGATCAAAATGGGGGAGCTGAAGCGTGAGCGCGTTTCTATGCAGTCTATTCGAAGCTGGCTGCAAGACCATCCCAGAAAAGCTGCCCAATTAATGGCAACAAACCGTTCCTTTATTTTCTTCCGAATTATTGATGGGGGGCTTAAGTCCATAGGTAAGCAGCATGGCCCTGTTGGTGCACAGGGAGTTACATTGACCCCCGGTCGCTCGCTTGCGGTTGACCGTAGCCACATTCCTCTGGGTACTCCTATTTGGCTTGACACCACCGACCCAGTAAATACAAACGAACCCTTGCGTCGTCTAGTAGTGGCTCAGGACACCGGCAGTGCCATAAAGGGGCCCGTCCGTGGTGACTTATTTTGGGGTTTTGGGGATATGGCAGCAACAAAAGCAGGCTTAATGAAGCAAACGGGTCGCTATTTCTTGCTGTTGCCTAAAAAGTGAAATTATTTGATTATGGGCAAAAAATCCCCCCAATGCGTAAGATTTCATGATCGCTTCATTTTATGTTCTTGAAGGCTAAAACTAGTGCAGCCAATCGTCAAATAATGCTATCAAGTGGTCAAGTTTTTTTGAAATAACCAGGCCAATCTGCAAACGGATAGTTAGATCATTGGGCTTTCAAGAAAAACCACTGTTGGGCATATACTGCTTATGAACGCATATAGCTCAAGAGAGCTTTACATAGTGATCTTAAATGACAAAAAACCCTATCAAATCTCATAAAATAAAAAACAATAAATCTTCCCAAGATCAGAGATTATGGGAACATGTTACGGCTAGTGTTAAGCCCTTGCGCGATAGCCAAAAAAATAGGGTGTTGGAGCAAGAAGTTTTGCCAACTATACAAAACATTAATGTAAAAGTAACCAAACGTATAGAACTCGCCCCTATGAGATCTGATGAATTGCTTCGACCACTCTCTTTACCTGAATTGAGCCACAGCACTTTGACGGGTCTCGATAAAAGAAATGCAAAAAAATTAAAAAAAGGGCAACATCCCATTGAAGGACAATTAGATTTGCATGGAATGACACAGGAACTTGCACATGTGGCAATAAATAATTTCATAGAAAGTTCCTATCGTGGAGGAAAACGCTGTATTTTAGTAATTACCGGAAAGGGCATTAAGACAGTTGGTTCTGTTGGTATTTTGCGTTTAGCGGTGCCGCGTTGGCTAAATGAAGAACCAAATCGTAGCCGGGTGCTTGCCTTTTCTTATGCAACTCCAAGAGACGGAGGTGAAGGAGCTCTTTATGTTATGTTGAAGAGGAAGCGATGACCCCGTTTGGTGAAAAAGTCAGACTGTTGCGGTATCAGAGGGGTATACTGCTAAAAAAAATGGCCATGGATCTGGGTGTTTCTAGTGCTTATTTGTCTGCTCTTGAGCATGGTTATCGTGGTCGCCCCGGCACTGGGTTTTTGCAACAAATTTGTGGTTATTTTAATTTGATCTGGGACGAAGCTGAAGAAATCAAACATTTAGCTCGACTATCTCATCCGCGGGTGATCGTTGATACTTCAGGGCTAAGTCCGCAAGCAACTGAGCTCGCGAACGTTTTGGCTGAAAATATTCGAGAACTTGATGTTGAAACCTTGCAATGGATAATTAGTGAAATAAGGGGACGTCAAGCACCTCTGAAAGGACCAACACATTAAAGAATGAATTTTCTCAGGTCTGCATCTTTGGCCAAATCACCTACTTGTTGAGAAACATCGTCTGCGGTAATTGAAAAGGTTTCTCCTCCCTTTTCTGACGCATCAAACGAGATATCTTCAAGTAGCTTTTCAAGTACGGTGTGTAAGCGTCTAGCGCCAATGTTTTCAACACCTTGATTGATTTCTTCAGCCAGGTCGGCAATTGCGCCAATTGCGTCATCGCTAAATTTTAAGATTACATCTTCTACTGCCATTAAGGCTGTGTATTGTTTGATCAAGCTAGCTTCAGTTTCTAAAAGAATACGAACGAAGTCGTCACGTGTCAATGAACGAAGTTCGACCCTGGTTGGCAGACGGCCTTGTAACTCTGGTAAGAGGTCGGAAGGCTTAGCCACATGAAAAGCCCCTGATGCAATGAACAGTACATGGTCAGTTTTTACCGTGCCGTGCTTTGTCGAAACGGTTGTACCCTCAATCAGCGGTAGAAGATCCCGCTGTACACCCTCACGGCTTACATCGCCCCCAGCTCTGTCAGAGCGTGCTGTAATTTTGTCAATTTCATCTAAGAAAACAATACCGTTGTTTTCTACATTGTTTAGAGCTTTTTTTATAATTTTGTCCTCATCGAGCAGCTTGTCACTTTCTTCCGCAACCAAAATTTCATATGAATCAGAGACTTTTATGCGTTTGGGTTTGGTTTGCTGGCCGAAGGCTTTGCCTATCATATCACCAATGTTGAGCATACCCATTTGAGCACCCGGTAAGCCAGGAACGTCAAAGGTTGGCATATTTGTCGTTGAAGTTTCGGCGACATTTATTTCGATTTCACGGTCTGCTAGGGACCCTTTACGTAATAATTTACGAAACTTCTCACGAGTATCGTTTGAAGAATTATCTCCGACAAGAGCATCAATAACTCTCTCCTCCGCAAGGACTTCAGCCTTAGCGACAACTTGTTTTCGCATTTCTCCACGGACATGGTGCAATGCAACTTCCACAAGGTCCCGTATTATCTGCTCCACATCCCGTCCAACATAACCAACTTCTGTAAATTTAGTTGCTTCAACCTTTATGAACGGGGCTTGAGCTAATTTAGCCAAGCGGCGGGCTATTTCTGTTTTGCCAACACCAGTAGGACCGATCATCAAAATATTTTTTGGAAGCACTTCCTCGCGTAAGCTACTGTCGAGTTGTTGACGGCGCCAACGATTGCGCAGGGCAACGGCAACGGCGCGCTTGGCGTCAGTTTG
>Ga0055584_100003370_pt1 | contig 15759 bp, 11 predicted proteins | sample OSDHelmetaG_FD_58716 | JGI IMG/M metagenome (GOLD analysis project Ga0055584, IMG submission 58716) | Pelagic marine sediment microbial communities from the LTER site Helgoland, North Sea, for post-phytoplankton bloom and carbon turnover... | ecosystem: Environmental > Aquatic > Marine >... | reverse complement strand
AAATAGTTCAGAAAATCATCAAGAGATTCTTGGTTTTCCAGCACTTAAAGGCGATTTTTTATCAAATGATATTCGTAAATTTGCAAAACAAGACAATTGGAAATTAATAACGGATTATCATTTTGGAGGCTACGCCAAAATAAATGAAACCTTAATTGATTTTATCAATAGATTTAAAAACACCTACAATATTCCTTTGGATCCTATTTATACTGGAAAGATGATGTATGGGATATTTGATATGTTAGAAAAAAACATCTTGCCAAAAAACGCAAAAATCTTGGCAATACATACAGGAGGTTTGCAAGGAATAGAAGGAATGAACAAAAAACTTAAATCTAAGAACTTGGCATTAATAGAATAATTTTATGAGAAGAATTTATACAATTTTGATAGTTGGAGCTTTAATGACCAGCTGCGGTTCAAAAAAGAAAATAGTCACTAAAAAAGACAAGGCTAAACCTAAAACAGAAACAGTGACTCAAACTCCACCCCAAAAAACTGTAGAGCCAGCACCAGTGGAGAACACAAAACTTTCAGCAACAGAATTGTATATTCAAAATTATAAAGACATCGCAATGGAAGAAATGCGGGTTTATAAAATACCCGCAAGTATTACCTTAGCTCAAGGAATTTTGGAGTCAGCTTCGGGTAAAGGAAGATTGGCCGTTAAGGCTAACAATCATTTTGGTATAAAATGTCACGGATGGAAAGGCTCTAAAATTTATCATGATGATGATAAAAGGCAAGAATGTTTTAGAAAATATTCGCATCCTAAGGCTTCTTTTGAAGACCATTCAAAATTTTTAACAACCAGAAGTCGCTATTCAGGATTGTTTAAGTTAAAACAAAATGACTATAAAGGATGGGCAAAAGGACTAAGAGCGGCTGGCTATGCCACTGATAGAAAATACCCAGAAAAATTAATAAGCTTAATAGAACGCTACCAATTATATAAATATGATGATATGGTCTTGGGGAAAACGACATTTGATTCGCAACCCCAAGTAGTCCAATCTTCATCTATGAGTCATCAAACTCACACAGTAGTCAAAGGGGATACGTTGTATTCGTTGTCAAAACGTTATAAAACTACGGTAGAAGAATTAAAACGATTGAACAATTTGCCTAATAATAATTTAAGTATAGGGCAAGTCATTATAGTAAAATCTAATTAAAATATGTTGTACAAACGAAGTAGTGCTTTGTTTAAGCAAGCACAACAAGTTATTCCAGGAGGTGTAAACTCTCCTGTAAGAGCCTTTAAGGCTGTTGGAGGGACGCCTATTTTTGCAAAATCAGCTAAAGGAGCTTACGTTTTTGATGAAGATGATAATCGCTTTATTGATTATGTGAATTCTTGGGGGCCAATGATTTTAGGTCATGCTTATCCACCTGTAGTTGATGCTGTAATTGGTAAGGCTAAGCAAGGAACTTCCTTTGGAATGCCCACAGAAGTAGAAACTAAAATTGCCGAATTGGCGGTGTCTATGGTTCCTAATATAGATCAAATAAGGTTTGTAAATTCAGGAACCGAAGCCTGTATGAGTGCTATAAGATTGGCAAGAGGATATACAGGTAAAGATAAAATTATAAAATTTGCAGGATGTTATCACGGTCATAGTGATGCTTTTCTTATTCAAGCAGGAAGTGGAGCGACTACCTTTGGAAGCCCTAACAGTCCTGGGGTAACACAAGGTACAGCCAAGGATACCTTATTGGCAAAATATAATGATATTGATAGTGTCAAAACGCTTATAGAAGTCAATGAAAATGAAATAGCTTGTGTTATTATAGAGCCTGTGGCAGGTAATATGGGCTGTATCCCGCCAAAAGAGTATTTTTTACAAGAACTTAGAGCTTTATGTGACAAGCATGATATTCTGTTGATTTTTGATGAAGTAATGACGGGATTTAGATTGGCAAAAGGAGGAGCGCAAGAACGTTTTGGTATAAAAGCAGATATTGTTTGCTTCGGAAAAGTCATTGGAGGAGGATTGCCAGTAGGGGCTTTTGCAGGACCTAACGAAATAATGAAACATCTAGCTCCTTTAGGAGCAGTTTATCAAGCAGGAACATTAAGCGGGAATCCATTGGCAATGGCCGCTGGTTATGCTATGTTATCTGAATTAAATGATAATCCAGAAATCTTTAAAAGTATTGATAAAAAAACAGAATATCTAGATAAAGGTATTTCTGAAGTTTTGAAAAAGCACCATGTGAAACATACAATCAATAGATTAGGGTCTATGATTTCGGTTCATTTTTCAGAGATAGAAGTAAAAGATTTTGATTCGGCAACCAAAGGACATAATGAAACGTTTAAAAAATTCTTCCACGGAATGTTAAACGAAGGGGTATATATAGCTCCAAGTGCTTTTGAAACTTGGTTCTTAAGTGATGCTTTAAGTTATCAAAATTTAGACGATACCATTGCTGCTGTTGATAAAGTTGCAGAGACATTATAAATAAAAAAAGCGGCTAATATAGCCGCTTTTTCTTAATGAGCATTTTGTTGCTCCCATTGAATTTTTTTGTATTTCTCATAATTCTCAGAAGAAAGAATCTTCTTCATTTTAGTTTCAAGAATCATGTCTATCTTTTTCTTTTGTTCTTGATTTTTATCTGTTTGAGAACTAATTCTACTGTATGACGTTTCATACTCTTTGAAGGCTTGATAAACTTCTTCAAGTGTATTTTTGTCAAATTTAAGTTGTCTTCTTAGCTCTTTGGCTTTTTCAGATGCTATCGCATTTACTTTTAATATGTCTTGTGCATGAAGTTCATTAGAACCAATCATTATTGTAAAGGCAAAGGCAAAAAGTGTAATTATTCTTTTCATAATTTATTAAATGATGATTAAATTGATGTTACTAAAGTAATGATTTTTGAGATATCTTCACAATAAAAAAAAATCACCATCAAAATTTTGATGGTGATTTGACTAACTCTTTTTTTGAAATTTTATTTTTTGTCCTCCATATCAGGCTTTCTCATGCCTCTTTTTTTACCTTTTTTGCCGCGTCTTTTATCTAAGGAAGATTCCCATTTCTCATATTGCTCAGAAGTAAGAATACTTTTAAATTGTTTTTTAAGTTCAATTTGAGCATCCAGTCTTTTGTTCATCATTTCGTAGCGATCAGGTTTTGCTTCCTTATTTTTGTCTTTTGAAGTTGCTCTTTGTTCCATTTTTTCTTTTCGTTCTTGAGCTTGCTTCAAATGAATTTTGTAGATCTTGTCTTGTTGTGATTTGTTCAAATCTAAATCAAGTGTAAGTCTTTTGGTTTGTAATGTAGCCACCTCTTCAGGAGTCATATCTCTGACCATTTCCATCTTAGATCTTTTCATTTCTTCTTTTCGCTCTTGTGCATTAGCTTGAAATGTAAACAAGGCCAATGCTAATAAAAGTATGTTTCTCATAATTTGTAGTTTTAAGGTTCAATGCTTTGATGTTTTTTTTTGTTTTTGGTTTAATTTCAATTTCAACTTAGATTAACATTTTTGTGAGGGATTTAAAATAAGTATCTTTGAAAACGTTTAACAAATATCAATTATGAAAAAAACTATAACTACGCTGGCGCTTTTGGCACTCTTTGCTTCTTGTAAAGAAGAAAAAAAACAAGAGGTTATAAAAGAAGAAACTGTGCCTACTGAAATTGAACAAAAACTAAACAAGTATGTAAGTTTCAAACTTACAACCAATCTTGATGATCTTTCTGAGAAAGAAAGACAAATGTTACCAATTCTTATCAAGGCTGCAGACAAAATGAACGATTTGTTTTGGTATGAAGCCTACGGAAACAAAGATTCTCTTTTGAATGCTTTGACCGATGAAAATCTTAAAAAATTTGTAACCATTAATTATGGGCCTTGGGATAGATTGGATGGCAACAAACCATTTGTTGATGGAATTGGAGAAAAACCTGCAGGAGCTAATTTCTACCCTTCAGATATGACCAAAGCAGAATTTGAAGCTGCTGAAATGGAAGACAAACAAAGTATTTATAACTTTGTTAGAAGAGATGAAAATGGTAAACTTTACACCATACCATATCACAAACAATTTGAAAATGAGCTCAAAGAAGTTTCAACATTATTATTGGAAGCTGCTAGCTTGGCTGAAGATGAAGGCTTGAAAAATTATTTAACTCTTAGAGCACAAGCATTGTTGGACGACAATTATCAACCAAGTGATTTGGCTTGGATGGATATGAAAAACAATACAATAGATATTGTTATTGGTCCTATCGAAACTTATGAAGACCAAATGTTTGGTAATAAAGCTGCTCACGAAGCTTATGTACTTGTTAAAGACAAAAGATGGAGTGAACGCTTGGCAAAGTTTAGTGCTTACTTACCAGAATTACAAAAAGGATTGCCAGTAGATGAAGCCTATAAACAAGAAACTCCAGGAACTGATAGTGACCTTAATGCTTACGATGTGGTCTATTATGCAGGAGATTGTAATTCAGGAAGCAAAACGATTGCTATCAATTTGCCAAACGATGAAGAAGTACAACTCCAAAAGGGAACAAGACGTTTGCAGTTGAAAAATGCTATGCAAGCAAAATTTGATAAAATCTTGGTGCCTATTTCAGAAGTGTTAATAGACAAAAGTCAACGTAAACACATTACTTTTGATGCTTTTTTTGCTAATACCATGTTCCATGAAGTTGCTCATGGTTTAGGAATCAAAAATACAATCAATAACAAAGGGACTGTTAGAACAGCTTTAAAAGAACATGCCAGTGCTCTTGAAGAAGGTAAAGCAGATATTTTAGGACTGTATATGGTGCAACAATTGCATTCTAAAGGTGAAATTGATGGTGATATGAAAGATTATATGACCACTTTTATGGCTAGTATTTTCCGTTCTGTTAGATTTGGTGCTTCTTCAGCTCACGGAAAAGCCAATATGATTCGCTTTAATTTCTTTAAAGATATGAATGCCTTTACCAGAAATGAAGATGGCACCTATAAAGTCAATTATGACAACATGATTGTTGCTATGAAAGAACTTTCTAATAAAATTTTAACTCTTCAAGGTAATGGAGATTATGAAGGTGTGGCCGAATTGGTTGCAAAACAAGGTAATATTTCAGCAGAGTTACAATCAGATTTAGATAGATTAAGTGAAGCCAACATTCCTGTTGATGTTATTTTTGAACAAGGTATTGAGGCTTTGGGATTGTAAACCACACCAAATATTTGATAATAAAAAAAGCTTCAGGTAATCCTGAAGCTTTTTTGGTTTTGTGATACTAAGTTGTTAATCAACAGGATTCAGAATGGTATCGATGCGTTCTAAGGCATCAACCAAATGAATTTTACTCATACTATCATTCATTCTGTTTAATCCAGCTCGTATGGCTGATTGTAACGATTTTAATTCAGCCCTAACGACAGCTCTAATATCAGACTGACTTGTTGTAACAGCTGTAGCTTTAAAATATCTACTTCCTCTAGGTCCACGTTGACTTTCCATAGTCATCAATTCACCCATTCTTTCAATATAAGCTCGTTGTAAGTATCTTCTATAAGTGTCAATAGCTTTGCCGCGTCTTAATTCACTCCAAACATTATTTCTTAAATCACGCATCATATCTGTAAGTTTGTATGCTGCATCACCATTTAGAGTTTCGTTTTCTGTCATACGAGCCAAACGTCCAGGCTTTAGAATATTGTTTAATGTGTTTTCTTGTAATTTTCTAACACGTTCAATAGAACCAGAATATTCAATTTTATTGAAGATATTTTTGTCTAATAACCATTCTGGAGTATCAAACAATTGTTCACATACAAATTGTAAAGCAGCTTTTTGATGGTTTTTGTCAACATGGGTATAAACAGGTCCGTCTTGATCAGCAGTTTTATAATGTTCATATACCCCACCAATATTGTTGGTAACATGTCCCATATAACGATTAAATTGAGAGATTACATGTCCATACATTTCTTCTAAATCATCGTAATTTTCTCCTGCTTCAGTAGTCCAATCTATCAGATTAGGAACAATACGTTTTAAATTTTTAATTCCATACTCACTTGCAAGAATAGCATTATCGCCTAAGTCTTCAGTTTGAGAGCTTGGGTCAACAACATTCCCTGCTTGTTGATGTCCAAAGCGGTACATAGGATCGCCTTCATGTTCTTTAATCCAACTATCGAGTATAGGTTTTTCTTCTTCAGCAGTTTTATCTAAAATAGGTCTGTAGCCCCATTCAATAGCGTATTTGTCGTATATTCCAATCTTAGGCATCAACGCTACACCTTCATCTCCTGGTTGTGCAACATAATTAAATCTTGCATAGTCCATAATTGAAGGAGCAGTACCATATTTTTGTGTAAATTCAGCATCGCGAAGTTTCTCTACTGGATAAGCAGAGCTACTTCCCATATTGTGAGGTAATCCAAGGGTATGACCTACTTCGTGAGAAGCAACAAATCTAATGAGTTCGCCCATAACTTCGTCTTTAAACTCTGCACTTTGGGCCTCAGGATTGATGGCTGCTGTTTGAACAAAAAACCATCCTCTAAGCAAAGACATCACGTTGTGGTACCAGTTGATGTCACTTTCTAAAATTTCACCTGTTCTAGGATCACTTACATGGGGTCCGTTGGCATTGGGAATAGGAGAGGCTAAATATCTAACTACCGAGTAGCGTATATCTTCGGGGCTCCATTCGGGGTCTTCTTCGGGAGAAGGTGGGTCTTTGGCTATAATGGCATTTTTAAAACCAGCAGATTCAAAGGCAACTTGCCAGTCTTCAATACCTTGTTTGATGTATTTACGCCATTTTTTTGGGGTAGCTCTATCTATATAATAAACAATTGGTTTTTTAGGTTCTACCAATTCACCACGTTTAAACTTTTCTATGTCTTCATCTTTGACTTCAAGTCTCCAGCGATCTAAAAACTCTACCGTTTTACTTTTTTGAGCATCCAATCCATAGTCGGTTTGAGATGTAGTAAACCAGCCTACACGTTCATCAAAATAACGTCTTTTCATCGGAACCTCAGGAAGCAGAATCATAGAGTTGTTGATTTCGATTGAAATAGTTCCTGTACTTGAGTTTGAAGGAGGTTGTCCTGCAGCATATGTTTTTACATGTCTAGCTTCAATGTTTTTTGGATAACTTTTGATGCTTTCAATAAATGATTTGTCACTTTCTAAACGAGTCACTTTGTATGAACTTCTTCTGCGTTGTGGTAATCCCAATGCTTTTACATCTTTTTCAAATAGTGGAGATACATCTATAACTGTACTTGTAGAATCTTTTCCAAATGCTTTAATAGGAAAGGTAAATAGGATTGGTTCAAAATTTGAATTTACCACGGCTTCGTGAACAGGTAGAGAATCTCCTGCTACAACATTGTATGAGACAACTCTCAATAAGACTTTTTTATCTTTCTTTTGCCATCTGAGTACTTGTTCGTTTTGTTTTCCTCCACCAAAGCCTAATCCATTAGCAGTTTTTGCAATACGAGTGACCATGAGCATTTCTCGTTCAAAGAGCGAATCTGGAATTTCATAATAAAATTTGTCATCAATTTTATGGACGGTAAACAAACCTTGATCGGTTTGGGCTTCTTTGGTAATGACCTTACTGTAAGGTTGAATGTCGTCCTTGTTTGGTTTTTTGGAAGGTGCTTTGGATGCTGTTTGTGAAGCATCTTTTGATTTGCTTGCTTTTTTTGAGGTTGAGCATGAAACAATAAATAATAAAGCTACAACCCAAATCAATTTGTTGTAAATTAGTTTCAAAATGTGTTGGTTTTAAGGTTATAAGCGTGAAAATAATCATTAAAGATTAAATCACATGTTTAGGGGTTGTCTTTAGCGTTTTTTTAACGGATTTTTAATGAAAAAAGACCGTTTTAAGCGGTCTTTTGATTTTGGGATGGATGAAATGAATTATTCAAGAGATTCTAAATATGGGATGATCAAATCTAATGCTTCTTGATGGGGTTGTGTTGTTCCTATAAAAGGCATACTGTATCCATCAATAGAAGTAAGCATTCTAGATAGGATACTGTATCGTTTTTCATAGATGCTAGATTCTTCAAACGGAGTTTCAAAGGTTAAATCCATAGCATCATAGTAGGTCTCGTTATGAAATCCACCATCGGTATGACAGTGAGCACAATTCATGTCAAAATAAGCTCTTACTCTGGTTTCATCAGTAAGAGAGGTGTCTTCCCAATTAGGAAGCAATCCAACCTCTTGTGGATTTGAAATACCAGATAAAATCCCATTGTTTATCATAGCTTGTAATTGATTATTACCATTGACGTCAAAATTCATACTTCTCAATTTTGGACCAATGGGTGTCATTTGACCATAGGATTGATGACATGTAAAGCAATCTTGATTGGAGGGGATTTCATAATTGATATTATTTGTAGTCCCTTCAGAATTGGTCCAGCTTATAGGTATTGTGTATCCGTTTTCATCCAAAATAGCATCTGTTTGACTGTCGTTCCACACATAATTTCCAGTTTGCCATTCTCCGTCAATTTTTATTAATACTCTAGTTTCAATAATGATTTTTCCAGCAGATTCATTGTTGTCATCAATATTGTAATAAAATGTTTTTGCGATTAGGGTATTGTCAGGATAGTCTGGCAATCCATCTCCGTTGTATATCATACTTTCGCCCAAGGGGAGAACTAAAAGCCGTTGTTTTAAGGCATAGTCTGTGTAAAGTGTTGAGTTGAGTTGGTATTCAAAAGCATAGGGACTTGGATTTAAGTTGCCTAAATTTCCAATGAATAAGTTTAGATCTGAAAGGTTCGGTAAAAATTCGGTAACAACTAGAGGTGGTTTGGTATTAAAGCTTAGCATTTCAGAATATATACTTTCGTTTTCTGAACTACAAATGCGTTTTATATATACATCGTAGCTCGTGTTAGGTGTTAATCCTGTTAATTCTAAAATGCCGTTATTGGAGTTGTTTATAGATACAATTTCTTCAGTTCCTGTTCCTAATGAGAATCCAGATTCGCCATATTCTACCATAAAAGTTGCAGTATTGTCGTATGGGAAATCATTGTTATCTACCCAATTTAGGGTTGTTGCATTGTGCGTTGTGTTGCTTGCACTCAATTGGATAGGTGCTTCACAATCATAGGTTAAATTTGTTGTATTGGAATCATCGTCATCGTTGCATGAAAATGTCAAAATAGCCAAGATAGCTATGAGGTTGAGTTTTTTCATTTTGAGTATATGTGTTTGATTAATAGCTGGTAACTAATGTAGTAAAATTTAATAAATAGAATGAGTAAAATCGATGGATAGTGTTTTTTTTAGGATTTACTACTGTTTATGGCTTTGTCCCAAAATAGTTATAAATGATTTTGTAAAGTTTTTCTTTGGAAAAAGGTTTTGTGATGTAATCGTCCATTCCACTCTTAAGGGCTTTGTTTACTGCTTCGGTAGTAACATTTGCAGAAAGTCCAAAAATTTTAATTTTATTGTGTTGCTTTCGTATTTGGGAAGTTGCTTCAAATCCGTTCATTTTAGGCATATGAATGTCCATGAAAATCATATCGTAACAAGTTTTGCTTGATTTGTTTATGGCTTCAAATCCATTTTCAGCTATTTCTGAGTTGATTCCTATATCTAACAGCAACTTGTTTAAGACCATGACGTTTATTTTGTTGTCGTCAACAATCAATGCTTTTAGTTTTGTGAAATTAACTTTTATGGAAGGATGTTCTTCTATAGCAAAATGATTTGATTGTTCTACTTTGAAGATAGTTGAAATTCTAAATTTAGAACCTTTATTAATGGCACTTTCAACGTTTATAGAACCTCCGAGAAGAGAAGCAAATTCTTTGCTTATAGATAGTCCTAGTCCACTGCCTTGATGTTGTTTGTTTGGACCATCATCTAGTTGGGTAAAGCGTTTGAATATGTGATTTATTTTTTCTTTTGGTATTCCAATTCCTGAATCTTCAATTGTGATTTTTGTTTTTATGTGTTCTCCTAATAATTTTTCATCATAGAATACTTTTACCCCACCTTTTTCAGTAAACTTAAGTGCATTTTTCAACAAGTTGTTGAGAATTTGATTGAGTTTAGTAACATCACCTTTTACGAAAGTTTCAGATGAATTTTTTACAATGAATTGAAGGGATAATTTTTTTTCAGAAAATTGATGAGCAAAAGTTTCTACCAAATTTTTGACAGCTTTGTGAGGTACGAATAAAGTTTCTTCCAACCGTATTTTTCCAGATTCGATTTTTTCAATGTCGAGTATGTCGTCAACGATTCCCAACAAATTTGTTGTAGCTCTATTTAATAATTCTATATAAGATTTGGATTGAGAAGGGTCTTCATTGCTTTTTAGTAGTTGAGAAAATCCCAAAATGGCATGTAGGGGAGTTCTGATTTCATGGCTCATATTGGACAAGAAATCGGTTTTAGCTCTAGACGCTTTTTCTGCTCGTTTTCTTTCGGCTTCAAGAATTTTGTTGGAATCTATTAATCTCTTGTTATAAGATTGTGCATTTTTTGTTTCTTTTTTTGCAATAAGGTAAAAATAGATGAGCATACTAATGATGAATGCTAAAAATATACCACCTATTAATCCGTAGTTTATAAGTAAAGATCGTTCTCCGTATAGGAGACGTTTGGAGGGAGAAACTGTAATTTTCCATTTTTGACCGTCTAAGCTATCTATCAAAAAATCAAATTCTTGAGTGGGAGCATTCTTAGTTTTTAGTTTTTCATTGGATTGGTAGAAGAGATTGCCTTTGCTGTCTGTTATGTCAATATTGTAATATTCTAAATTGTCTGTGAATTTATGGAAATTGCTAGAAAAGTCCATTCCAGCTGTGATAGTACCTTGGAATTTTTCGTTGTAAAACAAAGGGACATCAACCAAAAAAGCATAGCTACCTTGAGTGAGTTTAACCCAGTCTGTAAAGTTTGTAGTGTTTTCTTTACTATGAGCAAGCCATTCCGATTCTCTAAAACCAGCTTTTTTTATGTTAAGACCAATGGCTTGTTCATTGCCAACTTCTGGGGTTATTTTTTGAATAACCATTGAGCTATCAATCCATTCTAAAAACTTAAAAGAAGAGCTTTGTTGAATTAATAAATCAGCATCGTTTTCCCAACTTTGGAAATACATACCATTAGTAAACTCAATTCTGTGTTTTAGGTTTTCCAGTTTATTAATGTCGCTTCTAAAGATATTGAAAATCTCTTTGGCGGCAAGATTCCCAGTTGTAGATACTTGTTTTTCGACCCACAACTGGTGTTTGTCTATTGCCATATCCCATAAGAGGAAAACCATAGCTACAAGTGTTATAAAAACTAAAGACGAAAAAGTTATTATCCTTTTTCTGATTGAAAATGTAGCCATTAAAAAAGGGGTGCAAGTATAGGGTGAAATTTTATAGGGTCAAGGTACTATAAAATTTCGACAAAAAGCCCATTTTCTGTTTTATTGACTTTAGCCAATTTATTTTTTGTAAGTCCTTTTATAGACTTGTCCCATTTTTTATTACTCAACCCAGATTGTGCTTTGAGTTCTTCAAGTGCTACTGGGCTGTTTGCTTTCAATAGATTGAAAATAGTTTTTTCATCTTCGTTTAAAGCAGGTGCTTTTTTCTCTGGTTTCATTTGAGGAAAGAACAGCACTTCTTGTATGGATTGATTGTCGGTTAAAAACATAATAAGTCTATCCATACCTATTCCCATTCCAGAAGTTGGAGGCATACCATATTCAAGAGCTCTTAAGAAATCGAAATCAATGAATTCAGTAGCTTCGACGTCTCCTTTTTGGGCGAGTTTTAACTGATGTTCAAAGCGTTCTCTTTGATCTATAGGGTCGTTAAGTTCTGAATAGGCGTTAGCAATTTCTTTTCCGCATACCATAAGCTCGAAACGCTCTGTTAGTTCAGGATTTTCACGGTGTTCCTTGCATAAAGGGCTCATTTCTTTTGGGTAGTCTGTAATAAAGGTTGGCTGGATGTAGTTGCCCTCACATTTTTCACCAAAGATTTCATCAATCAACTTGCCTTTACCCATAGTATCATCGACCTCAATACCCATTTCAATGGCGGCTTGTCTTATTTCGTCTTCGGTTTTTCCTGTAATGTCAAAACCGGTAAATTCCTTAATGGAATCTGTCATTGAAATTCTTTTGAAAGGAGCTTTGAAGCTTATTTTTTGACCGTTATAGACAACCTCTGTAGTTCCATTTACTGCAATGGCACAGTGCTCAAGTAGTTTTTCACAGAAATCCATCATCCAGTTGTAGTCTTTGTAGGCTACATAAATTTCCATTGCCGTAAATTCTGGATTATGGGTTCTGTCCATACCTTCATTTCGGAAGTTTTTAGAAAATTCATAAACTCCGTCAAAGCCTCCAACGATTAGACGTTTTAGATAAAGTTCGTTGGCAATACGCATATATAGAGGGATGTCTAGTGTGTTGTGATGCGTAACAAAAGGTCTTGCGGCAGCGCCACCAGGTATTGGTTGTAGGATAGGAGTTTCTACTTCAAAGTATCCTGCATTGTTAAAAAACTCACGCATAGCATTGAAAAGCTTGGTGCGTTTAATGAATACTTCCTTGACTTCTGGATTAACAACTAAATCAGCATAGCGTTGTCTATATCGCAATTCTGGATCGTCAAATTTGTCATGGATATTTCCTTCGGCATCTACTTTAGGAAGAGGAAGAGGTCTTAAAGATTTGCTCAATAAGGTGAAATCTTTGACCATAACAGTTTTTTCACCTACTTGTGTTTTGAATAACTCTCCTTTGATACCAATAAAATCTCCTATGTCAAGGAGTTTTTTATATATCTCGTTGTATTTTATTTTGTCTTCTCCTGGGCAAATTTCATCGCGATTGAAGTAGATTTGAATTCTGCCTTCTGCGTCTTGCAATTCGGCAAAAGAGGCTTTCCCTTGTATACGTCGGGACATCAGTCTACCAGCAATGATAACCTGCTTGTTTTCCTCAAAATTGTTTTTGATTTGTTTTGAGGTATGGTTTACTGGAAATAAATCTGCGGGATAAGGATTGATTCCTAATTCGCGAAGTCTTTTGAGTTTGTCTCGTCTTACTTGTTCTTGTTCAGAAAGCTGCATGCTAATTTTTGATTTTAAGATGCAAAATTACACTTTTTACATAAATTAACATGCAGATTTTGAACAATGATTTTAGCGTTCCCCTGTTGGGTTTTCGTCTTTTAGAACATTTCCTTTAATTCTAAGGATTTTCTTGCTGTTTTTAGCATTGGACATTACGGTGATTGTTTTGGTAAATGCTCCAATACGATTAGTAGCATATTTAACCTTGATTTCTCCGATTTTTCCTGGCATAACAGCTTCTTTTGCGTATTCAGGAACTGTACATCCACAAGATGTTTTTACATTAGAAATCAAGACAGGAGCGTCTCCAGTATTTGTGAATTTGAATACACGTACACCATCTGAATTTTGTTTGATAGTACCATAATCAATTTCTTCAGTTTCAAAAGTTAACTCCCCTTTTTTGGTGGTTTTAATATCTTGAGAAAAAGCAGAAAAAGCAGTCCCTAGACTAATGAAACAAACCATCAATAATACTTTAATACTAAGTAAGCTTGTTTTTTTAATGTTTAAAGTGTTCATAATAATTATGTGTTTTTTGTGATTTACAGTTTGCTAAATTGATAAAAAAAAACAAAAACGCAGTAAAATTGAGGGTTTAAAAAGGTACTAGTACCGGATCTAAATTTGTAACAATCAGTCTTTGAAGAGTTTTTTTACCTCTGTTCGAGATTGAACGTTTAGTTTTTTGTAAATATTGTTGGTATGAGTTTTTACTGTACTAATACTAACAAAAAGTTCTGTTGCAATTTGTTTGTTGGTTTTATCCTCCAAGATGAGGTTTAGGACGTTCTGTTCTTGTTTTGTTAAAGCTTCAATTTTGTCTTTCTTTTCAAATTTGTTTTTACGTTTTAATCTTAAAAGGAGGATAATGTTTCCAAGAAGAGAAAGCCCTAATAAAGCTAACAAATAGTTGTTTTTTGAAGAGGTTGTGTCTGTGGATTTTCCTGTGACAATGTATTTGTCAGAATTTAACTCGGCTTTGTATTGTCTTGTGTAGGGAGAATTGGGATATTTTTTATTTAGTCTATCCAACAGCTCATCGTAATATGAGTTTTGTTTCAAATCTTCCATATAATATTCATGAAAAGCATTGCTTCTGTCAGAAAGGAAAGCGTAAATGTACAATTCGGCTAAGGGTTCATTGAGGTTTTTTCCGTAATCTTGTAAAATTTTGAACCATTTTCTATTATTAAGTTTTCTGTTGGCTTCACTTCTATATTTAGCAAAAGCGTAGCGCATATTGTCTTTTATAGAATCTATTTTTATAAAAACATTGGCGCGATCATTATTGGAGTTGATTTCGCAAAACATTTGATCGTCTAAGGAAAAAGGAAGGTTTATCGTGTCGTTGTGTTTGGCAATAAACAGAATTTCACGACTATCGCTACAATGTCCATCAAAATGATTAATATTTTGCTGATCATCTTCACAGCTATCCACATGTATTCTGTAGATTTTATTGACGGGTTCCAATTGGTCACCTGTGAATTCAAAATAGCCCAAGCTATCTGTTTCTATTTTAGAGATAATTTGTTCTGGATAAATCCCAAATAGCTTTCTGTAATCTTCTATTACAGATAAGTATACGTTTTTATGCCAGCGTTCATGATCTACGTGGCCAGAAAACGAATGCTGTCCCTTGCAAAAAATAGTGTATAGTAAAAGGATGAATAAGATTAGTTTTGTCTTCACAACACGAAACTATTATAATTTTTTTAAAAGCACAGCAAAAAAGTAAGGTAAAGATAAGAAGCTTTATGTAACAAAACCTAAAAAATGATGTCCTATTAATATATCAATTGAAAGAAAGTTATGAGTATTTGGAGAGTAATATTGTCTATTATCTGTCCTCCGTTAGCGGTGTTAGATAAAGGATGTGGGTCAATTATCATTGTGTTTTTATTATGGCTTTGTGGTTGGGTTCCTGGCGTTATTGCTGCATTGGTTATATTGAATAATCCTGAGCGGTAATTTCTTCACTAATATTGAAAGCCTTACCTTTGTGATGCATTTCATTTTTACAACTTTAGAGTTGGAGTTTTATAGAAGAACATTATGAAGAACAAAACAATATTTATTGAGGATTTAGGATTTAAGGATTATAAGGAGACTTGGGATTATCAAGAAGCCCTTTTCAAACAAATCTTAGATTTGAAAATTCGTAATAGAAGAGAAAATACAAACATACCAACAGATAATTATTTTTTATTTGTAGAACATCCACATGTATATACTTTGGGTAAAAGTGGTGATATTTCCAATTTGTTGTTGAATGAAGACCAATTAAAGTCCAAAAACGCCAAGTTCTACAAAATTAATAGAGGAGGGGATATTACTTATCATGGTCCTGGGCAAATTGTAGGATACCCTATTTTAGATTTAGACAATTTCTTTACCGATATCCACAAATATCTTAGACTATTAGAAGAAACCATAATACTAACCCTTGATGAATATGGAATAAAGGCTGAACGCAGTGAAGGCGAAACAGGAGTGTGGCTTGATGTAGGAACGCCTTTTGCCAGAAAGATTTGTGCTATGGGAGTAAGAGCAAGTCGATGGGTTACCATGCATGGTTTTGCATTGAATGTCAATGCTGATTTGGGGTATTTTGACAATATTATTCCTTGTGGAATTAAAGG
>Ga0055584_100003368_pt1 | contig 15760 bp, 12 predicted proteins | sample OSDHelmetaG_FD_58716 | JGI IMG/M metagenome (GOLD analysis project Ga0055584, IMG submission 58716) | Pelagic marine sediment microbial communities from the LTER site Helgoland, North Sea, for post-phytoplankton bloom and carbon turnover... | ecosystem: Environmental > Aquatic > Marine >... | reverse complement strand
ATGGCGAAAGCGGCAGTTAAGTCTAATAAAGAGATAATCGAATCATTGTACAGGTTACAATTAGTAGATTCTAAAATAGATGAAATCCAAATCATGAAGGGAGAACTACCTATTGAGGTGAGTGACCTAGAAGATGAGATCGCAGGATTAGAAAAGAGAACAGAAAGACTTCAATCTACTGTTGAGGAGATCAAAAATGAAATTGCCCGTCATGAGGCTAACATTAAGGAGTCCGATATTCTTGTTGAAAGATATAATAAGCAACTCGATGAAGTAAAGAACAACAGAGAGTATAATGCCCTTTCTAAAGAAATAGAACTTCAAAAATTGGAAGTTCAGTTATCAGAAAAGAAAATCAAGGAAACAGGAGTAAAACTTGAAACAAAACAAGAAACTCTGACAGCTACAAGTGATAAACTAGATGCAAGGAAAAAAGATCTAGATCAAAAGAAAGTAGAACTTGAGAAAATTCTTGAAAAGACTAACAAGGAAGAGAAAAAACTCAATAACGAGTCTAAAAAAGCACAAGCAGATATTGAAGAAAGACTATTAATTTCTTACAAAAGGATAAGAGAGAGATATAGAAATGGACTTGCTGTAGTTACAATAAAGAGAGATGCATGTGGTGGATGTTTTAATAGAATTCCACCTCAAATTAAAATTGAGATAGGATTGTATAAAGATACTTTAGCTTGTGAACATTGTGGAAGAGTGTTAATCGACGATGACCTTGCTGCTAAGGTTGCAGGAAAGTAATTTCTGAAAGCGATAGAAAATTTAAAAGGACAGCAATATGCTGTCCTTATTTGTTATAAGTATTTGTAGAAAGAATATGCACAGTTCTTTCTCTGCATATCTATAGTCTCGTTTGCACTTTTTTTACCATTTCGGTTTTCCATTTCAAGAAACATCCTTCTCTAATCTTTTCTCTCGCCATTTCCATTAATTCCAAATAAAAAGTGAGGTTATGCAATGTGGCCATTTGTAGGCCCAGCATTTCATTGGTATGGATAAGATGACGTAAGTAGGCTTTTGTGTGGTTGTTGCTGGTAAAACAGTTTATATTTTTATCTATAGGACTGAGATCTTTTTTCCATTTGGCATTCTTAATATTGATAATTCCTTCGGAAGTAAAAAGTAATCCATGTCGTGCATTACGAGTAGGCATAACGCAATCAAACATGTCTATTCCGAGAGCTATACATTCCAAAAGGTTGGCAGGTGTACCTACACCCATAAGATACCTTGGTTTTCTTATGGGTAAAATCGCTGTTACCACTTCTGTCATTTCGTACATCTCTTCGGCTGGTTCACCTACTGATAGACCTCCAATAGCATATATTAGTGCTTCGTGATCGCTGCATGCCTTTGCTGAGTCTTTTCTAAGATCTGTATAAGTGCTGCCCTGCACAATTGGTGCTAAAGTTTGAGAATAGTCATAATTGTGGTCTGTACTATGAAATCGATCCAAGCATCTTTTTAACCATCTATGAGTCATGTTCATAGATCTTTTAGCGTATTCATATTCACAAGGATAAGGAGTACATTCATCAAAGGCCATGATAATATCTGCGCCTATTACCCTTTGGATGTCAGTTGCTATTTCAGGTGAGAGTACATGTTTTGAACCATCGATATGAGATTTAAAAGATACTCCCTCTTCAGTGATTTTACGCATATTACTCAGGCTGTATACTTGATATCCTCCACTGTCCGTGAGGATTGGTTCATCCCAACCTATAAATTTGTGAAGCCCTCCGGCTTTTTCTATTAAATCAATACCAGGTCTCAAATAGAGATGATAAGTATTGCCTAATATAATCTGAGCCTTTATGTCATTTTTGAGTTGACTTTGGTAGATTCCTTTTACAGTCCCTTGAGTCCCGACAGGCATAAAAATAGGTGTCTCTATTTCACCATGATCAGTTTGTAGTTTGCCTGTTCGAGCCTGACTATTCCCACATTTCTTTTCAATTGTAAAATTCATTTTCTCTCTTTACTCATATTTAAAAGTATACCAATTAGTATGCTCATCGCTAACAGTGACGAGCCGCCTTTACTGATAAAAGGGAGTGGAATACCAATCACAGGGGCAATTCCTATGGTCATTCCAATATTAATAAAGACATGGATAAAAAGAAGTCCGGCTGCACCATAGGAAAAGTAAAGAGGGAATGGAACAGCAGAGTTTTCACCAATAAACAATATTCTTAAAAGCAGAATAAAAAACAAAACAATAGTAGCCATACATCCCAGGAATCCTTGCTCCTCACCTATCGTTGAAAAAATAAAATCAGTCTTTTGCTCTGGGACATAGTTAAGTTTAGTCATTGTCCCTTTGAGGAACCCTTTGCCATGAAGTCCACCAGAACCTATAGCCATTTTAGACTGAGTAAGATTATATAATGATCCTCGAGGGTCACTACTTTTTGGTTTCAACCAAACATTTATTCTGTCTTTTTGGTGAGGTTTAAGAATATTCTGATAGGTATGAGAAATAGCAAAAGACATTACTCCAATTAACACGACCACTCCAATAGTACCATATTGTGCTTTCCAAAAAGATCGTGGTGAATTCAATTGAATTAATATGAGTATTACGATAGATTGGAGAAAGGTAACGATGTTGACAAAATCAAACCTATATCCTGCATAAATGCCTAATGTGAAAGCAATTAGGATGAAGTATGAAAGAATATTTTTTCTGGAAAAGTTCAAAATAAAGAATAGAGTCAAAGTAACGATAACACTGAATGCGAGATAAGGTGAAAAAATAATTGAAAGAATAATTGCTAGTAGCAAGGCTAGTCCTACCATGAAATATTTAGTCGAAAGTCCATTTCTAAACAGCATTAGTGACAAAGCAGAGAAGGTCAATGCAGATCCGGCATCAGGTTGAAGGAGTATGAAACCAGCCGGTAGCCCTATCAGCCCTAAGGCATAAAGTTGATCGATATTATTTTTAATATTTGTTTTAAAGGAGCTGCAAAAAGCTGCTAACCCAATAATCGTTGTTATTTTGGCTAGTTCTGATGGTTGCAAAGACATGCCAGCCATGATAAACCATGACTTGGATCCTTTTATCTCGGTCCCGAATACAAAAAGAGAGATTAAGGCGAGCAGCCCTAATATATAAACTGGATATGCGAGAGTATTCCAAAACTTCCAATCTACAATTGAAACCGCTAGGCACACAACTAAAGAGATTCCTGCCCAAATTAATTGCCTTCCAATATCAGTACTCCAGAAGTAAGTTTCTTGCTTATTAAAATCTTCACCTGTGGCATAGAGCATCAACAACCCAACGCTTACGAGTGCGAGGTATACTGAAAAAAGGACCCAATCAAATGTTTTATTATCTGAATTATAAGATTTAGCCATTGGTCATTGCAGCAACAATTTCTGCTTTGTTGATTTTATCTCTTACAGGTATTGCATTTCGGAAGTGCTCTTTTAGTTCCACTAAAAATGGTTCTAAATCAATACGATTTTCATAGGCTCCTGTACGAATGCTATAGTATGGATTTTCGTAACTACTATTGCTCTTACGTTTTGGAAAAAGGTTATTGAATTTGAATTTGGCTCTTTCCATTTCCCTTCGATCAGTAGTATTTATAATCTTTATTCGCCATCCATCAATAGTAGTTTCCGATTTTCCTATAGCCTCAAATTTGTCCATTAATTTTCGTACTGTCGATTCCTCGTTGATCACAGTCTGCGCTGAGAGATTTGCATAGAAGGTAAGTGCGACAATTAAGATAAAATACTTCATTATCCTGTTATTATTTTGATGCCAGAAGATGTCCCAAGTCTATGGGCACCAGCTTTTAAAAAGTTTTGTGCTTGGGCTTTTGTCTTGATGCCTCCAGATGCTTTAATCAAAGCTTTGTTTGTTACAGTTTTCTTTATGAATTTAACTATATCCAATTCTGCGCCCTTTTTAGAAAATCCAGTAGAGGTTTTCACAAAGTCAACACTATGATCAATGGCTTTATTGCATAAAGTTTCTATTTCCTTTTCTGTAAGGAGGCAAGTCTCCAAAATGGCTTTTGCAATTTTATTTTTCATATGAATAATAGTAACCAATCTATCAAACTCATCATCAATTGCCTTCCAATCTCCATTTTTCACAGCTGCGATATTAATGACAAAATCCACTTCATCGCAGTCATGGTCTAATAAGGTTTTCGTCTCTTCCATTTTGCTGCTTATCCCTCCATATCCCATAGGGAAGCCCACTACACTGCATACATTTGTCTGTGAGTCTGCTGTGAGCTCCTTTGCATATTTTACAAAATATGCAGGTAAACAAACCGTCTTAAACCTATATTTTATGGCTCCTTGACAATGTTCGAAAATCTCATGTTTAGTCAAATCTGCACGCAGTATTGTATGATCTATACACTGTGCTAATGTGCCACTTGTATCCATGTAAATATTTTAATTTGCAGATCAAAGATGACTCAATTATCTGAATTCATTTGAAGGGAATGGGTTTCTTTGATTATTTTTTATTGAATGTCATTATGCTACGATTGAGCCCATTTGTATAAGTAGAAACATACTAAACCAAAGATTATATTGGGTAACCAACACCCAAGCACCGGCTGCATGTTAAGATTAGTAGCAAAAGTGACAGTAAATTTTGATATCACAACAAATAAGGCTCCAAGCCCTATTCCAGCGGCTAAATGAAAACCTAATCCTCCTCTTATCTTTCTTGAGGCTAAACACCCTCCTATGAGAGTAAGAATAATAACACTGAAGGGATCAGAAGTCCGACGATAAAGCTCTATTTCATACTTCTTCGTATTTCCAAGACCTCGTGATTTTTCAGTAATTATGAGATCTTTAAGATCTGATGTAACCATCATTTCCATTTGTTTAGTGTGAGTGACAAAATCATCTGGATAAAGAGCTATGGTGGTATCCATTTTGCCTCTCGAAAAATCACTTGAAAAATTATCAGTCCCAATAAATTTTCTCAATTCATAATCCTCAGCCTCCCATGTCGAAGGAGCTGATTTAAACTTCAGACTTCTTGCTTTGAATACTGATTCTAACTTTCCGAATTCACTGTATCGTTCTAATCTAAATGTTTGGACTGTGCTATCTTTGGTTCGATAATGTCTACAAAATATTTTTTCATTTTCACTGATAAACCAATGTAGATTATTGGTTAATACTCTTCTATTGGATTTTTTAAAGTATTCACTTTCAAATTCTACCTTCTTTTTAGTGCTCAAGGGAATGACGTAATTATTCCCGACCCAAAGCAATGCTGAAATAAACAGAGCCGAAATGACCATGGGTTTGAGCACTCTTTTAAAGTCCATCCCAGCATTTAGCATCGTAATTATTTCTGAATCTCTTGCCATCCTCGAGGTAAAAAAAATGACTGAAATTAATGCGAATAGAGGCCAGAGTAGGCCATTGATCCAGGGGACAAAATGAACGTAATAGTCAAAAACAATCTCATTTACTGTCAGTTTGGCCCTGATGAAGTAATCTACTCTTTCACTTACATTAATGACCACCGACACAACAGTGAAAATGACCACTGTGTAAAAAAAAGTGCCTAAAAATTTTTTAATTATATACCAATCTAGAATTTTCATTCCAACTTCATATCTTATAATAAAACGAAGGTATTTTAAAATAGAATATGCTATAAGTAATAAGGGTCTTAATCCTATTAACTGCTATAAAACCTTAAATTTGAGGCTACTTTTTTTCAATAGATGAGTTTAAAAACAGAAATAGACCTAAATAATCTTCCAAAGCATGTAGCTGTTATTATGGATGGAAATGGTCGGTGGGCAAAAGAAAGAAGTCGACCAAGAGTTTTTGGGCATAGTAACGGTGTCAAATCTGTAAGAGATATCACTGAATGTGCTGCGGAATTGGGTGTGTCATATCTTACCCTTTATGCTTTTTCAACTGAAAACTGGAAAAGACCTGCTACGGAAGTCAATACATTAATGAAGCTCTTTGTTCAAACAGTGAAAAAAGAACTTAAAACCTTAAACAATAATAATATTCGTTTGAAGGCCATCGGTAATTTAAAAAACCTTCCTAAAGATACATATGAATCACTGATCTATGGCATGAAATCCACTGAGAATAATACGAGAATGACTCTGACATTAGCTCTCAATTATAGCGCAAGGTGGGAAATAGTGGATGCTGTAAATCAGGTGATGAATGATGCGAATAAGTATCCTGAAGGTGTTTCACATGATCAATTTGAATCTTATTTGCAGACAGCCCACATGCCCGATCCTGAACTTATGATTCGAACAAGTGGGGAGCATCGTATTAGCAATTACTTGCTATGGCAATTGGCTTATAGTGAGTTATATTTTACCGATGTTCTTTGGCCGGATTTTACTAAAGATGATTTCTATGAAGCAATACTTTCTTATCAATCTAGGGAGCGCAGATTTGGAAAGACAGGAGAGCAACTGAAGAAATAACTGAATTATTACAAATTTATAATTGCGCTTTAAGACTTCTTTAAGCCATATAAGCTCAGAATACGTTTAATTTGCATCTTGGAAAAATAATCAGAAGGCGATTGAGAAAATTTACAGCACTTAAGTATATAGGTTTTTTAGGACTGCTGATCAGCAGTACGTACCTGAATGCTCAGGAAGAGAACCCTCTTTTTGATAATTATATCTCACTAGACTATGAAAATAAGAAGACCTATACCATTGCTCAGGTCAATGTAGTTGGAACAGAAACCAGAGATACCAATGCAATTAAGTCAATCGTAAAACTCAGAGAAGGTGATGAGATTGTGTTGGCAAGTGATAGAATTGGTAGAGGAGTGAAGAGCCTTTGGCGTTTAGGGATCTTCTCTAATGTTGAAATTCTTTTAGATGATATTATTGATGATGCAATATATCTCACTATAAAATTAGAAGAAAGCCCTACACTTTCCAGAATAGAGTTCAAGGGTGTGAAGAAGTCATGGACTGATGATCTTACCTCTGCTGTACAAGAATCTGTAAGAATAGGGGGTATTTTAACTCAAAACGGAAGATCTGAGTCAGTTCAAAAAATTAAAACGTTTTATAAGTCTAAGGGTTTTCCGGACGCTGAAATAACCATTGACCAAAATAGTCATCCGACTAAAGCAAATTCTGTCATTGCCGTATTCACTGTAGCGCCCAAGGATAGAATGAAAATTGGGAAGATATCATTTGATGGGAATGAGTATGTCTCTGACAGGAAGTTGAGGAAATTGATGAAGGAGACGAAAAAGAAAGGCACCATTTTCAAGAAATCTAAATTTGTTGAAAGTGATTTTGAGGAGGATAAAAAGAATATTCTAGCGCATTATAATAAGTTAGGATATAGAGATGCAACTTTTTTAGGAGACAGCCTTTGGGTCAATGTTGACAACAATTTGGAATTAAAGGTCAAATTAAGCGAAGGTAGTCAATACGTATATAGAAATATTTCATGGAAAGGAAACTCTCTTTATACTGATAATCAGTTAGCTGGGGTGTTAGGCATTGTGCCAGGAGATATTTATAATGAAGAATTACTTGCTAAGAGGTTGGAATTCAGTTTGGATGGTAGGGATGTTTCATCTCTGTACATGGATAATGGGTACTTGTTTTTCCAAGCTACACCAACTGAGTTGTCTGTTCAAAATGATAGTATTGATTTAGAGATGAGGATCTATGAAGGCCCTCAAGCTACTATCGACAAGGTGAGTATAGCAGGTAATGATCGAACTAATGAAAATGTAGTTAGAAGAACAATAAGGACTGTTCCTGGTGATAAATTTAGTAGATCAAACATCATAAGATCTCAGAGAGAACTCCAGAATCTGGGATATTTTAATCCTGAGAATATGGATATCCAGACTCCAGTCAATCCAGACCGTGGCACAGTGGATATTGAATATACTTTAGAAGAGACACCATCTGATCAATTAGAGTTATCTGCAGGTTTTGGAGGGTTTAGCGGATTGATTGGTACCCTTGGAGTTTCATTTAATAACTTCTCTATTAATAATATTACAAAAAAAGAATCATGGAGTCCGTTACCTACAGGTGATGGACAGAGGCTTTCAGTAAGGATTCAATCGAATGGTCGATTTTTCAGATCGTACAATGCCAGTTTTACTGATCCTTGGTTAGGGGGGAAAAAGCCCAATTCCTTCACTATTGGCTTTACAGGTAGTGAGTTTAACAATTCTCAATTTGGAGGAGGATTTTTAAATATTTTGAGAGGGTTCGTTGGGCTTGGTTCTTCACTTAAATTTCCGGATGACTTCTTTGTGAGCAATACAGTATTGAATTTGGAGTCTATTAAATTGGATAGATATGGAGGAATATTTATTGTTGATTCTGGAAATTTCAAAAACTTAAACCTAAATCAGACTATATCTAGAAGTTCGATTGATCAGCCATTGTTTCCTAGAAGAGGGTCTAGACTTTCACTTTCAGTGCAGTTTACTCCCCCTTATTCATTATTTAGAAAAGATGACTTCTGGATATTGACTGAAGCTGAGAAGACAGAACTACATCAAAATGCATTACTTGAGTTAGGTTCGAGAGGAAGAGAAGGATACTTCAATCAGGTACTTGGATCAGGAATGACTCAAGCAGAAGAGAATGTAGAACAAGAAGAAAATAGTAGGAAGTTTGGATTTTTAGAATATCATAAATGGAGATTTGATGCTGAATGGTATTTTAATATTGCAGGAAAATTAGTAATGGCTGCTTCGGCCAAGATGGGATACTTGGGATCATATAATGACGCATTGGGTACAGTTCCTTTTGAGAGATTTGAACTTGGTGGTGATGGACTTTCCAATCAGAACTCAGGTATTACTGGTACAGATATAATTGCCTTGAGAGGATATGATTTACAAGATTTATCAGTGAATACTGGAAGGAGAGGAAATGCGGCTATTTTTAACAAGTTTACAGTGGAATTAAGGTATCCTCTGTCTCTTAATCCAACATCTACAATTTATGCTACTACATTCTTCCAGGCAGGTAATGCATGGAATGAATTCAGAGATTATAATCCATTTGACTTGTACAGAAGTGTAGGTGTAGGAGTTAGGGTATTCTTACCTATGTTCGGTCTATTAGGATTTGACTATGGATTCGGTTTAGATAAGGTTATAGAAGGAAATTCAAATCCTGGATTAGGGCAGTTGTCAAAATTCAGCATCATTCTTGGATTTGAACCTGATTAATTGGAGACTTTGAGCTTTGAAAATGTTCAAAGCAATCTGAATTTCATAATCTTAGGTTAAAAAACTCTTTTAGAAAAGCCGAATATGATACTTTTGCGTCCTATTTTCGACAGCTCTATGGATTCAACTCCTAAGGCAGTATCTAGTGAATAAGAAATAAACACACAATGACAAAATCATATCTTTTATCTATACTTTTCGCTGTAGTATTTATCACTACGGGTTTAAGTCAGAAATATGCTTATATCAATTCAACTGAATTGTTGATAGCAATGCCACAAGTTAAAACAGCTGACTCTCAACTTGAAACTTACCAAAAGACCCTTATGACTAAGGGTGAGACAATGGAAAAGGCATTTCAGACTGAATACAACAAGTATGTTACAGAAGCTCAAGGTGGCACACTTACAGGTCTTCAGATGCAGCAAAAGGAATCTGCTCTAGGACAGCAACAGCAAGAGATCCAACAATATGCTGCAGAAGTTCAACAACTTCTTGGAGCCAAAAAGCAGGAGTTATATGAGCCAATCCTTCAAAGAGTAAGGGATGTTGTAGAGGAGATAGGAAAATCAAATGGTTATACCATGATTTTTGATGGTAGTGTAGGGGGTTTACTCTTTGCTAAAGATGCAGACAATCTAATGGTTGAAGTAAAAGCAAAATTAGGTTTATAGTCCTAAGAGATCCTATGAGTCTTGATGAATTGTTCCAGACTCTTACGATCTAGCAGTCCTATTATATTTGACTCATTAGATATCACATCTGCTGTGTACCAGCCATTTGTATCCATAAGTGAGAATACAGTTTTTAGTTTTAGATGATCATCTACTCTGCCATGAACATTAGAAACATAACGAAGTATTGATTCATTTTTTAATTTGTTCTTTCTCGCAAAGGATATAGCAGGACTAGTTAGAACTCCAAGATTATTTCCATTAATATCATTTACAGGATAGTTACCTTGATTTGTTGAGGCTCGTTCAAAAACTTGTAAAAAAGAGTAATCAGCTTGAAGAATTATAGGATTCTTTATTAATACATCTTTTGCTGTTTTACTTTCGAATAAATGATCTGTAAATACTTGACGATATTCCGATCCAGAAGAAAAGAGAATAAATCCACCTATCAAGGTGAGGACCAAGTGAGAAGAGTAAATGCCAAATCCAATAAATAAAACAGCAAAAATTCTTGCGACTATCATTGCTACATATGTCGCTTTTAGTCTTGGCATCATGTAAGCCATGAGGGCTCGAAACACTCTCCCTCCATCCATAGGAAAAGCAGGTATCATATTAAATATGACTAATGTGACATTTATAATTAAGAGATAGCGGACATAATCTATTGGTGCTGTAATCAAGTTCATACTTTGCTCTTTAGGGAACAAGTCTCGAGTGAATGGTAGCAGGATTAATAGAAAAATCAAAGCAAGTAAAACATTAACTGCTGGCCCTGCCAGTGCTACTACAAGCTCATTACTAGGTTTGCGGGGTATATCCATTAGCCTCGCTATGCCACCAATGGGTGATATAATTATGTCTTTAGTCTGTATGCCATATCTCTTTGCGGCCATAGCATGCCCTAATTCATGAAGTACCACGAAAAAGAATAAAATGCAAACAAACATTACAAACCAAAACCCATCAGATGCGGAAAAATTATTACTCCAGGCAGTATAAAGTATAAATGCTATGAAAAGTCCAAAGCTCCAATGGATTAATATAGGAATTCCAGAAACGGTAGCTAAATGTAAAGATTGTTTGTTACTGAGCACTTTGTTTAAGTGTGGTTTTAGATATCATCGCCACGCAAAATACGATATCTCTTTCTGGCTTCAATAGCAAATGTGCTATCAGTGAAGTCTATGAAAAGACGTTGATATAGCTCTTTTGCTTTTTCAATGTCTTCAAACACGGTCTCTTGCATTTGTGCAAGTTTGAATAGAGCATTGTCACCTCTAATTTCTTCAGAATGATTCTTTACCACTATTTCAAAATATGAAGCAGCAGAATCATAATTCTTTTGATTTAAATCAATCAAACCTTTAGAATATAAAACATCATCTTGAAGTGTATGCCCAGGAAACTTTGTTACTAAATCATCCAATTTATTTTTGGCTTCTTCGAATTTGTTTTGAAAAACTAGAAGTTCAGCCTCTGCATACATTTTAAGAGGGGTATAAGTAGTATCTAGATTAGCATTGTCCATTATAAATACTGATAATTCAATAGCATCATTAGAGATAAGCTTGGTTGTAGCTGATTTTAATATCCCAAATTGTTCTTGTGCCCACTCGAAGTCACCAATGTAGTATGAGAGCTTTGCATTCTTGTATCTAGCAGTCTCTCCTAAATAACCTTCTCTAAAAGACTTATCAACTTGAGAATAAAGAAGGGTTGATTCCCAGTTTTCTCCTTGAATGAGGTAATAATCAGCAAGACTTAGTTTGGCATTTGCCTGAATAATCTTATTTAGTCCTTTAAACTCTATGAGATTTTTTAAGATTGATATGGCTGCAGTTGTATTAGACAAGAATAGCGCTTCTAGTTCTGCTAAAGCACTGATAATTAATGCTGTTCGATTATTTCTCCCAAACTCATCTAGGAATTTCACATATTCTGTTTTGAGATCTATGAGAGACTCTTTTGAATGGAATGGATCTTGAATTATTTTCTTTCTTTTCGTTTTAAGAAGCTCCTTTTTGGCATCTATATAAAAGCTATTTGCTTGACCTTTATTCTCAATTATATAGCTAAATGCTTTTATGGCAGTATCATAGTCTTTGTCATTGGAGGCAATTTGAGCCATACGAAAGACACGATTGCCATTCTCAGAAAGTCTCATATCTAGGGCACGAGCTTGACGCAATGCTTTACTATATTCCTTGTTTTGTATGAAAACCCATTGTATCATTTCTGGAAAGAAGATATTCTCAGGATCATTTTGTAGAAATTCATACAACTTGGATCTCAATATTTCATATTCATCTTCACCATATAGATATCTGTTAAAATGATTTTGTACAGAGGTGATTCTACTCATATCAGCCATATGGCTGCGGAGATAATAGTGGATCATCTTTTCAGTCTCTCCTTTTCGCCGATAAAGATCTGATAAGTTGTAAGCGAAAAGGCTTTCATCTTTGAGAAGCTCTACTCCTTTTTCATACACTTTTAATGCATAGTCAAATTTATTAAGCCTAGTAAAAGAATTGCCGAGAGAGTTAATCTGACCTCGATTATTAGGTAATTTTGATATTGCTAGAATATAAGTTTCATCTGCTCGCTCAAGTTCAGCCTGGCGTTCATATATGTTTCCTAGAGCAACATATAGCTGAACGGTTGACGGCATTTTCTTAAGTTGAGAATTGATTGCAGCTTCAGCTGTAGCGTATTCTTCAAGGGCAAGAAGCGATTCTATGAACCTTCCGAAGTAGTAGTCATTATAGCCATTCTGATCAGAAAGCTTTTTGTAAAGTTGGCCAGACTTCTCATATTCTCCTGATTGATAATAATATTGAGCCAGTTTGGCCTCTTTTTGAGAGAACAAAGACATACTGCTTGTCAACAGAAAAATAAAAAGTAAAACTTGCTTCATCTTAGAATACTCTATTATCTATCCAAAACGTAGATTTGGATATTAAAGTTGCTCGAAGACTGATAGCAGAGTAAATGGTATTTATGGTAAGATGAATAACTGTGCCGCAATTAGTTTTTGCTGACAAATATATTTTTAATGGTAAGGCCAATTTGGCTTAAACGTAACAGGCATGGTGAATTTAATTCTTACCGCTTTGCTTCCATGTCTACCTGGATTACATTTACTAGGTATATCATTCATGCTATTAACTACATCTAATTTAACTTTACCAAAACCGTGACCTATATCTCTTAAAAATTCAGCATCTTATACACTTCCATCAGCAATCACTAAAAACTTGACTATCAGTTTTCCTCCTGTTCCGTTTTCTTTGGCGACAATGGGATATTTGAGATTTTTAGCTAGATACTGAAGTAACTTTTTATCTCTACACTTTTTCTTTTCTGCTTTACTTCCACTACCATGGCCTAGAAACCCTGGCATTTTCTCTGAATACGATCTTACTTCTTCTAAACCTTCTTCATCCATAGACGGCAGTGGAGTGAGCATAAGTTTTATTTATTAACCGTTTTGATCTCCTCATCTTCCGTTATGCTCATATCCAGAGATTTAGGTTCGTCGATAGGAGCTTCCTATGGGACTTCTTTTTTATTGGAGGTGGGGGAGAGAGTGGAGGTTTGGGAAGGTCCATCATTCGAGGAGGTTCTATTTCTTATTCTTTAGAATTCCAAATTCAAAAACGAAATGTGAATCATTGGTGTCATAACTGGTCCATAAGAAAGCCATTAAAGTGAAGTATAAAACTCCTATAAGTCACATTTTGAAGAAAATGGATCTATATTGAAAATCGTTGACTTCTGGTTATTTCGTTCTATTTTAAATCCAATTCTTTTACCATTCTTTAATTGGGATCGGTTCATTTTTGGACAAAATTGTTGTGCCACAAATAATATGCAAATATAATAAACCCAATAAGAAGCATAGGAATGGCATTAACAGTAGGAGTGATTTCCATAGGTTGAATATTTTATTTGCTGATTAAGCAGACCAGCCGAGAATTAATGTTCTAGCAAGGTTTAAAGGATGACTCTTCTTTATTTAAAGATGCGGGGCAATGTGATTTTGTAGAAATGTTTAAAAATCACTTACACAATATTAGCCTATGCTTATTTTAAATATGAATAGCTCTATTGCCAGTCGCTGCTAATGCAGCCTCTTTTACTGCCTCTGAGTAAGTGGGATGAGGATGACATATACGAGACATATCTTCAGCTGAGCCCCTGAATTCCATCAAAGCCACAGCTTCCATTATGAGATCTGCTGCTCGTGCACCTACCATGTGCACTCCTAATATTTCATCTGTGTCTTTATGCGCTAGGACTTTTATCACTCCTTCTGTGTCCATGCTTGCTCTTGATCTGCCCAAGGCTTTCATAGGAAACTTTCCCACTTTATATGGGGTGCCTTTTTCTTTCAGAGCTTCCTCTGTAGATCCTACAGAAGCCACCTCTGGCCATGTATATACAACTCCAGGAATCAAGTGGTGATTAATATGGGGTTTCTGCCCAGCTAAATATTCTGCAACATAAACACCTTCTTCTTCAGCCTTGTGAGCCAACATCGGTCCTTTTACTACATCGCCAATAGCATATACATTTGGTAGATTGGTTTGGAAGTGACCATTAATGTCTATTCTTCCTTTATCATCAGATGGAATTCCGACCTTATCTAATGCCAAACCATCGGTATATGCTCTTCTTCCAATTGCAACAAGACAAAAATCGGCATCTATTGTAAATCCATCACCACCATCTTTTTTCTCTACATCTACAGATACTTTAGTTTTCGTAGAATTGACAGTTGTCACCTTATGGCTTAAATGGAACTTTATCCCCAATTTTTTCAACGATCTGCGCATTTCCTTTGAAACATCAGTATCCATTTCTCCTAGAATGTGCTTTTGGAATTCTACTACTTCTACGGCTGTACCCAAACGAGCATAGACGCTTCCTAATTCTAAACCAATTACACCAGCTCCGATTACCACCATTTTCTTCGGTACTTTAGTAATATTTAGAGCCTCTGTGGATGTAATCACTCTTTTTCCATCATAATTAAATGAAGGGGGGCAAATCGGCTCTGATCCTGTGGCAATTATTATATTTTTTGCTTTAATTTCTTGGTTTCCAACTTTGAGAGTGGTGGAGTCTATAAATGACCCATGACCTTGGATAACCTCAATTTTATTCTTTTTCATTAAGTAGTCAATCCCTTTGACAGTTACATCTACTACTTCGTCTTTACGTTTTATCATTTGAGGCATGTCGACTTTTGGGACATTGATTTTAATGCCATGATCCGCAAACTTTTCTACCGCAGCATGAAAGTGTTCGGATGAATCCAATAACGCCTTGGATGGAATACATCCTACATTGAGACATGTGCCTCCAAGTGTACTCTCCTTCTCTATTAAGGCTACTCTCATTCCCAATTGGGCACACCTGATAGCAGCTACATATCCTCCCGGACCTGCACCGATAATTGCTACATCAAAACTCACTATTATTCCTTATTCTTTGATTTATTATTATTAGGTCTCTTTTTAGATGAAGGTCTATTTTTCCTCATCTTATTATTGTTACTTGACTTCTCTTGACCTGTTTCCTTTCCTCTTTCTCCTTTAGGGCCATTTTTTCCTCTTGATTTATTATTTCTAGAATTCCTGTTTCCCTTATAGTTCTTTCCACCTTTTCCTTTTCTTCTTTTCTTTTTAATTTCTGGAAGTTCTATCTCACCTGTTACATCTGCAAATTCTATCTCATCACCATCAGGTGAGCTTTCTCCAGGAATCCAACCGGAAGAGACCGCACCCAATAATTTATCTGGTTTTTTACCTTTATCATTTAGAGTTTTGATTTCAGCTACCCTCTCTTT
>Ga0055584_100003366_pt1 | contig 15762 bp, 14 predicted proteins | sample OSDHelmetaG_FD_58716 | JGI IMG/M metagenome (GOLD analysis project Ga0055584, IMG submission 58716) | Pelagic marine sediment microbial communities from the LTER site Helgoland, North Sea, for post-phytoplankton bloom and carbon turnover... | ecosystem: Environmental > Aquatic > Marine >... | reverse complement strand
ACGGAGAACACGGATTTTCACGGATGGAAAAGAAAGAGTGAACGCATTGCTGTAGGCCGATTCTCCGAATCGGTATGAGCGATGTGGAATGGTCGCGGCGTGGGAGTGAGAGAGTTTCAACCACGAATGACTCGAATCAAACGAATAACAATAAGTCGTGGGCATGAATCAAGGTGGGAACCGCGGAGTTCGCAGAGGGCGCTGAGAAATTTACAGCATGGGTGGCAGGAGACGAACGAGGTGAGCCCCCAGATGAAGTGGACCCCAATCATTGGACCACGTCATCAGACATTCTGTGCCGAAAATCTATCTCAGCAGACTGAAGGAGTCGCGATATTTTTTGACAATCTCTGCGGGCATTTTTTGATCGACACTTAAGGCACCAATTTGATAGAGGCGATCATCTTTCAAAACGATTCGCCAATGCAGATATATTTTTGTGCCTTTGTTGACCTTCAGAATGAGATACTCTTTTCCGGGATAGTCGCCGAACCGAATATCTGTGTGCGATAACAGTTCCCCTTTGCCTTTTTTTAAGTATTCTCCATCGCACCTTTCAAAATCTGAGCCGATGTCTTGGTCTTAAATATCTCTTGACCGTAGTTGCTATAAGTGACCATAAACACTTGTTTGCCATCGTTGTTAAAGGACTGAAACAAGTGTGTTTTTACGACGCCAATATCGGTTTCGACATCCAGAGTCGAATATTCGGCATCAATGGGCATGAGAACTTGGAAATTGCCTTCCTGAGACTTTGTCTTTTTCCAATCTTCGGCATGCACACATGCAGTCGATAGCAGCATCAGGACTATAGTGACGATGAATTTCATTCCAGGTCCTTCCAGAAAGAATCTTGGCTGAGCGGAGTCATGGCAATGTATAACTTTTACCGAATTTACGCCAGATCATTCTGTTTGGATGACCGAATTCCGTTCACGCATTGTCGGACGGCTTTCCATTTCCTTTTGGGGGTGATGCTTTCTTGTCTGAGCCTGACCCATCGGATTTCGCCACAGATCCCGCTGGGAGAGAGCTTTTTTTCGGTTCCTCAGATTTCGGACTCGTCGCAGAGGATTCTGAATTGGCCACCGACGAGACCGGATCTTCTCCTGCCATACGAATGAAGGTATCTGGTAATTCGATGCCGCCAATATCCTTCATCACTTGCAGCATGGGTGGCAATGTACGCGACATCCCCTGGAGGAAGTTGGAGACATTGGTCTGTTCTCCGTTTCCAGCACCATTCTCCCACACGACCACTTTATCGAACTTGATATTCGAGATTGCAGTCGCGGAAGCTTCGGCAAGATTATCGAGGTGTTCGAGCAGCATCATCTGGAAGGCTTCTTTCGAGCCTCCACAGGCGCTGATAATTTCTCGCAGACCTTCCCCTTTCTTGGCCAGAATTTCGTAGTTACCACGAGCCTCGGCTTCCAACTTCGCATAGATCGCCTCGGCTTCGGCCTTTGCCCCGAGAATTCTTTTTTGTGCGGCCGCTTCCGCATCGACAATCGTCCGAGCTTTCTCGGCTTTCGCGGGAGCTTCCAGGCGTGCACGTTCTTCGGCTTCCACTTTTTCCGCTTCGGCTAACGCGGCTTTGGCCATCGCACGGTTTTGAGCTTCTAACACCGAAGCTTCCGCTTCCTTCTCACGAGTTTTCGCTCGTTCGTAAGCATCCGCTTTTTTGACCTGCAAAGTTGCCTGGGCTTCGGCGACTTCTGCATCCGCTTCGGCTTCTCCTTTGTAAGCATCGGCGTTGGCGTTGGAGACGGAAATCCGTTTATCTTTATTGGCTTCCGCAACCAGCGTATCCTGTTCGTAGAGTGCTTTCTGTTTTCCGTATTCTTCTTCTTTCGATAACTCGGCCACACGGACGGTTCGATCTCGCTCGGCGGAACGAATACCAATCTCCTGTTCGCGTTGAGCATTCGCGACTTCAATCAGCTTGTCACGCTCCGCTCCCACCACGCGAATCTCCCCGAGTTTCTCCTGCTCGGCAACATCACCACGGGCTTTCTGAACGGCTTCAGAGGCCGCCTTCTGGCCGATCGCTTCGATGTATCCCGATTCATCTGTGATGTCGGTGATATTCACATTGATCAGAACCAGACCAATCTTGCGGAGTTCCGGTTCCAACGAGTTTTGAATACTACTGAGAAACTGTTCGCGGTCGCGGTTAATATCCTCGATCAACATGGAGGCAATCACTTGGCGCAACTGACCGAAGATGATGTCTTCCGCCTGTTTTTTGACTTGAGCGTTGTCGAGACCCAATAAACGAATCGCTGCATTCTGCATTAATGCCGACTCGGTACCGATCGCCACCGTAAAGACCGACGGCACGTTGACGCGAATATTTTCGCTCGAAAGGGCGTCTTTGAGAGGAACCTCGATCTGGATCGGTTCCAAAGACAGAAAGGCATAATCCTGAATGATTGGCAGAATCAGCTTACCGCCACCGTGTACGGTTGTGGCTGATCTCCCTGACCCGACCTTACCGTAGATCACCAGAATTTTATTACTCGGGCAACGCTTGTACCGACTGGCCACAAACATCCCCAGACTGAACAACGCGGCAACCACCATGATGGCGACTGACGCGTAACCAGAAAGCAGATCACCCAATCCAGCCGCCAAAACAAACAATGGAATCAAATTCATGGCCCACCTCTTGTGATTAAAAATACTCTCAAGTCACTCCGACAGCGTCTACGATGTCGAGATGAGTGAATTCACTTCCAGCGTCTCGTCTGACACGACCGATGTCACCACGATGGGAGCACCCGTCTTCAAGGACTCTCCCTTGGTGATCGCACGGTACTCCATCGTTCGTTCAGCCACTTTGATGGTCACCTTGCCTGCCCCGGAGTTCTGACCGGGAATCGTCAAATAAACAGTCCCCATGCAACCAACGGTGTCACTCATTTTGACCGTGCCATCCGCTTGCAACAGATACAACTGTTTGAAACTCCATCCCACTAAATACAACATTCCAAGACTTGATAGCGCGGCGAGTGCAATTGCTTTTTCTGGTGGCAGATGCCCCATTGCGGCAAGTCCCGTTAATCCAAATACAGCAACAGCCGCCACCAGCGACCGAAATGTCACGATACCGACAAACCAACCATCCGAATGTGCGAAGACATCCGGTCGATCGAAATCGACATCGCCATCTTTCAATGAGATCTGACTGACCTCCTCCGGCACTTCGAGTTCGGGGGCATCCAGATCGACATCAATGTCGGGTACGTCAAGATCCGGCGCATCGAAATCCAAATCGTTCCCGCTTTCCAGTCCTAATATCAACATCAGGAACTGCAGCGCAAAGATCGATCCACCGATCACAGCACACCAGGTAAATAACGATTCCATTTCAGCGTCCTTCAACAGGTCGACAAATCTCCGTGGAAACGTGTCGACAGCCCTATCTCATTCCCAGAACGAAGGAAGATCAATATTGGTTCACTGAATTGGAATAATTTCCTGATAAAATGAAAGGAATATGCTGAAAATAACGATTCAAGAGCTACGCGGATGATGGTTTATAATCACCAGAATCCCGCATTAGAGACGTTCTTCTGCCAATCTCGTGAGAGCCACCGCGCAAGCGGCTTCTGCCGCAGCAGGAGAAAAGATCGAAGCCAGCGACTGAGTGTCCGCCTGCGAGAATTTGGGATGATTTTTCAATATCTCTTCCCCCAGAAACGAACCACTCCCAGAGAGAATCACCTGATCACATTCACCCACCATCCGATTCCGCACACGATCAATCGAGCCTTTGATGCGGTTTTGCTGAACGTCCTTGAGAAACAAGCAGATGTTGGTGAGATCTTCGTCGCTGACTTCATTTCGATCAGCGCAAATCAATCGACAAAGCCGATCGCGGCTATGGGATTTAGTCGCAGGGCGACCATCGGCGGTGTCTGAGTTGTTTTCATTTTCTGGGATGTCGCCCAACCAGATGTAGACATCTTGTGTGGTGGCAAACAGTTCCGCAGAAACAAGGCAGCGGGTTCTTCCCAATGGAACGGTATGCGCGAGACTGCAAAGAGTTGTCCGCCGAGAGCCCGTGTACTCGAGCTCTCCCGTTTGCAGGCGTTCCAGATCAGTCCGTCCCAGAGGAACCGGATAGCCGTCTTCCAGAGGAATCACATCTGTCGTTGTCGTTCCAATATCGACAAGTAACGCGTTACCGTCAGGAACCATCTTCCCGACCCATGTTGCCAATGCATGCCAATTTGCGGCAGCGACCAGCAACGGATACTCGCGAGCAATCTCGACATCTACAAATTCACCCGAGGTACTCCAGACATGAATAGACCGTCCGTCCTTCATTTCCTCGACCGCATCCAGAATGGAGTGAACCCCCTCCGTTTTCGAGGGATAACAATCGGCAAGTTCCCCCGTCATGGTAATGGCAAGCGTGTTTGCATCAGGAAGTTGACTGATTAGTTCTCTAAACTGATTGCTTAATTTTTCGGGATGTTGCCAGAGCGGGAACGATTGTGAGAGACATTGCCCATCGATGTGCGCCGCCTTCAGATTCGCACCGCCGATATCCAGCCCAATGATACTCATGGTTGCCTCGTCGTCATTGATCCAGAACAATTCAAAACTCCGTCTACGGTGAAAGAAACCTGAGCAAGCTCTCTCGTATCAATCTCACAAGGCATCTCCAACATCGCTTTCGTGATCTCATGACCGAAGAGTTGCCGATAGCCAACATAACTGGTCGTCAATCGCGGGTTCAGTTCGACGAGTTGTAATGTCTTTGCCTCGGCTTCCCAGATCCAATCGATGCTGACGTAACCCCATAAACCGACCAACTGCCGTTCGAGAGAGGCCCAGATTTCATTCGCTTGCCGATTCGCCTCTGTGGAGAATTCATTTCGCCAGGGAATCGTTCCTCCTTGATACTCGACAGTATCAGCAATATTGATGTGTTGTGCGCCAAGAGGCAGAGTCAGCAAACACTCTCCGGTTGATGAAAAACAAGCGGCAGACGAAAGAGAGACACCTTTAAATAACGGCTGCACAATCAGGCTTCCGTCGGTCATTATGTCTGAGGCAACAGAATCTGCATGCACAACGATCACACCTTCGCAACCCGCACCATCACGAGGTTTGATGATCGCAGGATAAGAACACTCCACCCCCTGCCCCATCCACAACGCTGTTGGAATATGTGGGATTTCAGCCTCTTGGCAAAACTTCGCGAGTTCCCATTTATCACAACCGATTTGCAACGCTCGATCGAAGCAGTTGATCGTCACGAAGGGGCGATGTTGTCTCGTCTCGATCAAGACTTCCTGCAGGACGCCATCCGATTCGGGCGCGATGATCAGGAGTCGATTGGCGACAGTGCAACAGTGCTGATAAATCGCAGTGGCTTCATCGTATGAATGGACGGTGTGCGTGGTCACCCCGTCCATTTGCAGTTCCAGGATTCCGTCCCTCCGCATCGTGATCACACTGACGTTGGGAAGAGATGCGAAATCGGCGATGATCGCGTCGACCATCGCACGACCTTCGACCACAAGTGACGAATCAATCGGCAGATCGGAATACGCACCGCTGGTGAGGTGTTCGTAGACAAAGATGGTCAGAGGTTCGGACATCAGGAAATCATGATCCTTCATTGCCAACAATATGAGGGCAACTCGGATTATTGAGGCACTCATCGGCAATCACGAGTTCCTCGATCACATTTCCGTTGACGAGAGTCTCTTCGACAATGCGAGGAACATCTTCGACAGACACATTGCCGTACCAAATCCCTTGAGGGTAGATGACCATCGTCGGGCCGTGCTCGCACTGTTCCAGACATCCCGCTTTATTGACGCGCAGCGCTGGAGTAAGGCCATGCTGTTTCACAGCCGATTTCAACTCGTTCCGAAGCTTGTCACTTCCTGCAGGATCGCAACAGCCACGGCGATGATCGGGAGAACGTTGATTACCACAGACGAACACATGGTGTGTAAATGCTGTCATTCCGCTTGTCTTTCCACGAGAGTTCGCAAATACTGACTTCACAGTTTAATCGTCATCTCACTCCTTCACCAGTCGCTCCGTTATGACAGAATCCAACAAGTCCCTTTGGGTGAAAATTTGCGGCATCCGTGATGTCGACACGGCACAAATTGCCGTTGATGCTGGCGCAAATGCTCTCGGGCTGAATTTCTACTCGAAGTCTGTTCGCTGTATCACCGTTGAGACAGCCGCAGACATTGTGGACTCCTTACCAGAGACCATCACGCCGGTTGGGCTTTTCGTAAATCATACGATTGCGCAAATTGAACATGTCATGGAAGGGGCGAATCTGGAGACCCTGCAATTGCATGGTGACGAAAAACCCGAGTTTCTCGCCGAGATTGCCGACAATCATCCCGACTGGAACATCATCTGGGCTCGACGAGTAAATGAAGATGACATTGATGATGTTGAAGAGGATCTGCGCGAATGCGAATCTTTAGGTGTCAAACTGTTCGCCTGCCTTCTCGATCCTAAAGTGGACGGAGCTTACGGTGGAACGGGAGAGACATTGTCCTGGAAGCTGGTGGCTCGACATTACGATCAGGCGAAATATCCACCGTTGATACTTGCCGGTGGACTGACTCCCGAGAATGTCACCGAGGCGGTGGATTCCGTGAAGCCGTGGGGCGTTGATGTCGCCAGCGGCGTCGAGATCGAGACGGGTGTCAAAGACGAAGAGTTAATCAAAGAGTTTGTCGATAACGCTCGAACATCTTAATCAAACCCCTTCGAGCGGTCCCAAACCGTACACGGTCGTCAGTTCCAACGGCCATTTTTGGGTGAGTTCATTCAGGTCATTTTTTGTGATGGATTGGATCGTCTCCAGGTCGGTTTTGACGGCCCGGTATTCTTCACGATAAAGCCAGTTTCCACCGAGAGAAGCCAAACGTCCCATCGGACGTTCGGAAGCGAGAACAACGCGAGAAGAGACTTTGTTCTTCGCCTGTTCCAGTTCTTCGTCGGTGATTCCAAATTTCGTCACATCCTTCAGGATCGTTTCCAAACGCTCCAAATTAGCCGATGTTTCACCCGGCTCACCCGCCAGATAAGACAGAAACGCTCCACTCCCGTCATACTCGGCATACCCAAAATCAGCCGAGTCTGCGTGTCCGGGATCGACAATGTCCCAGAACATGCGACTGTTGGAGTCATCACCAATGATCATCGCCAAAATGTCGGCAGCATATCGATCCGAGCTTTCTGCTTCGGGTGCAGAGATCATGATCATCACATGCTCCTGTTGAATGCTCGGCAAGATTTGAAAATGACGAGTCGGTTCAGGATTTGCCGAAAAGACGGAGCGTTTCCCACCACCTGCCGGCCAGTCAGAACAGTGCTTCTCCACCAAAGTCAGAATCTCGTCCCAACTGGTGTTTCCAGCGACGGCAAGAATGATATTACCGGCACGATATTGCTCGGCGTGATAGCCGCGCATTTGATCGACAGTGAGTGCCGTGATGCTCTCAGGAGTCCCCAAAATCGATTGGCCCAGAGGATGCCCGCGAAAATGGGCCGCCATTGCCTGTTCATAAACGGTGAATCCTGGCAGATCGTCGTACATGCCGATCTCTTCGAGAATCACTTGTTTCTCGGTGATGAAGTCTTCTTCTTTCAAACTGGGATAGATGATGCCTGAGAGCAATTCAAATGTTTGAGGCAGATACTCGGGCAGAATCGCCGCATAGAACTGTGTGACTTCTTCGCTCGTGGAAGCATTGTAGCTGGCTCCCACATCATCAAATTTCTGGTTCACATCATCGGCGGTCAGGTCTCCAAATCCTTTGAATGCCATATGTTCGAGGAAATGACTCACCCCCGACACTTCGGCAGTCTCATCCCGAGAGCCCGTTTTGACGAAGAACCCCAAACCGACAGAATGCACATGCGGATTGGTTTCCGCGATGACCGTTAAACCGTTAGGTAATACTTGAGAGTGAAACTCCATTATTTGATCTCCAATGGAGTGGGGCCGATAGTAAGCAGTGTGAGATTGTTTGCAGGATGACTATTGAGGTAGTCGGATATTTTCTGAGGTGTCACGGCATTCAAGATCTCGTGAATTTCATCCAACATGATCACTCGATCCCGCAAGAACCAATCGCGAGCGATACGACTGGCCCGCCCCGAAGAAGATTCCTGCTGCATGATGAGAGCACTTTTCGCTCCTGCTTTGCAGCGGTTGAGTTCTTCGTCTGTAATGTTCTGGGACAAGTCCTGAATCACCTGCAACATGACATCCAAAGTCTCTTGTGCCCGATCAACGGTTGTTCCCGCATAACAAAGAACATGACCGCTATCTCTTAAGGAACCGAGTGTTGCATAGACGGCATAGCACAACCCTCGCTTTTCACGAACTTCGGTAAACAGGCGAGAGCTCGACCCACCACTTAGCACACTGACCGCCGCCCAGGCCGTGTAATAATCAGGATCGTTGATGGAGACGGATGGATAAGCGAGACCGATTTGAGTTTGAGTCGATTCCAATTTGATATGGTCGCGATCCGGTCCCGCTGGAGCCGTTTCCACATCCGGTTCCGTGCCTTGTTCCCAATCGCCAAAGAGTTTTGTGATCATTTCGATCACTTGATTGTGATCCACATTTCCGGCGATCCCCAGAATTGTTTCTTCGGGACGGAAGCAGGATTCGTGATGCCGTCTGACATCATCCAAAGTAATGTTGGGCAGATCTTCCAGCGAACCGTCTGTCGGCTTCCCCCACGGTAGACCTTCACAACGTCGCTTCAGTTCAATCATGACCTTTTGTCGCGGCTCATCTTCAATCGAAAGCAGAGAATGTTTCACACTGTTGACGGCAGGTGCAAACTGCTCTTCTTTGAGATGAGGACGGCGAACGATATCGGCGAGAATTTCTAAAGAGGCGGAGAGATTGTCTTTCAGAGTCGCCCCCGAATACTTGATGTGTTTGGCTTGAACACTTTCACCACTTTGCAATCCGAGTGAATCTTGAGCAATCGCCAGTTGTCGCGAATCGCGTTCTCCCGCACCGCGATTCAGCATATCACAAGTGACAGACGCCGTTCCATTTTTACCGGCACGATCATAGATACTACCAGCCGGAACCAATAGACAATACGCGGCAGACTGCACAGACGGGATCTGCTGAATCAAAACCGTCAATCCGTTTGCTAATGTGTGGGATTCAATCGTATCGGGGGTGTTCATATTTGGCTCAGACAACTGGGAAAACAGCAGTATCCCAGATGCCCGGCTGCATCACAAGGATACCGCTTACCCGTTTTGTGTCCCCGGCTTTTTACCGAACAGAGAACGCAATTCTGTCAGTTTCGTAATCACAAATTGACCACCCGATTGTTGGCCCGTCCCGGTGAGAGTAATCGGGGTCCCACAGTGATAGGCCAGGTTGAAGTGATGGAAATCGTTGAAATTGACATCAATCCGCACAGATTGTTGATCTTGAATATCGATAAAGAAGAGTTTTGCTTCGTCGAGATCATCAGACATCCGCAAACGACCCTGAACAGTGATCGAGTTGCCTTCTGCTTTCACCCATCTCTCGAAAGGACGCTCCTGAAACGCTTCATAATCGGAACTATCGAGACCGGCAAGGGCCGTACTGTTTTCGGCGTAAGAATCTGTCGTAACGCCATATTTTTGCAACAGGGATAGATGCAATTTGCCGATTTGCTGATTCTGTGAATATCGAACGTAACGACCGGTCTTCAACATGCCTCCACCTTGACCGGCCAATATCATCGGAATACGAGTCGCCGTGTGGTTGTCACTGTGGCCCATTCCCGAACCAAACAACACGACGCTGTTTTCCAGCAATGTACCGTTCTGATCCTTGTACGATTTCATTTTTGTCAGCAGGTAATTGAACTTCTCCATGTGCCATTCGCTGATTTTCAACAACGCTTCAATGTTGTCTCGACTAAAGTTGCGGAAAAAATGTGACAGATAGTGATGCTGTTCTTTGATACCGAGGAAATCAAATATCATACGACTATTACTGTTTCCCAGCATGTAAGTGACGCATCGAGTCGAATCGGTCCAGAATGCCAGCGCGATAATATCGAGCATTGCATCGACTTGCTCGTTCAAATTTGAAAGGCCATCAGGTCGCATAAACTTGGTCAGTTCGGGACTCTCTGTGCCGGCAGCTTTTAAATTGTCGAGTCTTCGTTCTGCATCTCGCACCACCGAAAGATACTGATCGAGGATCAATCGATCTTCAGTCCCCGCTTTACGCTGTAACTTCTTGGCATCGTCGCCGACACGGTCCAGCAAGCTAACCATCTCTTTTCGTTTCGCAGGATTTTGAAGCGGATTGCGAAACAAGCGATCAAACACGAGTTGGGGATCACTTTCACGTGGAATGGGATCGCCGTTGGTATCGTAAGAAATGTAGCTGCAACCAATCTGATTGGGGAACAATCCTTCCGTCGTCAGTTCGACAGAACGATGGACTGTCTCCTTTCCAATTTGATCGGCAATCAACTGGTCCACCGATGCCGACTTGGTGTTCTGGTGATGGCCACTTAGAAAACGACGAGTCGAGTTTGCGTGAGACGAGAAACCGAAGTCTCCCATGTTGTCCAGAATCAGAAGGTCCTGTTTGTGACTTTCAAAGGGTTTCATCAACGGAGACATCCGAAAGTCGTTTTCGGTTCCACCATTGATGTTCCAAGACGGAGGGTGGACTCCATTCGGCTTGAAGAGAGTCATAAATCGAACCGGAGGTTTTTCACTCTCGGCGGCGCGACCTTCAGATTCCATCAAATTCAAGAACGGCAAGGGCAACATTGCACCCACACCACGCAGAAACGTTCGTCTCGGAATTCGCCAATTCATTCGGATTCACCTTTGATGATCGTTTCGCGGAAGGGGAGACTTTCTGCCACCAACAGGACCAGATCCCGATATGTGCCGTTGTTTTGATGAAGTTCGTTAACAATATTATCGACAGTCGGTCGATCAAAATACTCCAATTTACGACACAACGCATAAGACATCATTTTTTGTACGACATTACGGAGAATTTTTTCTCGCTGAGATGTGACCAGAATCTCTTTCAACTCTTGGTAAGTCGTAAATTGCTCTCCACTGGGAAGTTGACCCGAGGTGTCGATTTTGTCTGCTCCTTTGGAGACAAAAGAGCCATTCTTGTCATACCGTTCCAGAGAAAAACCAAGTGGATCAATCTTGTCGTGACACACTGCACAGGCTGATTTATTGCGATGCAATTCAAATCGTTCGCGAAATGTCAGCTCCTGGCCATTCCGATTTTGAGGAATTTGTCCCACATCTGGTGGAGGCTCTGGCAATGGCTCTCCGAGAATGCGTTCCAACATCCAGACACCTCGCAGCACGGGCCCTTTATTCATCGCCAACACCCCCGGCATCGTGAGTAAACCGCCGCGCTCCGGCGTGTTTTTCAAAGCGACTTGTTGATTGGGGACAATTTCAACTTCGATTCCTTTCGGCTTTCGGTATTTCGCCAGTTGCTGACGATCGTTGAGGTAAAACTTCGAGGATAACTGGTTGAAATAGGAGACGTCAGAGTCAATCAGTTCGAGTATTGGCCGATCTTCATCAAACAGGTACTTGATAAAATCAAGAGGTTGCGATTTCAAAGCGACCGCATATGGAACATTATCAGAGACATGATCAATTTCATCCAGACTGAGCCACTGCACGGCGAAGTCTTCGGTGAGGTTCCGAGATTTTGGATCATCCAACATCCTCACGATCTCAGACCGATAAATATCGCGTTGGGATAATTCTCCCAACGATGCCTTACTTATCAATTCGGCATCGGGCATATCGCTCCCGATAAAATACGATAATCGTTCGGCAAGTTCGTATCGATCGACACTCTGCCGCCCGGGAGTGCCGTCCATCAACAAACCCCGATACAGAAATCCGGGAGACATCAAGACGGCTTTCAATTCAGTCTTCAAACGAACAACGATATCAGCCTGAGATGCCGCTCCCTCAATACGCGCAAAACGATTTTCCAGTTCGGTTTCTTCGACCGGACGACGATACGCACGAGACAAAAAAGCCCCCAGCAGAGTTTCGACTTGCCCTGTCGTTATCCCTGATTCCGAAACAGGTCCGACGTACGCTTCCAGTGCTCCGCGCTGAGCGGGCGAAAAGAACTTTTCCAGCCCCGCATCGATCAAATACGAAGATTGATCCCAGATCACGGTTGTCAACGGATTGCCGGACGTATCATTCCTAAATCCACTTTTGCCGGGAGGATCCAGTGGCAACAATTTCATCACCAACGACTTCTCGGCAATCGTTTGCTCTGCTTCGATGATGTTGACTTCAAGATCAAAGCCCAAGAGTGAACGCAAAGTGTTTCGATATTCGTAAGCCGACAATCGACGGGGACGGAAAGTAGCCGGTCTCGCTTCGACATTTTCGATAAACTGAGACCGATACCACGACTCGATTTTTTTGATCTCCAATGGAGTCGGACGTTCCACATCCTCCGGAGGCATACTTCCATTTTTGAGCAGTTCGACCGCCCGCCCCCAGGTTTCAAAATGCGTATTGGCGTCCTGCTGTGTTTTAATGACTGAGAAATCAAGCTTCGCACTCGGTTCATCACCACTGTGACAGTCGATGCAATATTGAATGAGCAGTGGCTGGACTTTAGCCTCGTAAGAATCTTCAGCATAACAGACGAACGGCATCGCCAGTGTCATCGAAAACATGACAGCCCGAAGAACGCTGTTGAGAGATTGTAGACGATGTAGATCAAGCGTAGGCATATTCCAGGACGAGCCAAACATGGGGTGGGTTTTCGTGGAGACATTCATAATACCTCATACCACCTCGTATTTATAGATCTATCCTCATCAAATCATATGGCAGCCGTCACGATAATTCACTCGCCAATACAGTAGAGAGCATTGTCTGAACGAAGAAAGATTTGGCCATCGGCAATGGCCGGGGATGCGTTGAAATCGCCGTCATCTCCGTCGAGAGAGTTGATGTGTTCCACCTTGAACTCTGCTCCCGGTTTGTAGACATAGGTTTCTCCCTGGCGACTGACGGCATAGATATGCTCTCCCGCCAGAACAACCGACGCATAAAACCCACGACTTCCTCCACGCCCAGAACTGCCGGTGCTACCAGAGAGTCTTTCACGGTAGACAGTCTCTCCTGTCTTGGCATCGAGGCAATACGCTTGTCCGCGATCGCTCACCCAATAGAGCTTTCCTGCATGCAACACGGGAGAAGGGACATAGGTCGTTTCACGACTTTCCCACAACACGTGTGTCTTGGTGACGTCACCCTTCCCGCCGGTTTTCACGGCCACCATTCCACCGTTGCGTCCTCCGACTGCGTAAACGATTCCGTCTGCTTCCACAATGGTGGGTGAAACATTACCGTCGAGATCGCACTCGGCGTACCAGGTCAGTTTTCCAGTTTGGGGATTAAGCCCCCAGACTTCATAGGGAACAGCCACGATGAGTTCATCTTCACCATCAACATTTTTGACAATGCGAGGAGTATTGAATGTTAATTCCAAACCGGCCGCTTGCGCTTTCCAGACTTCTTCACCAGTCACTTTATTGAACGCCCGGATCGATTGAGATTCATCCGAAGCATTCACGATCAATAAATCGCCATACAAAATGGGACTCGCGCCCGATCCCCAGTGACGACTACTCGATTCCTGACCGACATATTTCTTCCACAATTCTTTGCCGTTCATATCAAACGCATAGACGCCGCTCTTGCCGAAGAACGCATAAATTCGTTCGCCGTCAGACACCGGCGTCTGCGAGGCATAGCCATGTTCCGACATGAATCCGCTGAATTGATCTTCTGGCAGCACCGCATCGATCGTGGTCTTCCAAACGATCTCGCCGTTTGTGCGATTGATTGCCAACAGATGTCGCTTCAAGTCCGACATACTTCCGGGATTCTCTTTGGATTCCCCATATCCCGTAAAGCAGGTCAGATAAATACGATCCCCCAAAATGATCGGACTCGAAGTTCCCGGACCGGGCAGCTTGGTTGTCCATTTCACATTTTTCGTCTTCGACCATTCCGTCGGGACTTTTTCTTCGGTAATGACTCCATCGTGATCGGAGCCACGAAATCCTGTCCAATCCGCCGCGTCGAGAGACCCATTGAGAGACATTGTGAACATCAAAGCGACAGTTGCGAGAGAAGATATTTTCAGCATCAGATTCCCTTGATTCGACCAACAGAACAGACCTTCACCGAACCGTTCAACACCGCATCTCCGAAAAAGTCTCGAAATTTCTTCTCGATATGAAAGTGAATCTCAGACACAATGAGAATTACAGATAATTATGCCCTGCCAATAGCGGCTGAAATCACTACCCCGAACTCCATTCATCTCTCAAAGTAACAGACTCAAGGAAGAACCATGCCTCGATATCTCATTTGCACTCTGGCTCTAGTACTGACGCTCCCGATCTCATTGTTCGCTCAGAATGAGGAGACCAAAGAGGGTGTCCGCATCGATCCCGACAATCCCGTCTACTCATGGCATGAAGATCATGATCGTAATGGGACAGGCAAGTTCTACATGGGGCGCGAAATTGCCCGAGTAATGAGCTATCACGGCGCTCCCTGGCTCGAACGACCGGAGCGAGAAAGAGAAGAAAAGCTCTCTCTGCTCATCGATGTCCTGAAACTCAAACCCGGCATGACCGTCGTCGATCTTGGTGCGGGTTCGGGGCGTATTTCATTCTTGATGGCACCCAAAGTGAGCCCTGGCGGCGAGATTCTCGCCGTCGATATTCAAGACGAGATGCTGGCGTTGATCGAAAAGAAAGTGGACGAAACGGGCATCACTAATGTCATTCCCGTCAAAGGCAAAGTGGACTCCACGGGACTCAAACCGGACACGGTCGATCTGATCATCATGGTCGATGTCTACCACGAACTCGAATTCCCGCACGAAATGCTGGCAGACTTCGCCAAGGTGCTCAAACCGGGCGGGCGTGTTGCCTGGGTCGAATATCGCAAAGAAGATCCCGATGTACCGATCAAACTTGTTCACAAGATGTCGGCCAAGCAGGTCAAGAAAGAAGCTTCCCAAAAAGAGTTCGGCCTTGAATTTGTCGAAACGGTCGGCAAGCTCCCTCAGCAGCACGTCGTATTCTTTCGTAAGCCGACACAATGATAGAGAATCCAATTGAATCCAGACAAACGGTTTTAAGCATGATGCTGGCAGAATCACGCATGGCCAGACTCATCATTGCAATGATCTGTCTCTATGTGTTGTTTGGAGCTCACGCGATTGGCAGTCTTCCATTCATGGCAGATGCTCCCGAGAGTTGGATGCATAATCCATCGCTCATTGTTCCTGCTGGAATCTTGCTACTACCCGTATTCGCATTTCTGATTATTACCGGAATTGGAATGTATTACACAGCCGCATCAATTTGGTGCATTCTCTTGTTCTTTCTATTCAATCAAATCGTGCGAATGTTGGAAGACTAGCAAATCAGATCGTCCAATCCCTCGCCCTTACCAAGGGGAAAACAAAGAGGAAGTCTAAAACCCCTTACTGTTTGCGAAAATAATGCCGTGTCTGATTTTGAGGAGTCGTCCGCAGCCAACCACGAATGCTCCCGAAGTCATAGCGTTCGATCGCTGATGCGACGGGCACATTCATTCGGCCCAGAGATCGACTTATTTACCTCCTGAGAGGCTTGTCACATCGTTGGTAAATTCTTCCCCGCGTTTCCC
>Ga0055584_100003365_pt1 | contig 15767 bp, 2 predicted proteins | sample OSDHelmetaG_FD_58716 | JGI IMG/M metagenome (GOLD analysis project Ga0055584, IMG submission 58716) | Pelagic marine sediment microbial communities from the LTER site Helgoland, North Sea, for post-phytoplankton bloom and carbon turnover... | ecosystem: Environmental > Aquatic > Marine >... | reverse complement strand
GTACTTCCCTGCGGGTACAATGGAGTGAGGCGATCTGCCAAGAAGCTTCGGGGTATGAGATCTACCGGTACAGCGACAGCCTCGGATATTCGGCACCTGAATGCCGCACAGGTATTCCAGAGCAATTAGGGTATGAAAAGGTAGGTACATTGGAAGGGGTGGCGTCAACAGCATTTGTGGATGATAATGCGGGTCTGGGATTGGTGCACGGTCAGCGCTATTGCTACATGGTGGTGACCACTTTTGACGATGGATCAGAGAGCTATCCCTCCAATGAATCCTGTGGATTGCTGGTGCGTGATGTGCCGATTCTCAATAAAGTGAGTGTCGTAGTCACTGATGAGGTGAACGGGGTAGACAGCGTCGCCTGGTACAGTCCGATAGACTTGAAGACGGACATTTTCGGCCCTCCCTATCGATACAAGCTGTCTCGTGCCACTTCGATCACCGGTCCCTTTGAAGAAATTTTTGTCGGACCCGGTGCGCAGGACCCGTTTTCGTTAGACACAACCTACGTAGACCAGGGCTTGAACACTTTGAATCAGCAGTACTACTACAAGATTGAAATGTTAAGTGGAGCCTCGGAAGTGTCCATAGGAGCAGCTAGAGCTGCGGCATCGGTGTTTCTTGAGGCAGAACCAGCAGACAATCGGTTGACCCTTCGCTGGAACGTGGATGTTCCATGGAAGAACGATGCATATGTCGTTTACCGATTCAAGAATGATCCCGATTCACTCGATGTGTTTACGGCTTTAGACACCGTTTCAGGGACTTCGTACGTAGATGATGGCCTTGCAAACCTCAAGCCGTACCGGTATTTCGTTCGTTCGATTGGAGAATATACCGCCGTTGATATCAGAGGGGAGTTGATCAATTTTTCGCAGATATTGACGGCAATTCCGAAGGATGTCAATCCGCCGTGCAGTCCTCCCGATCAAGTAATAGACGGTGACTGTAACCTCGATCGAGCCGTGATCACGTGGAGTGATCCAAATGTCAATTGTGAAGAGGTAGATGATGTCGTCTCGTTCAAGATTTACTACGCTCCTGTGCTCGGGCAGGCACTCTCTGTATTGGCCGTGATCGATGATCCATCTGTGACGGAGTTCGTTGCCGAAGGAAATGGGTCAATTGCCGGTTGCTATGCGGTGGTTGCCGTAGACAGTTTTGGCAATGAAAGCCCCTTGGATAATCCACTTTGCGTGGACAATTGTCCTGAATATGTCCTGCCCAATGTCTTTACGCCAGGGTCTGATGGGTACAATGATGAATTTACACCGTTCCCTTACCGTTACGTGAAAAGCATCGACCTCATTATTTTTAACCGATGGGGTATCCCCGTGTTCTCTACTTCCGACCCCGATATCAGATGGGATGGAACCGATCAAAATTCGGGCAAGCCGCTTCCAGATGGCGTCTATTTTTACATGTGTCAGGTGAACGAAATCAGACTGACGGGTGTTGAGTCTCGTGAATTGAATGGCGAGGTACATTTGCTGCGTCAAAACACAAATAAGCCACTGGCGCCGTAATGTTTACTGGAATTATCGAAGGAATAGGTCTCGTAGAAGAGATCATTGAAGAAGGAAGCAACGTCCACTTTTGGCTTTCATGTCCTTTTACGCATGAACTAAAAGTCGACCAAAGCCTTGCTCACAATGGTGTGTGTCTAACCGTAGTTGAGATCACCAAGGATCGATACCGTGTTACAGCAATCGATGAAACCCTGGGTCGCACCAATCTTGGAGAACTCCAAGCAGGGGGACACGTCAACCTTGAGCGTTGCATGCCCGCCCACGGCCGGTTCGATGGACACATCGTGCAAGGACACGTAGATCAGCGAGCCGAAGTCAGCCGCATTGAAGAGAAAGACGGTTCTTGGAATTATTTCTTGACGTTTGAACTACCCGATGATTCCCTCGTAGTGTCCAAAGGAAGCATTGCCATTAATGGAGTTAGTCTCACGGTGGTGGAGGCGTCCGTGGACCAATGTTCTGTTTCTATCATTCCATTCACGTATGCTCAGACGACCTTCCAACATCTCCGGGAAGGTGACCGCGTCAACATCGAGTTTGACATCCTTGGTAAGTACGTAATGGAGGCCCAACGGCGTCTCGTCCAAGGGCAGAAATGACCCATGAACAAAGTCGAACCACACGCGTCCTAAACATGTATTTTCGCAGCCAATTTTTAAGTGCATGAAGCACATCCGGAACTTTTGCATTATTGCCCATATTGACCATGGTAAAAGCACCTTGGCAGATCGACTGTTACAGAAGACGGGAACCGTCTCTGAGCGTGACCTGAAGGAGCAGACATTGGATGACATGGACCTCGAAAGGGAACGTGGCATCACAATCAAGAGCCATGCGATCCAGATGAACTACAAGCAGGATGGCGTGGACTACGTGTTGAACCTGATCGACACTCCTGGACACGTTGATTTTTCCTATGAAGTTTCTCGAGCCATCGCTGCTTGCGAAGGCGCGTTATTGTTGGTAGATGCGAGCCAAGGGATCGAGGCGCAGACGATTTCGAACCTCTATTTGGCGATGGAGCATGACCTGACCATTATTCCAGTATTGAACAAGATGGATTTGCCGTCGGCCATGCCCGAAGAGGTCAAGGATGAGATGGTGGATTTGTTGGGCTGCGACCGTGAGGAGATCATGGGGGCGAGCGGCAAGACCGGAGCGGGTGTAGACGAATTACTTTCCGCAATCATTGATCGCATTCCCGCACCGAAAGGAGATCCAGAAGGACCTTTGCAGGCCTTGATTTTTGATAGTGTATTCAATCCGTTTCGCGGGGTCATTGCATACTTTAGAATATTGAACGGTACGCTGCGCGAACGCGACAACGTGAAGTTTTACCATACCAGCAAGAAGTATATTGCGGATGAGATCGGCGTGCTGAGGATGAAGCCCGAAAAGCAAAAGCAAATTTCTGCTGGAAACGTCGGCTATATGATTTGCGGGATCAAGCAGGCGAAAGAGATCAAGGTCGGTGATACCATCACCCACGCAGAGCGGCAATGTGAAGAGGCAATCGACGGATTTGAGAATGTGAAGCCGATGGTGTTTGCGGGTATTTTTCCCGTAGAAACAGATGAGTATGAGGAGTTACGCGATTGCATGGACAAGCTTCAACTCAACGATGCTTCGTTGACATTTGAGCCTGAGTCATCCGCAGCCTTAGGTTTTGGATTTCGTTGTGGATTCTTGGGCATGCTCCACATGGAGATTATCCAAGAGCGCTTGGAGCGTGAATTTGATATGACCGTCATTACGACGGTTCCAAACGTTTCGTACTTCGCTACCACTACAGATGGTGTGCGCAAGACGGTCAACAATCCTTCTGATTTTCCAGACCCTTCCAAATTGGAATCTGTTGAAGAGCCATTTATCAATGCCCAGATCATCACGAAGGGTGACTTTGTGGGTGCGGTGATGGGATTGTGCATCGAGAAGCGGGGGGTGCTCAAAAACCAGGTCTACCTCACCTCTGAGCGGGTAGAACTGACGTTTGAAATGCCACTGGCGGAGATTGTTTTTGATTTCTATGATCGCTTGAAATCGATTTCTCGCGGATACGCCTCTTTTGACTATCACCCGACCGGATATGTACAGTCGAACTTGGTGAAGTTGGATATTTTGCTCAATGGTGATCAAGTGGATGCATTATCCGCCCTGATCCACAAAGACAATGCGTTTGACCTTGGAAAGAAGATCTGTTTGAAATTGAAAGAGTTGATTCCGCGGCAGCAATTTGAGATTGCCATTCAAGCTGCGGTAGGAGCTAAGATTGTCGCTAGAGAGACCGTGAAGGCCTTGCGCAAGGACGTTACGGCCAAGTGTTATGGTGGTGATATTTCCCGGAAACGCAAGCTTTTGGAGAAGCAGAAGAAGGGAAAGAAGCGCATGAAACAGATCGGCAATGTCGAGATTCCACAACAGGCATTTCTTGCCGTGCTAAAATTAGACTAGAAAAAAGTCTCCTCCCTACCCAACCTCAACACCTTAATGTGCGTGAATTGAGGCGGGACTGCGCTTTCGGCGCTTTTTCCACGTAAATTTGAGTTCAAGAATGAAACTTACTATGCACCTATTCACACGATTCTCTGTCGTTGCGGCTACCATTGCTTGCCTTTTGCTTGCTACCACTGCCTTTGCGCAACCTGGGTTTTTACCTAATAGCAACGGACAAATCTATTCTGGAGCTTCCATCTCCGGAGAAATGAATGCAACTCAAGACAGCCTCATCGTTACGGTGGAGGTTTTTTACGATTGCTCCGTTTCGGTTTCGTTTCCTGACACCCTTCTCCTGGTTTCCTTGGGATGTGTTTCTGGAACCATTCCCATTCCTAATGTTTCCGATGAGGAAATCACGGATATCTGCGCGGGGTCATTGCCTTCGTGTACTGGAGGAAGCTCTGATGGAGAACAAAGGATCGTATACCGAGGTGCTTTAGATATTACGACTTATGGAGCGTGCGCTCCAGCGACCTTTCTGGTGCACCCATACAATCGGATTGATGCGGCCAATTTGACCAACAGTGGTTCGCCATCTTCGGATAGGCTAAGGGTTTTCATGGAGTATTATTTCTCTGTGGATTCCTTGAATACAACACCTTCTTTTGGTGCCAACGGCCACCCATTCTTGTGCGGTGGCACTACCGTGAATTGGGGGCCTGAAGTAGCGGAGCCTGATGGAGATTCACTTGTTTTCTCCTTCCGTCAACCGCAAACAGGAATCTCTACACCAAGTAATATTGGCTATCAAACAGGTTATTCTTTGTCTGATCCTTTCGGAAATGGAATGACCATTGACTCCGAGACGGGTATCATGTCTTTCACCGTTCCGGATACCACAGACTTGTTTCAAGTTGTCATTCAAGTGGATGAGTACGATCGCACCTCTGGTAGCTTGATCAGTCGAACCATTCGAGATTTTCAGTTTGAAACCGATTCAACCTGCTCTAATCCTCCACCAACGGTAGCCACCTCAATCACGAACGTTACAGGTGCTTCCCTCACTTCGAATTACACCGTTACACTGGATACAGGCGTTGCCGCAACGTTTGATCTGGCTTTTACCGGAGGAGCGGGAGAAACAGTTAGCATCACGAGTACTGCGGCTACCACCCTAAACGGAGCTTCTACCTCGACTTCTACGGCTGGAACAACCACCACCATGACCATCAGCTGGACACCAGGCTCTGCGGATGTAGGTACGCACATCATCACGCTCAATGCAGAAGACAACGGATGCGATATCGCCGGAAAAAATGCCCAGAAAATTTATGTGATTGTTCAAGAGGCGTCTACCCCAATTCAAATTACTTCGGTTACTACTGGGCAAGAGACTTGTCCTGATTCAAACGATGGAACTATCACCATTACTACAACAGGTGGCACAGGTCCTTTCTCATTCACCGTTGATGGTTTCAACACAGGAAATAGTGTGACGCAAACAACCGGCACGTTCACTGACCTCGAACCGGATTTTTACAGCGTGCAAGTAGGCGATAGCGGCGTGAGTTGGGATACTGCCTTCTCGGTAACGGTGCAGCCAAGCTTCTTCGGATTTCTAGGTACGCCGTTTAATCAATTGGTGAATCCAAGTTGCGACGACGCTTGTGACGGAGATGCTCGCTCTCGGCCTAATCCTTTTGGCAACCTTCCGTACACCTATCTCTGGTCTAATGGAGAGACGGGTGTCAAGGCATTTGACCTCTGCGGCGGGGCCAACGTGGTAAGCGTTACAGACAACATCGGATGTACCATTGTCGATACCGTCTCTCTCTTTGAGCCACCGTCGATTTTCGTTGTGCTCGACTCATCAGACTCTGTTACTTGTAACGGCGGAAGTGATGGCGCTGCGTATGTTTCTGGCCATGGAGGTACCATTGCTTCTGATTCGACGACCGCCTATATCATCGATCAAACCGAAGGGGAATTTGAGCCTTATGGTGTAGGTGAATCTTTCAACACGCAGAACTATCAATCACTTAACTTGGGTGACGATGCATTGAGTGCATCCATCAATGTTGGGTTCAATTTTGAGTTCTTTGGCAATATCCAAACGACCTTCCAGATCTCTTCCAACGGTATCATCCAGTTTCCTGGAGCTACCAGCACGACATGGCAAAACGTGGCCATTCCAGCAGCGAGTAATCCGGACAATTGGATCGGTATCTGGGATGACCTGAATCCATCCGCCACCACAACCGAGACCATTGAGACCTACTTCCTAGGCGTTACACCGAATCGAGTACGTGTGATCAACTATGTCGATGTTCGGCATTGGGCGAGTGCTGGTGCTTTGTACACCTTCCAGATTGCACTCTATGAGACCTCTAACATCATTCAAATCCACACCACCCAAGTTCCAAACCTTAGCGAAGGCGGAGGAAATGCTGGAACCACCATGGGAATTGAAAATGCCGATGGCTCCTTTGGATATGCCGTCCCTGGTAGAAACTCGGTGAACTGGTCCGCAACGAACGACTATGTGGCGTTCATTCCTATTACCCAAGGGTTCTCTTATTCATGGTCGAGCATAGGAAGTGGAGCATCTGCTACCAATCTAACTGCTGGAACCTATACCGTTACCGCTGCCGATGGAACATGTAACGATACAGTTTCTTTCACCATCGAAGAGCCGCCTATCATTGGAATCGACACCACGTTTACCCCTCCAACTTGTCCTGGGGATTCGAATGGATCGATTACCGTTTTAGCCAATGGTGGAAATGGAGGAGCCTATACCTACTTGTGGAGTACAGGATCTACCTCAACGACCATCAACAACCTTCCAGCAGGGAACTACACGGTAACCGTTACTGATGTCCTCGGTTGCACAGAAGCCATCACTGTGACCTTGAATGATCCTGACCCAGTGGTTGCATCGGTCAACGTTGATGACAATGTCAGCTGTTTCGGATTGAGCGATGGTCAGTTGACCGCAAGCGGTTCAGGAGGGGCGGGAACCTATACCTTCTTGTGGAGCACAGCGGCCACTAGCCAGACCATAACCGGACTTGCAGCAGGAACCTACACCGTAACAGTAACCGATGCCAGTGGCTGTACTGATATTGACAGTGCGGATGTGACCGAACCTGCGGTGCTTGCCATTTCCATTGCTTCTGTGACCAACGTCAGTTGTGTTGGAGGTGATGACGGGGCGATTACTGCTAACAACGCAACCGGCGGTACAACCCCTTATACGTTCCTTTGGAGCTCGGGCGGAACGGCACTTACTGAAAGTGGCCTTTCAGCAGGTACGTATACCATTACGGTCACTGACGGCAATGGCTGTACGGCTACTGCAGATACTACCATCACGGAGCCAGCGACGGGAGTTTCGATCTCCATCGCTTCTGCGATCGATGTTTCTTGCAACGGCGGAAACGACGGATCTATTACCGCGAACAATGCTACGGGGGGAACTACTCCCTATTCCTTCCTCTGGAGTTCAGGTGGCACGTCCTTGACCGAGGGTGGGCTCACTGCTGGAACCTATACCATTACAGTAACGGATGCTGGTGGATGCGTTGACTCAGCCGATACGACCATCGTTGAACCAGCTGTTCTAGCAGTTGACACAATTCTCGTCACTCAACCAACGTGCGCAGGTAGTTCTAATGGAGCTATTACCGTAACATCTACTGGCGGTACGACTGCCTATTCCTACCTCTGGAATACGGGGGATACAACAGCTGCTGTTACAGGGCTTACCGCAGGCAATTATACCGTTACGGTAACCGACGCCAACGGATGTACAGACAACATCAGCGTAACCTTAAACAATGGGCCAAGCATTACAGCTACTATTACCGAAGACAGTCCGATCGATTGCAATGGCAATAATTCGGGTCAACTTACGGCGTCAGGTAGCAATGGAACGGCTCCCTATACATTCGTTTGGAGCACGACTAGCACTTCCGCTACCATCAATAACCTTTTTGCAGGAACTTACACCGTTACGGTAACCGACAACAACGGTTGCCAAGACTCTACCTCAGCTATTCTTGTAGACCCTGCGGCGCTCATTGCTTCCATCATCGACTCCAATGATGTTGGATGTCTTGGAGGAAACGACGGCGATGCTACCGCCCAAGGTTCTGGCGGTACCGCACCTTATTCGTTCCTGTGGAGTAACGGTGATACCACTGCGCTTACATCAAACTTGACTGCGGGCTCATATACCGTTACGGTAACCGATGCCAACGGATGTGCGGACAACGCCTCTGTTACCATTGATCAACCGGCAACGGGCATAACAGCAACGGTTACCGGAACGAATGTTACTTGTTTTGGATTGACCAATGGAACTGCCTCGGCCGCAGGATCTGGTGGAACTACGCCATACACCTTCGTTTGGAGCACAGGTTCGACCAGTCAAAATTTGACGGGTCTTGGAGCTGGAACGTACACAGCAACAGTAACCGATGCAAGTGGCTGTACAGGTGTGGACAGCGTTACGATTACTGCTCCGGCCTTCCCGGTTATCGCGGTTACGTCAACGGATAGTGTATCTTGTTTCGGAGCCAATGACGGACAGATTCAGGCCTTCCTCATCAATGGAACAAATCCCCTATCGTACAACTGGAGCACAGGTGATACAACGCAATTAGTGACAGGTCTAACAGCGGGAACCTATACGGTTACCGTTACGGATGACAATGGATGTTTTGATACTCAAACCGACATCATTGCTGGACCTGCGGCCATCAGCTTAACCATGGACAGCATCAATCCATCTTGTGCAGGAAACAACGATGGTAGTGCATGGGTGAGTGCCTCTGGTGGAACCGGGGGTTACGATTACTTATGGAATACGACGTCCACGGCAGATAGCATCTCCGGTCTTGGAACTGCTACCTATGTTGTTACCGTAACTGATGCCAACGGCTGCGAGGGCATCGACAGTGTAACGCTAGACAATGGCACGGGTATTCAAGCCATCCTTACCTTGGTAAACAATCCGAGCTGTGCTGGAACAACTACCGGTTCCATTGCTGCGAACGTAACCAACGCATCGACTCCTTTTAGTGTAAGTTATCTGTGGAATACAGGATCTACCAGTAACCTGCAATTCTCTGTAGGAGCAGGTACCTATACAGTGACCGTCACCGATAACAATACAGGATGTCAAGACGATACTACCATTACATTGGTAGACCCACCCGCACTGAGCGTCTCGATTATTGATTCCTTGAACCCAACGTGTGGTAATACGGATGGAGAATTGGAAGCATTAGGCACAGGCGGAACGGGAGCGATCAGTTACTTGTGGAATACTGGGGATACAACGGCGTTGATTACAGGACTTGGCGGCGGCACCTTTACGGTGGTCGTAACCGATGCCAACGGTTGTCAGGATAGCGTCACCACAGCATTGATTGCACCTACTGGCTTCACGGCTACAGGAGCAGAACTGGCGAGCGAAACCTGTGTTGGAAACGACGGTCAAGCTACCGTGACAATGGCAGGTGGAACGACGCCATTTACCTTTGTTTGGTCAAATGGCGATACAACTCAAACCATCACAGGCCTTGCAGCGAATACGTATAATGTTACCGTTACAGATGCGAGTGGATGTACCGATACTGCGGTAGCCATTGTTGCTGATTCTTGTACGTGTAATTGGACTGCAAATGGTGTCTTGATCAATGACCTGGTATGTAATGGCGACAGCAGCGGAAATGCAACGGTTAGTCATGCAGGCGCAGCGGCTCCGGTTACCTATCTCTGGTCCGATGGAAGCACAAATGATTCGTTGGTCGGAGTTCCAGCTGGAACGTATACGGTCACAGTAACGGACAATGATGGATGTATTGACACATCCGAAGTGGTCATCGACGAACCAACGTTATTAGAAATTACGAGCTTCAGCAACATCACGCAGCCTACGTGTGATGACGATTGCGATGGTGCAGCTACCGTGAATGCAACTGGAGGAACAGGAACCTTGACCTACGCTTGGAGCTCAGGAGGAACATCAACTGCCGTCACCGGACTTTGCGGAGGTGGACATTACGTTACCGTTACGGATGCGAGTGGTTGTGAGGCCAATGACCTCATTGCCTTGGTAGAGCGACCAGCGCTCTTCGCACAGGTGGATAGCACCGATAGTGTGACTTGCCCGGGCAATAATGATGGTGCCGCATTCCTATCTGCTCACGGTGGATTCGCTGCTTCTGACTCTACTACCGAGTATGTTATCGATCAGTCCGAAGGCACGTTTGAGCCTTACCCAACCGGACGGCCGTGGAACGCACTCAACTATAAGACCTTCTCATTGAACGACGATGCTACCTCGGACACCATCAACATTTTCGGTGGTGACGATTTTGAATTCTTCGGGGTGAACCATACCCACTTTATCATGAATTCACAAGGATTCATCACGTTCGACCTTTCCAATCCAAACAGTGGTCAGGTCAATGGTCAGTTCTCGAATTCAACTGCCATACCAAGTGCAGCTGCGGGCACTCCAAAAGATTTTATCGCGGCTTATTGGGAAGATTTGGATCCTTCTGTAGGGTCTACGATACTTGAAACATACCTGATTGGAATCGCACCTAACCGGGTACGGGTGGTCAACTACATTGAGATTGACCATTTCTCGGGCACAACCGGTTCCGGCGATATCTCAACCTTCCAAATTGTGTTGAACGAAACGTCCAACATTATTCAGATCCATTCTGACTCCTTGAATTCAGATGGCGGAACGCACGTACAGGGCATCGAGAACTTTGCAGGAACGAATGCTTATGCGGTTCCAGGAAGGAACAATACCAACTTCAGCGTTTCAGATGACTACGTTGCCTTTATTCCAACGACCCAAGACTTTACATACACTTGGTCGAGCATTGGAAGTAGCGCTTCAGACACGACGCTTACGGCTGGGTCCTATACGGTAACCGTATCGGATGGAACGTGTGAAGACACAGTTCAATTTGACATCTTCCAACCGGCTAACGGTCTGTCCGTTGGCATGAGTGCAACCACTAGCTTCTGCTTTGTTTGTACAGGAACAGCTACTGCCAACGTGAGTAATGGAACAGGTCCTTTTACCTACGCATGGAGTAACACGACGACCAACAATTCAACGGTAACGTCGGATACGATCACGTCGCTCTGTTCAGGACCCTATTCTGTAACGGTAACCGATGCAGACGGATGTGTCGATTCAAACAGCGTTGTGGTCAACGACTTGTTTGCCCCAGCGGTAACTGCAAGTTCAACTGACGCCTCTTGTGCTAACTCTTGTGATGGAGTCGTTACTGCCAGTTTCAATTGCTTTACATGTGGACCAGCTGAGTGGTTTAACTACCCAGATACGACAACCGTAATCGGAACGGGTGATACGCTCACAGGGCGTTGCGCCGGAATCTATTTGGTTCGCATTACGACAGGGTTCGGCTGCAGCAACTTCGATACAATTGAAGTGGATGCTCCTTCACCACTGGTACTTGTTATGGATAGCACAGACGCTGCATGTACTGGTTCGCCAACGGGTAGCGCGGGAGTTACGGTGTCTGGCGGAACAACGACCTATACCTACCTCTGGAATACGGGCGGAACCAATGACACCATTGACAATAAAGTGGCTGGAACGTATACCGTGACGGTAACCGATGGAAATGGATGTACGGATTCGGCCGAGGTCATCATCAACCAAGGAACGGACTTGATCGCCTCTGCTACGTTGATCAATGATGTGACTTGTAACGGTGGAGCTGATGGATCAGCCGTGGCTACCCAGACGGGAGGGGCAGCGCCATTCACCTACGCATGGTCGAATACTTCAACCAACGACACTTTATTCAACGTCTCAGCTGGCACCTACATCGTTACCATCACTGGCAACAATGGATGTGAAGACACGGCCTCTGTCGTGATCGACGAGCCTGATACAATTGGATTCGCCTTTACCGAGACACCGATCTCTTGTGGTGGTCCAGGCAATGACGGTGCGATTGCACTCGTTGCCAGTGGTGGCACCCCTGGATACACCTATCTGTGGAGTACAGGAGGTACGGGAACCAGCATTACGGGACTCACCTCCGGAACCTACTGCGTGACGGTTACCGACGCTGCAGGTTGCGAAGATTCGGCCTGCTATGTATTGAGCCCTCCGGGAGCCTTTAGCGTCGCGATTGTCGACAGTGCTGATGTACTTTGTTTCGGAGATGCGACTGGTTTTGCCGTTGTACAAGTTCAATCGGGTGGTTCGGGTAACTACTCCTATGCTTGGGATAACGCGGCGACAACGGATACGGTCAACAACTTGGATGCGGGATTGCATTCGGTGACCGTTACCGATATCACAAGCGGTTGTATCGACAGTGCGACTGTCAATATTGGAACACCAACAGCCTTGCTCATTGTTATTGACTCTGTAGACAGTGTGAATTGCCAGGGGGGTAATGATGGAACGGCTTCCGTTTCTGGATCAGGTGGAACGATTGGTGGAGCAGGTTATGCTTACTTGTGGCCTTCAGGAAATACATCTCAAAACGAGACTGGACTATCTGCTGGAACCTATTGCGTGACCGTGACCGATGGAAATGGTTGCGAGGATACAGCGTGTGTGATCATTGGTGAGCCTGCAACAGGCATCAGCGTGACGGGTGTACTGCTTTCCAATGTTACGTGCAACGGAGGCAACGATGGTTCTGTTACCGCGATAGCGGCCGGTGGAACAGCGCCTTTTACCTTGACATGGAACGGAACACAAGTGGCCGATACGCTCTTTAACTTGACAGCTGGGTCTTACATTGTGGTGGCAAATGACAATGGCGCGTGTACCGCAACCGATACGGTGGTGGTTACGGAGCCAACGGCAATCACAGCGAGCTTTAATAATGTACAAGACCCATCTTGTCCGGGTGACACGAATGGGCAAGCTACCATCAGTGTTTCTGGTGGCACACCAGGCTACACTTACTTCTGGCCAAACGGCAGTACGGATTCAACTGCTACCGGTTTGAGCGATGGTAATTACTGTGTGACCATTACGGACGCGGTCGGATGTCAAGACACTTTCTGCGTGAGCATTACTGATCCTTCGGGAATGGCAAATGCCTTTACGGGAATCACCAACTCAAGCTGCACGGTTTGCGATGGAATGGCAACGGCCAACCCGACTGGAGGCAACGGAACCTTATATACTTTCTTGTGGGATAACGGACAGACCGGTGCTACAAACGATTCGCTTTGTGCGGGCATCAATACGGTCACCATTACAGATACATCTGGATGTGAGCTGATTGCCAACGTGCCGATCAATGCAGACAGTGCCGACTCAGTAGTAGCAGTGGGCATCGATCCTACCTGTGGAAACTGTGACGGTATCGTTTTCGCAACATACACATGTACAGTTGCACCTTGTACAGTTGAGTGGACAAATTTGGGTACGTCTACCGTCATTGGAACGACCGATACGATCGACAGTCTTTGCGCAGGATCGTATTCTGTTGAGTTGACCAATGGAGCAGGTTGTGTAAGCACGGCTATCATCGACTTGAATGCGCCGGCGCTCACCGATCCAAACGAAGTGGTTACGGATGTAACATGCTTTGGGTCGTGCGATGGAAGCATTGCATTAACCCCGACGGGCGGTTCAGGGACATATAACTACGTATGGAATACAGGTGATACTACTGCCACCATCGTTGGATTGTGCGCTGCGCAGTACACGGTTACCATCTCTGATGGCTCAGGGTGTGACACCATCGCTATGTTTGATGTGGGCACGCCAACCGAGATCCTCTCAAATGAGGTACTAGCGGATGCATCATGCGGTAACCTGTGTGATGGACAAATCAATGTGAATCCATCTGGAGGAGCCGGCGGATATACCTTTAATTGGAGCCCAGTGCCGAACAATGGTAACGGCACATCCCTTGCGGATAGCCTGTGTGGAGGATTCTACTTCTTGACCATTACGGACGCTAATACCTGTACCAAAGTAGACACGTTCGTTATCTTCCAGCCTCAACCGATCGTTCAGGATACGGTGACGGTTACCGATGCCACTTGCGGCGATTGCGACGGTGAGATCGACCCAACCTTCTCTGGAGGCGCCGGTGGATTCACGTTTGCTTGGACAGATGGGCAGAATACCAATATTGCTGATTCGCTTTGCTTCGGTTTCTATCAAGTGACCGTAACGGATGTGGATGGCTGTTCAGAGGTATTTGGATATCCAGTATCGGAAACAGACGGCCCCGGGGTGAACATCACCTCAACCAACGTTACTGCGAACGGATTGTGCGATGGAACGGCAACCGCGAATATTACTTCTTCATTAGGAACAGTAGTCTTCGTCTGGTCCAATGGCGATACCGTGCAGACAGCTGATAGCTTATGTGCTGGTTCTTACATCGTGACCGTTACAGACACCAACGGTTGTTCTACCGTAGATACCATTACGATTACCGAGCCTGATACGATGGGCCTCGACTTTACGATTACGGAGATTACTTGTGCGGGAACAGGTTGCGATGGTGAAATCCTTGCAACGGTGAATGGAGGAGTTGGGCCGTATACCTATGCGTGGAGCAATGGCGATACAACGGCATTGATCACAGGTCTTTGCTCAGGTACCTATACGTTGACGGTTAGTGATTTCAATGGTCAGATTATCGTTGATTCTATTCAGTTAGGAGATCCAACGCCATTCGTCATCACCTCAGTAGTGAGCGACGTGAGTTGCCCTGGAGATTGTGACGGAAGCATTGACTTGACCATCGTAGGCAGTGGAGCACCGATAACCATTCTTTGGAATACCGGTGACACCACAGCGATGATCATGGATCTCTGTCCTGGTACGTATAGCGTGACCATTTCGGACACGTCAGGATGTATGGATAGCCTTGAGATTGACATCATGGAGCCTTCGGCCTTGGCCATCACTGTGGACAGCCTCACGCTTCCAGATTGTCAGGTGAACAATGGTATGATCGCCGTAACCGCTTCTGGCGGAACGGGAAGCACCTACAACTACCTCTGGTTGGATGTAGCAGGTACTCCGCTGGTTCCAACGCAGGCCACTTCGATGGCGACGAACTTAGGGGCTGGCATTTACAACGTTGCGGTGGTTGATTCGAACGGGTGTACAGACACGTTCAACGTCATCCTCAACAATGCGAATGCACCGGTGATTACTTTGAATGACTTGCAGGACGCGTCTTGTTTCGGAGAATGTGATGGATCCATTGATGTGGGCATCACGGGTGGAACAACGCCATACAACATTCTATGGAGTACAGGCGATACGACAGCGTTCATCGATTCGCTATGTGCGGGCACAGATACAATCGTTGTAGTGGATTCGAACCTCTGTATTTCGTTTGATATCTATTCTATCGAGCAGCCTGATCAAATTCAGGTTCGTGCAGCTCAAGTGGTGGGTGTAACCTGCGGAGCAGATTGTGACGGAAGCATCAGCATTGATTCAATCATCGGTGGTACAACCCCGTACACCTTCGCTTGGAGTACGGGTGCTACAACAGATTCCATCGGTAGTCTATGTGCAGGTACTTATGGACTCACCATCACAGATGTGAACGGATGTTCGTTTGATACCAACATCAACGTAGGCGGACCAGCTCCGATGATCCTCACGCTTGATTCGCTCGGCGATGCAACGTGTACCAATACGGGTGATGGCTTCATCAACGTATCCATGGCAGGAGGAACAGCGCCTTATACCTACGAGTGGATCTACGACGGAACCGACACGGTTACAAC
>Ga0055584_100003364_pt1 | contig 15770 bp, 11 predicted proteins | sample OSDHelmetaG_FD_58716 | JGI IMG/M metagenome (GOLD analysis project Ga0055584, IMG submission 58716) | Pelagic marine sediment microbial communities from the LTER site Helgoland, North Sea, for post-phytoplankton bloom and carbon turnover... | ecosystem: Environmental > Aquatic > Marine >... | reverse complement strand
GCGGTATCGGCCTGCTCTGTCATTCGGTGTGCGTCTCCTGTTTCCAGGTCAATCTTGTTTACGACGCGAATACAGGTTATTTCCGGTGGCAATTCAGAAGCCAGGGCATCCTGGTCTTCCCTTGACGCCGTCACGTCCTCTACCAGCAGTATGATGTCAGCGGATTCAAGCGCCTGGCGGGCGCGCTTTACGCCTTCGGCTTCAATTCGATCGCTGGTTTCGCGAATTCCGGCTGTATCCGCCAGGTGAACCGGAATCCCATTCAGTTCGATCTGCTCCCGGAGCACATCACGTGTGGTGCCAGGCACCTCGGTAACGATGGCACTGTCCTGACCTGACAGCGCATTCAGCAGGCTTGATTTTCCGGCGTTCGGTCGCCCGATAATGGCCAGCACAATGCCATCACGCAGAAGCCGCCCCTGCCGTGCGTCCCGCAGAAGGCCCATCAGTTGTTGGCTGCTGTCATCCAGGCGCTGCAACACATCGCTTTCCGCCAGGAAGTCTATTTCCTCGTCAGGGAAATCAATGGCCGCCTCCACGAACACTCGCATCCCGGTCAGGCTGGCCTGTAACTCGTTGATCCGGCGTGAAAATTCACCCTGCAGGCTGCGTTGCGCCGCACGTGCGGCGGCGTCCGTTCCCGATTCAATCAGGTCGGCGATTGCCTCTGCCTGCGCCAGGTCCAGCTTGTCATTGAGAAAGGCCCTTTCCGAAAACTCACCGGGACGGGCGATGCGTGCGCCTAGCTCCTGGATTCGATGCAGAACCTGTTGGAGGACAAAATGGCCACCATGTCCCTGCAATTCGAGCACATCTTCACCAGTAAACGAGGCCGGGCCGGGAAAAAAAAGAACGATACCGGAATCAATGATTTCGCCAGCCTTGTCCGTGATATTGGCCAGTGTTGCATATCTTGCTGTAGGAAGATGGCCGAAAAGCCGCCGGGTGATTTTTTGCACATCAGGTCCGGAAACACGCACGATTCCCAGGCCACCGGTACCGGCGGGCGTGGCAATGGCGCAAATGGTGTCCTTCACTTAATCGACTCGCAGCTCATGACAAAAAATCAGGCCTTGCAATGATTCAAGCGTCGCCCGGGGATTAATGGTCGGCCGCGGCTATTTTACGGGTAATGTAATACTGCTGAGCCAATGAAAGACCCGCATTGGTTGCCCAGTACAGAACCAGGCCGGCTGGAAAGAACGCAAACATAACCGAGAACACAAGCGGCATCATGCTCATCATCTTTCTTTGCAGTGGATCCATACCCGCCATCGGCGTCAGGCGCTGAGTCGCAAACATGAAGGCAGCATTCAGCAAGGGAAGAATAAAATACGGGTCTCTATCGGAAAGATTGGTGATCCACAAAATAAACGGCGCCTGGCGAAGCTCGACCGATTCCAACAACACCCAGTAAAGAGCAATAAAAACTGGAATCTGAATCAGTGTGGGAAGGCAGCCACCCAACGGGTTGACCTTCTCCTTTTTATACATCTCCATCATGGCCTGACTCATGCGCTGGCGGTCGTCACCATAGCGCTCTTTGAGCTGGTCAATACGTGGTTGCAGTTTGCGCATTCGCGCCATGGAGCGATACTGCGCCTCGGTTAGCTTGAAAAATGCCGCCTTTATGAGGACAGTCAGGAGCACAATCGACCAGCCCCAGTTTCCCACCACGCTGTGTATTTTAGATAGCAACCAATACAGCGGTTTGGAAATGACCGTGAAAATCCCATAATTTACCGTGTGCTCCAGGCCCGGCGCGATATCCGACAGGTCATCCTGCAGCTTTGGCCCCAGGTATAGCCGGCTGTTGAATTCCGTGCGGCCACCGGGCACAACCTGTTGCTGCGGAGAAACCCCTCGAGCAATGTAACGCGGCCAGCCATTGCCTTTCAGTTCCTGGGTTGAGTAGATGGTTTCTTCTTCTTCCGGCGGAACCCATGCAGAGAAGAAATAGTGCTGGATCATGGCCAGCCATCCTCCGGCATGAGTCTTTCGGTAAGGATCGTCCGCCACGTCATCAAAATCTACTTTTTCGAACTTTTCATCCGGGCTGTAAAAGGCTATTCCATTGAAGCTGTAACGTCCGGGATCGGTGAACCCGCCGCCATCATCACTGGCCGGCACAGAGCGTTGTAACTGATCATATCGGCCACCCGTCCAGGCACCGGTGCTCTTGTTTTCCAGCTGGTGCCGGACCGTGATATCGTAACGGCCCCTCTTGAAGATAAACGTCTTGGTGACGAGAACTCCGTCTTCTGATTCCCAGGTCAGCGGTACACGAATTTCTTCAGCCCCGTCAGCAAGTTCAAACTCCATCCGGTCAGATTGGTACTGGCTGGTGTGATTTGGCGCGGACTGGTGGGAAAGCAGGCCGGATTGGGCAATAAACATGTTATCGCCATGGCTGGACAGCAGATTGACCTTTTGGTCCGGATCTTCAAGAACCACTGGATAATCCAACAGAAGTGAGGAGATCACTGTGCCGCCTACCAGGTCAATTCTGGCCTCGAGCACATCTGTCGTAACGGTGATGACGGGGTTTTCACCAGCCATTTCTACCTGTGTTTCCGCTCCGGGAACCGCATCCAGGCCGGCGCTTTGCTGTGCCGATGGCCCCGCTTCCTCAGGTTCGGGCAAATCTCCGGTCAAACCCCCGGGAACCGCCGGTACAGACTGTCCCGTTGACGCCTGGGTTGATGTGGTTTCTGAAATGTCCGGCCCGGGGCCATAGTCCTTTTGCCATTCTACCCAAAGCATGTAGCCCAGAAACACCAAACCTATAGCCAATACGGGTCTAAGATTTCCCATTGTTATATTGTTCCCGCGTCCTGTTTCGCCCGGTATTCTCCGGTACGAGGTGTGTTCTGTTCAGATCTTTCTTTTCGCTGCTCCAGCGCCTGAGTGATACGTAGCCAGTGCTTGTCGAGAGATCGAAACAACTGCCTGTTGCATATGGAGGCGCACTCCCGCCTTGGCAAGACTACCAGATCAACACCGGTATGAGGCTTGATCGATTCCCCTTCACCGGCTGTTCCTGGCTCCTTCTGGCGTTGTAGCGAGTGACGAAAACTTTCCCGAATCACTCGCTTGATCCTGTTTCTGCCCACAGCGCGCTTGTCTATCTGGCGCGATACCGCCATACCCAGACGCGAACAGGCGCTGCTGTTGGGGCGGCCCAACACTTTGAAAAAGCGATCGGAAGAAACCACGTTTTTACTAAATACTCGTTTAAAATCAGTGGGATTTAGAAGACGAGCGGAGCGATGAAAACTCGTTCGGCCTGGCTTGGTCGCCTGCCGGACGCTACTCATGTCCCTTAGCAGAAGATTCGACTAAATTCAGGCTGAAAGACGTTTGCGGCCCTTGGCGCGACGGGCTCTGATAATGGCCCTTCCACCACGAGTCGACATACGGGCCCGGAAGCCGTGTCTACGGGCGCGCTTCAGGAGGCTTGGCTGAAAAGTACGCTTCATTTTCTTGATCCTTTCGGGTATTCATTCGGTTTCTGCCCTAGCGGCTCAAAAGAGCTACAAGTGGCCGACAAAAGAGGAGAATTGTAACTTTTATATTTACCTGAGACAAGCTATTTGGACGACTCACGACTTTAGCCGCACCACTCACGATGTATCTATGGCCAAGTTATCCACAGCACGTTAGACTTGACCGTTCCCGGTTCATCAATAGATGACCACGACTAAACTAAACGTTGTACCGAAACGCCCCTCTAAATGGCCCAAAATAATTGGCAAACCTGCTTGAAGCATCTTGAGCGTGAGCTTCCTGCTGAAGACATGAACACATGGATTCGACCTCTGCAACTCAAGTCGAAAAAAGGCCGCTCTATACTTCTTGCTCCCAATGAATATGTCCGCGACTATATTTCACTGAACCACCTGGAACGAATTCGAGATATTTTTGAACACCTGGGCGAATCTCGAAGTTCAGTTTCCGTCCAGGTTAGTGTAAACAAGGGCCCCGCCCCTTCGATGAGAATGGAAAAGGGTTCTGTCGTTGCCACCCGCCTGGACAAACGGTACCGTTTCAATAATTTTGTGCAGGGTAAATCGAACGAGCTTGCCTATGCTGCGGCTCAACAGGTGGCCAAAAAACCCGGCCTGGCTTATAACCCCCTGTTGCTTTATGGCGGTACCGGCCTGGGTAAAACCCACCTGCTGCATGCTGCCGGTAACTTGATTCACAAGCGGGATCCGCACACCAAGGTTCTCTATCTTCATTCAGAGAGCTTTGTCAGTGAGATGATACAGGCCCTGCGCGGTAACAAGATCGAGGCCTTCAAGCGCCATTACCGCACTGCCGGCGCCCTGTTGATCGATGATATCCAGTTTTTTGCCGGCAAGGAAAGAACACAGGAAGAATTTTTCCATACTTTCAATGCCTTGCTTGATTCTCAACAGCAGATTATTTTGACCTGCGATCGTTATCCCAAGGAGCTCGATGGAATTGAGGCGCGTCTTCGATCCCGCTTCGGATGGGGACTTACGGTTTCCATCGAACCACCGGATTTCGAAACACGGGTTGCCATCCTGATGAACAAGTCTCAAGAGCGTGAGGTCCAGCTGGACGAAGCGGTTGCCTATCTCATTGCCCGCAGAATACGCTCAAATGTTCGTGATCTGGAGGGTGCGCTCAACACGCTGTTCGCCAATGCCCGTTTTTCCGGACGAACCATTACCGAGAGTTTTGCGCTGGAGGTGCTACGTGACCTGCTGCTTGTGCATGATCGACTGATTACCATTGAAAATATCCAGAAAGCCGTGGCGGAGTACTACAAAATGCGTGTCGTGGATCTTCTTTCCAGGCGCCGCACTCGAACAATAGCAAGGCCGCGACAAATGGCTATGGCCTTAAGCAAGGAGCTAACCGAGCACAGTCTGCCGGAAATAGGAGATGCATTTGGTGGAAGAGACCATACCACCGTATTGCATGCATGCCGTAGAATTGAGGGATTATGTGAAACAGACGGTCGAATTCGTGAAGATAAAGCCAAATTGCTTCGGCAGTTAACGGCCTGACTAGTGTCCTGTCACTGGGTAAAAATGTATGAAACACTGCACTTCCTGTGGAAAAGTTCTGCATAAGATATGGTAGCTGACTTATCCACAATTAGTGTACAAGCTTCAAGTCACTTTATGATTGCAATGTTGACAGTTAAATTATTAATATTATTCAATATTATTGAGTTATGACCATATCCACAGCGCTTACTACTACTACTGTTTATATATAGGTATATATTTAGTAGAAAGGAAACGTCTATGAAATTCAGCATCCAGAGAGAAGTTCTTTTACAGCCACTCAGCCAGGTTATTGGTGTTGTTGAGCGAAGACAGACTTTACCGGTACTCGCCAACTTCCTGATAACCGCACAGGGAAAAAGGGTGTCAATAACCGGCACAGATATGGAGGTCGAGTTAATCGCTTCTGTTAAGACGGACGTATCAAGGGACGGAGAAACAACGGTTCCCGCGAGAAAAATGGTGGACATCGTTAGAATGCTGCCGGATGGCGCGGAAATATCTGTGACTTTGGAAGGGGATAAACTGACCATTTCTTCTAGCCGAAGTCGCTTCACTCTTTCAACCCTGCCTGCCACTGAATTCCCGGCAACTGATCAGGTTGAAACATTGGAAGTTGTTAAAATACAGGAAGTTGCTTTAAAGAAACTCCTAGATAAAACATCTTTTGCCATGGCAAATCAGGATGTGAGATACTACTTAAACGGACTACTTTTTGAATTCAAGGACAATGGGTTAAAGACCGTGGCAACCGATGGTCATCGACTTGCTTTATGTGATTTCGACGGAGAACTCAACGTAGCTGACAACCGGCAGCTCATTGTGCCAAGAAAAGGCGTGCTTGAACTGGCCAGAATGCTGGCAGATAGCGATGAAATGGTTGAGTTGGCCCTGGGTAAAAACCACATCCGTCTGGTCAAGGGCAGCACAGTGTTCACCTCTAAATTAATCGATGGAAGATTCCCGGATTACGATGCCGTGATACCGGTGGGAACTGACCGGCACATCAACATCGATAGATTCAGCTTTACCCATGCTTTACAGCGTGCCGCTATTCTTTCAAATGAGAAATATAGAGGTGTACGCCTGGAAGCCTCTGATAACTCAGTGAAAATTATCGCACATAACCCTCAACATGAAGAGGCTATAGAGGAGTTGGAGGCGGAGATGAACTTCGATAAACTCGCTATTGGTTTTAATGTCACCTATTTGTTAGATGCCCTTACCGCACTGGATTCCGAGAAGGTGACGATGGAACTGAAGGATGCCAACAGTAGTTGTTTGATTACAATTCCTGGCGGAGGGTCTGAAAGACACGTTGTCATGCCGCTGAAGCTATGATCCATTACTCGCATAGAAATGCTTGTGACTGGAGTTGAAAAAAACAGGCCACACCGCCTGAATCGGCCGTAAGCCATTGAAAATCAGGTCACTTCAGATTGAAAATCTGAGAAATTTGGCTTCAGTATCGTTAGAACCACACCCCGGGCTCAATTTCATAGGGGGTGAAAACGGCGCAGGTAAAACCAGCATACTGGAATCTTTGTTCGTCTTGTCAAGGGGGCGTTCATTCAGGACATCAACGACCGGCGATTTAGTCGGGCCCACCGCGGCACATTTCAGGGTTGTTGCTGAATCAGTCTCTGATGAGGGTAGAAGAGACCGCCTGGGCCTTGAAAGGTCGGGTAAACGCTGGCGGGCCCGAAAGAATTCCATTGATCTGTCAAAAATAAGTGAATTAACGAGAAGTCTTCCGTTGGTGTTGATGGAACCCAACAGTCACCAACTGGTAAGTGGGGCGCCAGAATTTCGACGAAAATTCCTAGATTGGGGTGTGTTCCACGTGGAACGTGGTTTTATTGACACCTGGGCACGCTATTCAAGAGCGCTCAAACAAAGAAATGCAGCTCTAAGGCAAGGGAAGAGAGAGGTATTGGACAGTTTGGACGTTATGCTCGCACCATTGGGTACACGACTGGATGAGCTCAGAGAGAAGCACAGCAAGGCCATAAGGGAGGAAACGGGTCGACTTTTGGAAAGATTAAGTCCAAAACTTGGGGGAATAGAAATGGAGTATCGCAATGGTTGGGGGGATGAACCGTTTATTGAGGTTTTAAGTGCCAATCGGGATCGTGATCTTGAACGCGGAGCGACGCAAACAGGCCCACACAGAATGGATCTGGTGATAAAGAAGGATAACGCAACGGCTCGTTCAATACTTTCAAGGGGTGAACAAAAGCTTCTTTCGGCAGCATTGTTACTAGCACAAGCGAGTTTACTGTCTGAATTGGGAGAAAAGCCCATTGTTTTACTGGATGACCTGGCGTCTGAGTTTGACCAGATTCACTTCGACACAGTATTGAAGGCAGCCATGGTCTGCGGGGGGCAGGTATGGATTACCGGAACGGATACGCCCCATCTGCCAAATGATAAGGTAATGTTCCACGTGAAACATGGAAACGTTCAGAAAATGGTATAATTACAGGTTATTAAAACACTCAAAGCACGAGTTTTGTTGTGGCCTGCCAAAAACTCGAGACCACGAAATAAACAACCATTTTTCAATAAGATACGCCTCGAAGAGGACGGGATAAGTAATGACTGATAAGAAATACGATTCGAAGAACATTAAAGTATTAAAAGGTTTAGACGCTGTAAGGAAACGGCCGGGAATGTATATCGGTGATACCGATGACGGTACCGGTTTACATCATATGGTGTTCGAGGTTGTCGATAATTCCATAGATGAGGCTCTGGCAGGACATTGCGATGCTATTAGAGTAACCATTCTTTCCGACGACTCTGTCAGCATCGAAGATAATGGTCGTGGGGTACCGGTTGACATACATGAAGAAGAGGGACTGTCCGCCGCCGAAGTCATCATGACGGTGCTGCATGCCGGTGGAAAGTTTGATGATAACTCCTACAAAGTATCGGGCGGTTTACACGGTGTTGGTGTATCCGTTGTCAACGCTTTGTCTGAAGAGTTGCATTTACGCATAAAAAGGGAGGGGCATGTATGGCGGCAGACTTACCACATGGGTGTACCGGAGGGGCCGCTGAAGATAACCGGAGACAGTAGCGAGACGGGAACAAAGTTATTTTTCAGGCCGAGCAAAGACGTATTTACCGGAGTCGTATTTCATTACGACATACTTGCAAAGAGGTTGAGAGAACTGAGCTTTCTGAATTCAGGTGTTCGTATTGAGCTAAGTGACGAGCGAAGTGGAAAATCGGATGTCTTTGAATATAAAGGTGGAATTCAATCTTTTGTGGAGCATTTGGGTCAGAATAAGAATCCGTTACATCAAACCGTCATGCATGTGTGTGCGGAGTCGAATGATATAACGGTTGAAGTCGCTATGCAGTGGACGGACTCTTACCAGGAAACAGTATTTTGTTTCACAAACAACATCCCACAAAAGGATGGTGGTGCGCATCTGGCAGGTTTCAGGGCGGCTCTGACACGGACAGTAAACAACTATATAGAAGACTCTGGCATTACCCGGAAAAACAAGGTTGCTACAACGGGAGACGACGCGCGTGAAGGACTGATAGCTGTTTTGTCGGTTAAGGTTCCCGATCCAAAATTCTCGTCCCAAACCAAGGACAAATTGGTTTCATCGGAAGTAAAACCAGTGGTTGAGTCGCTGATTTCAAGCAATCTGAAAGATTTTTTGATGGAAAACCCCGCTGAAGCAAAGACTATTACCGCAAAAGTAGTAGATGCGGCCAGGGCGCGCGAAGCAGCGCGAAAGGCCCGGGAAATGACACGGCGCAAGGGTGTTCTCGATATTGCAGGCTTGCCCGGAAAATTGGCAGACTGTCAGGAAAAAGACCCGGCTTTATCAGAAATATTCCTCGTAGAGGGTGATTCAGCGGGCGGGTCTGCAAAGCAGGGCAGAAACAGAAAATTCCAGGCAATTCTGCCACTTAAGGGAAAAATTCTGAATGTAGAGAAGGCTCGTTTTGACAAAATGATTGCTTCGGCCGAGGTGGGAACCCTGATAACAGCCCTGGGTTGCGGAATTGGGCGTGATGAATTTGATCTAGATAAATTGCGCTATCACACCATCATTATCATGACGGATGCTGATGTCGATGGATCTCATATCAGGACCTTATTGTTGACGTTTTTCTATCGCCAGATGCCGGAAATTATCGAGAGGGGCCACATTTACATTGGCCAGCCCCCGCTATATAAGATCAAACAGGGAAAGCAGGAACATTACCTCAAAGATGATATAGAGCTGAATGACTACCTCCTGGCCAGGGCGCTTGATGACGCTGTTCTTGTTTTTGATCCTGACGCACCCCCACTAAAGGGACATGCGCTCGAGCAGTTGATGAGAGATTTTCTTGCGGCCAACCTGACGAATCAACGATTATCCAGGCGGTTTGACGAATTATTTTTAGATCAACTAATTGATTTTAAAAAGTATTCTGTCAAATGGACAAAAGAGGAAAAGGTAGAATGGTGCCAGGAAATAGTCGCCCGCTTGACAAGAAAGAGCGCTGCCAGCGTACGCTACCTGTTGGAGGTTGTGAAAGGAGAGGAGGGCCATGATCTTCTTTTGAAGAAAGTGACACACGGGGTTGAGAGCGTAACAAGAATCAAACAGGACTTTTTTCTCGGGCCTGAATATCGCTTGATCGGAAAACTTGCTGATACCTTGTATTCGTTGTTTCAGACCGGTGCGTATGTGCGTCGTGGAAAATCACAAAATGAAGTGGAATCATTCCGCGAAGCGTATGAATGGCTGATGACGGAAAGCCGGAAAGGCCGCAGCATCCAGAGATTCAAAGGTTTGGGTGAAATGAACCCGGATCAGCTTTGGGACACGACGGTTAACCCGGAGACCCGCAGATTGTTGCAGGTAACAATTGAAGACGCTGTTGCAGCAGACCAGATATTTACAACGCTGATGGGCGATGAAGTTGAACCCAGGCGGGAATTCATCGAAAAAAATGCACTGGAAGTAAGTAACCTGGATATCTAGCATCCTTTCAATAAATCCAGCATATTGAATGAGTTACGCTTCCGGTAACTCATTCATTAGGGCGGTTGCTCAGGCCAAATCCTTCGTAAGAAACTCCATAAGCACTGGTGAAATGACTGGCTTTGAACCTTATGTTGAAGGGTCTTTTGCCAGAATATTCAGCTCATTCAGTAGCATGTGATTTTTGTCCAGGTGTACGCCACGGATACCAAGCTCCATAGCGGCATTGACAAATTTTTTGCTTGAGCTGAGCAGGTAGCAGTGGTCTGCTTTCGCAGAGTACCTCTGTAGCATGTCCTGTAATGCCTGCTCTCGGTTTCGTCGCTGTGTCAGTAAAGAGCGCGGCACATAATAAACCCCGTCCAGGATACCGCCTTCATCTGATATTTGTTTACGAATACTATTTGGTCCCAGCAAGGCATCATCCGGCCCGCCGTGGCTTGAAACAAATCGATCTGGCTGAGGCGCCGTTGCCAGTAAATGAAAATTACGCCGGGTTAAACCCGCCAATAGTCTGAAAATCTCCGAACCATGCTTCTCGTTCGAAGCTTTGACAATGTCATCTCTGCTGATCAGTATTAATTTGCTTTCCTGCATGAGTTCAGCCCAATATAGAGAGATCTGCAATACGATCAAAAAGGGACTTGAGTCGTGACAGCAGGGAAAGGCGGTTTTGCCTTAATTCGGGGTCTTCATCCATCACCATTACAGAATCAAAGAAATTATCTACCGAATCTCTCAGCCCCGCCAGTAGTTCCAAACTGGCCGCATAATTGGCTGCTTCAAGGAGAGGAGCCAGCTGATTTTCCACTACGCTAATATCGTTAAAAAGAGTGACTTCTTCGCTGATAAGTAGCCTATCGGTATCGATTTGTATAGATAATTTAGAATCTGATTTTCGTAAAATATTAGCGATGCGCTTGTTGGCTGATGCCAGGCTTGCTGCCGCTTCCTGTCCCATGAAACCATCCAGCGCCTTGATGCGGCTGTTCAGATCCGAAAAGGTGTTCCAGCCAGATGCAATGGCTGCATTGACCAATTCAGCACTGAAACCCTGTTCGCGGAAATGATTTCTGGCCCGCTCGACTACAAAACCTCGAACATCCGCCAGCAAGTCGTCGGTTACTGGAATCGTGGCCGAGAGTTCGCTGGCGCTGAGCGCGAGCAATGTGTCGAGAGGCAGGTCCATTGAGGCTTCAAGCAGAATTCGCACGACACCCAGGGCAGCGCGTCGAAGAGCAAATGGATCCTTGTTCCCGGTTGGGCGAAGGTCTGCGGCAAATATGCTTACCAGGGTATCAGCCCGGTCGGAAAGGCTGACAACACGGCCGATATCAGAGGGGGGAATAACGTCACCGGCAAAACGGGGTGCATAGTGTTCTTCGATAGCTGAAGACACCTCCGCCGGCTCGCCGGACACAAGGGCATAATGATGGCCCATGACCCCCTGCAGCTCCGGAAACTCCCCCACCATTTGTGTCATCAGGTCACATTTGGAAAGCATTGCAGCGCGTGCGCATGGTAATGGATCGATAGAAATAACTTCAGCGATTGCCTTTGAAATTTCGCCAACTCTTCTGCATTTGTCTCCAATTGTCCCTATCTTCTTTTGAAAAATAACACCATCCAGCTTGGGGAAAAAGAACTCAAGCGGTGTTTTCAGGTCCTGTTGCAGAAAAAACCGGGCATCTGCCAGGCGTGGCCGGATGACGCGTTCGTAGCCTTCGCGAACAGCAGGGGGGTGAGTGCTTTCGATATTCGAAACAGCAATAAATTCGTTGGAAATTTTACGGGACCCTGCTGATTCCAGAATCGGAAAGAACTTTTGGTGATCTTGCATGCTGGCGACAAGAGCAGCATGGGGCACGGAAAGGAATTCGGTATCAAAGGAGCATTTCACAGCAACCGGCCACTCAACCAGGTTATTTACCTCCGCCAGTAAGCCGGGGTCAATGTGAACATTTGCAGAGCATTCCTTGAGTTTTTCGGCAATATTTTGGCGTCGAAGATCATGGTCAACTATTACATACGCACCCTCCAATACCCGGGAATATTCACTGGTGTTCGGTATCAGGTGAGGGCCCGGTGCGTGAATCCGGTGGCCCCGGGTTGTATTGCCAGACGTTTGACCGAGCAATGTTCCGGGTAACACCTTATCTCCGTGCATCACAACCAGCCAGTGAACCGGACGCACAAAGCTGAATTCGTGATCGGACCAACGCATGGGCCTGGGAACCGGGAGTTGTTTGATGGCCTGCTCAAGAATTGGAAATATTAGCTGCGCCAACGGCTTGCCAGGGAGATGCACTTTTGCATAGAGCCACTCGCCTTTACCGGTTTTAATGGTTTCCAGCTCTGAAACGTCTTTACCCACGGACTGCGCAAAACCAGTGGCGGCAGCGGTGGGATTCCCGTCGGGATCATAGGCCGCCTGGAGGGCCGGACCGCGGCGTTCCTGGTTCTGGTCGGGTTGGCCCGGTGTAAGCTGGCTGATGACTACGGCCAGGCGGCGGGGTGTCGAAAATGATCGGCTGCTCTCCTCTGCAAATTCGAAACCCTGCTTTTCAAGACCGTCTTTGACGCCTTTGAATAAGGCCTGACGTATGGTATCCAGCGCTTTGGGCGGCAACTCCTCGCAACCCAACTCCAACAGCAGATCCTCCCGCTTCAGTTCCTGTGTCCGAGAATCAGCCATCACGCGCCACCCTGAAGGGCTGGAAAGCCCAGCGCTTCACGTCTGGCGAAGTAGCTCTCGGCCACCTTTCTCGCCAGATCACGTACCCGCAGGATATATCGTTGGCGCTCGGTTACCGAAATGGCATGACGGGCGTCAAGCAAATTGAAGGTATGAGAAGCCTTTAGTACCTGCTCGTATGCCGGTAATGGCAAATCGAGATCGACCAGTTTTTGTGCCTGGGATTCACAGGTATCGAACCAGCCAAAAAGGGCATCGACATCCGCGTGTTCAAAATTGTAGTGTGATTGCTCCACTTCGTTCTGATGAAATACTTCACCGTAGGTTACGGTACGTCCACCGGTATCTGTCCATACCAGGTCATAAATGCTGTCAACGCCCTGCAGGTACATTGCCAGACGCTCTGCACCGTAGGTGATTTCCCCCATGACGGGCCTGCATTCGAGCCCGCCGGCCTGCTGAAAATAAGTAAATTGAGTCACTTCCATGCCGTTGAGCCAGACTTCCCAGCCCAGGCCCCAGGCGCCAAGAGTGGGGGACTCCCAATTATCTTCCACGAAACGGATGTCATGAACTTTCGGATCAATGCCCACCGCCTCCAGGGATCCGAGATATAGCTCCTGGAAGTTATCCGGTGACGGCTTCATTACCACCTGGTACTGGTAGTAGTGTTGCAGGCGATTGGGATTCTCGCCGTAGCGGCCGTCGGTGGGGCGCCGGCTCGGCTGAACATAGGCGGCGCTCCAGGGCTCCGGCCCGATGGACCTGAGAAAAGTGGCCGGATGAAATGTACCCGCACCCACTTCCAGATCCAGCGGTTGAATGAGAACACAACCCTGATCCGACCAATAGGCTTCGAGCCGTTGAATGAATTGCTGAAAAGTCATTGTCTGTTAACCCGTGTGGTGCACCAGTATCCCGGATGTCGACGCACTCTACGGGCTCATGCGGTGTATGGCGGCATAGTATAGACAATGCGCGCCGCCGACTGAAGGAGTTCAGCTTTCCATGGGCTCAATAATGAAGATGACGCCATCGACACCGGTCACCCGAACCCGGGTGCCAGCGGGAAGGTCCGGGCCTTTGACGCGCCAGGTGGAGTCATCGACCTCGACTTTTCCGACACCGTTGACAATCGCATGATCCAGCGTAAATATCCGGCCGGTGTACTGTTGGCCACGCTGGTTCAGCAGGGGTTGGTCAGATGCGGGAGGATGAACCTCACGATAACGCCTCCAGGTGACCACGGCGACCACCGACAGCACACCGAACAGGGCGAGCTGGGCTTCCACCGGCAGGGCCGGAAAGACCAGCAACAGGAAGCCTACGGCCGCAGCTGAAAAACCCAGCCAAAGAAAGAAAAATACCGGTGAAGTCAGCTCCAGTATCAGCAAAACGCCGGCGAGTATCCACCAGTGCCAGAATACAATGTGATCCAACCAATCCATTAACATGTCCTCAGCGAGCCGGTTCGTCTTTGGCAAAGGCCTGTTTTGCAACTTCTGCGATACCTGTCAGGCTGGCGAGAATACCGCTGGCTTCCATGGGTAGCAGTAACGTCTTGGTGTTGGTCCCGGTCGCGAAGTCGCTCAGTGCCTCGACGTACTTCTGGGCGATAAAGTAATTGATGGCCTGCAGGTCACCCGAGGCAATTGCTTCCGATACCATGGTTGTGGCGCGCGCCTCTGCCTCGGCCAGTCGCTCGCGAGCTTCAGCGTCGCGGAATGCGGCTTCCTTGCGGCCCTCGGCCTCGAGTACAGCAGAGCGCTTGTCACCCTCAGCGCGTAATATCAGCGACTGCCGGTGGCCCTCGGCTTCCAGAATGGTCGCTCTTTTTTCGCGTTCGGCCTTCATCTGCCGCGCCATGGCATCGACCAGATCCATCGGAGGACTGATGTCCTTGATTTCAATTCGCGTGACCTTGATACCCCAGGGGGTTGTTGCCTCGTCGACCACGTTCAGCAAACGGGCGTTGATGTCATCGCGTTTTGACAAGGCGTCGTCGAGATCCAAAGAGCCCAAAACGGTACGAATATTGGTTACTGTTAAATTGAGAGTGGCATGCTCAAGCCGGAACACTTCATAGGCGGCCTTGGCAGCATCCAGAACCTGGAAAAACACGACGCCATCGACCGTCAACAGGGCATTGTCCTTGGAAATGACTTCCTGTGAAGGCACATCCAGCACGCGCTCCATCATGTTTACCTTGTGTCCGACCCGGTTGATGAAGGGGAGGACAAAATGAAATCCCGGCCGCAGAGTTGTTTTATAACGACCGAATCGCTCCAGTGTGTACTCATAGCCCTGCGTGACGATGATGACCGCCTTGCGTACGATGGTCACACCCAGAATTGCGGCGATAATGGCCCAAATTAAAGGATTGTCCAGCATGGCTGACCTCATCTGTAAATAATGTTCAACCCGCTTTCCGCCATCGGCGGGTTTGCGGGAATTTTCTCCCACAACAACGATATCAGAATGGGCCAAAACTCAAATGCGCCAAAAGTCATGCGGTACACGGTTACAGGCGCCCATGCTGAAGACCACGGGGGGATGAAAACATGCGAAAATTTACCTTTTCAGGGCAAATTCGCTAATGAGCCAAAAGGACACGCTTTTTAACCAGCAAATCATGGATCCCGGTGAATTTGTGTTCGATGAACGCGTGGTGAGAGTTTTTCCAGACATGATCAACCGTTCCGTCCCGGGTTATGGACTGATTATTCCCATGATCGGCCTGCTGGCGCGTCGCTATGCACAGGCTGGCAGCTCGATATATGACCTGGGTTGTTCGCTGGGCGCTGTCTCGATGGCGATCAGGCAAGCGGTACACGATGATGGGGTCAGGCTGATTGCGGTAGATAGTTCACCGCAGATGGTGGCCCGGTTCCAACAGCTGCTTTTGGAGCAAGCTGATGGCCCGTCCGTTGAAATTATCGAAGACGATATTCGAAATATCGAAATTTGTGACGCTTCGGTTGTGGTTCTGAATTTTACTCTTCAGTTTGTCGATCCGCCCGATCGGGTATCACT
>Ga0055584_100003363_pt1 | contig 15771 bp, 13 predicted proteins | sample OSDHelmetaG_FD_58716 | JGI IMG/M metagenome (GOLD analysis project Ga0055584, IMG submission 58716) | Pelagic marine sediment microbial communities from the LTER site Helgoland, North Sea, for post-phytoplankton bloom and carbon turnover... | ecosystem: Environmental > Aquatic > Marine >... | reverse complement strand
CATATTGCAAAAGTGGGCATTCTTGGTATCAGATGATATAAAAACGGAATTGAATCTTCAATATTCCAACAGCAGTGATATTCCACGTTATGATAATCTTGCAGAATATCGCAATGGTAATCTAAGATATGCAGAATGGTATTATGGCCCGCAAAAAAGACTTCTAATCTCACCTAAGTTGACCTATTCCAATAAGACAGCACTATTTGATAAGGTTAAGTTTATCGGATCATTCCAAAAAATAGCGGAAGATCGTATCAGTAGAAACTTGAATGACACAGTAGAGGAAAATCAGAATGAAGACGTTCAGGTGTTTGGTATGACTTTAGACTTTAACAAAAGATTGCATCAAAATCATAAATTGGTATATGGTATAGATTATCATTACAACGATGTAAAGTCTACAGCATTTTCACGAACCAATCCATATTCATCTATCACGACAATAGCAAGTGATATTTTAGCAAGATACCCAAGCGGAGGTAGTCAATTGAAGAACTTTGGAATTTATGCTCAGCACAATTGGCAAAATAGGGATTCATCAATTATATGGATCAATGGATTAAGATGGACAAATCAAACGGTAAATATTGAATATAGCAGGAGTGACGTTTTTGAATGGCCTTCATTTTTTTATGAAGGGATAACCAATAAAAACAGTGCTTTGGTTGGAATATCTGGAGTTAATGTTGTCTCGGGGGGCTTCACTTTTAAGGCATCTACGGGTACTTCTTTCAGGTCTCCTAATGTAGATGATTTGGCGAAAATACGTGTGAATGGAGATGAAATAACTGTGCCCAATCCCAATTTAGATTCAGAAAAAGTTTGGAACAATGAATTGACAATTGAATACCGGAAAAAGAAAATAGCCTTAGGTCTTACAGGATATTTGACGCAATTAAGCGATGCCATTGTAAGAGAAGAATTTCAATTGCCCGATGGCTCAAGTGTATATATAAACCGTGGAGATACTTTAAATGTAACAGGTAATGTGAATGCAAATTCTGGAAATATAAGAGGAATCTCTGTTCAATTGGAAGCGGATATAACGTCTCAATTTAGGTTTAGAAGTAATATTAATTTTCAGAAAGGAGAATCTAAAAACAGTGAAGGAGAGGTGTCCCCGTTAGGTCATATTCCACCGACTTTTGGGAATTCATCTTTGAGCTACAATACCAAGAAACTTGATGTTCAATTTAATTGGCAATTTAATCTTTGGAAAAACATTGAAGACTTTGGGGGCAGCGTTGACAATCCAGATCAAGCCACAGTTGATGGTTCACCTGCGTGGCACAATATTGGTGTAAATGCACAATATAGACTCAGCGATTCTATAACTCTAAGTGGTGGGGTAGATAACATTCTGGATGTTCACTATAGACCATTTGCTTCTGGATTAAGTGCACCAGGTCGTCATGTTGTATTGGCTGTTAGATTCGATATGTGAGAGTAAGGATAATTTCCAGCTAAGCGCAAACTATTTCGAATTCTTAATTCTTACGCATTAATTTTAATTAAAAAGTTAATTATTAACAAACCCCGCTACTAACGGAAATTCTGGAATATAAGCTTTAAACATACTGCCATCAAGCATGCGCTTCATGGTGTAATATCCGGTCATTTTTCCGATAGGAGTAGCCAAGGGTGACCAAGAAGAATAATTGTGCATTTCTCCTGGCTTAATAATGGGTTGCTGACCTATGACTCCTTCGCCTTCTACTTCTTTGACATCAGCATTAGAGTCTTTGATCAACCAATAACGCCTTAATAGTTGTACGTCAAATGCAGTGTTGTTTTCAATTTCAACAACGTAGGAAAAGGCAAAATAATGGTGCAGTGGCCTAGATGAGTTCTCTTCATAAAAAGAACCAATTCTAATTGTTATACCATCTGTTGTTTTTGTTTCTAAAACCATTTTTAAGAAAATATATGTTCTTCTATTAATTGCTCTGCGTTGCTTAAAGTTTCTTCGAGCACATCATTTAACAATACCTTATCAAAGGAATGTTCAAATAGCAATTCCTTTTTGATGCGTTTGATGCGTTTTTCAAAACTTTGTGCAGTTTCTGTTTTACGATCTAGCAATCTTTGTACCAATGCTCTAAACGAAGGAGGTTTTACAAAGACCACCAAACAACGTTCTTTGTATTTGGCTTTTAAATTCTCAGCACCTTTAACTTCAATATCAAATAGCAATTTTTTTCCGGCGTCTAGCAATCTGTCAACTTCAGATTTTAGAGTGCCATAATACTTATCTGGATATACTTCTTCCCATTCAATAAACTTACCTTCTTTTATTTTTTCTTTGAACTCCTCATTGTTTAGAAAATAATAGTCCTTGCCATCAACCTCAGTGCTTCTTTTATCTCTTGTAGTAGCAGAAATAGAAAACCCTAACTTTTCTTTATATTTATTTAGTAAGTGCCTAACTATCGTGGTTTTACCAGCTCCAGAAGGTGCAGTAAAAACAACCATATCATATTTAGAATTATCGCTATCCATTATCTATAAAATATTTAAAACCTGTTCTTTTATCTTTTCCAATTCATCTTTCATATTTACAACAATCTGTTGAATGTCAGATTGCTGAGCTTTCGCACCCAAGGTATTAATTTCGCGACCCATTTCTTGTGTAATAAATGACAGCTTTTTTCCTTTTTCAATTTGTTGAAGATCAACTTGCTCTTGATAGTATTTGCAATGCTGAGCCAACCTTACTTTTTCTTCGTTGACATCTAATTTTTCTAAATAGAAAATTATTTCTTGCTCAAAACGATTTTCGTCCACATTTTCTTTAGAAAGATACTGGGTTAGATTTTTCTTGATGCGCTCTCTTAGTGCTGTGATACGTTCATCTTCATACTGTTCAATATCTTTTAAGAGTTGTGCAATGTTTTTGACCCTTGCGACAATGTCTACTTCCAGGGACTTTCCTTCTGCTACTCTAAATGAAGTATGATTTCCTAAAGCTTCAATGGCTAGAGCTTTTAAGCCTTTCCACTCTTCATCACTCATTTCAGAGTCTGTTTGTTGCACAATGTTTGGCAATCTGATGATTGATTGTAGAATATCTCCTTTTTCAATTTTGTTTTCATTGGCAAAGCTCGTCAACTCATTGAAGTAACTTTGCATGAGGTTTTTATTAAACTTAAAATCATTTTCCCCTAATGATGATTCCATAATTACGCTTACTTCAAATTTACCCCTACAACCCGTTTCGAGGATCATTTTTCGCAGCTCCAACTCTTTGTCTCTAAGATTGGCATTCGTTTTAAGTCTTATGTCTGTTGTCTTACCGTTGAGGGATTTGATCTCAATTCTATAAGATTTGTTGCCAATCTGGCCCGAAGCCTGACCATAGCCGGTCATAGATAATATCATAAAGTTCTAATTGTTGGCTTTTATTCTGTCAAAATCGAATAAAAAGTCAGGTAACAAAATTATTTTTTCTAAATATGGACAAATGTTAGTTAAAATATTGATAAAGACCAATATTTAGGGCTTATAACTTAATAATTACTGAAAAGACTGTGCCATAATCTATATTATTGAAACAGAGTAACTTAGATTAAGAAAATAAATATTCGTTTTAATTGTTAAAAAATAGGGTGAATAGTTTCCTTGTATGATAATTTTTCCGAAATTTGGCGTCCGGTTCAAAAAACATGAACATAAATACTTATTAATCAACAAATTACACTGGTATGAGAAAAGCCGATTTAGTAAATACGATTGCAGAGAAGACTGGAGTTCCAAAAGTAGACGTATTGGTGTCGTTGGAGGAATTCTTTAAGGAAGTAAAAGATGCTTTGGCTTCAGGCGAAAATGTTTATATCAGAGGCTTCGGTTCTTTCGTTATTAAGAAAAGAGCAAAGAAGATAGGTAGGCACATTAAAAAGAATGTTGCTATTGAAATTCCTGAGCATTATATCCCATCTTTCAAGCCAGCAAAAATATTTGTTGATCATGTAAAAGAAAATGTAAACTCATTACCAGAAGACAACAATACAACGTCTTAAATTATGAACAGACCCAATATACAATCTATTGCGATTCTTTGTTTTTTAGGTCTGTTTGCTGTTCTCTATTTTGGGTGTGAGACAAAAAACAAAGACCAAATAGCTGTTGAAAAGTCAAGAGCCAACAATATTGAATTGATTAGTGTTGATCGACTTATTCGAGAAGCAAGACCACAAATGTCTACAAATGGTAGAAGTGACCTTATATTGTTAGAAGGCAAGTTACAGAAAAGCTCTTCAGACAGTACAAAGCTTGATATTTATAAGTCTTTGGCATCATTATGGTATTCTGAGAAACAGCCCATAATTTCGGGTTCGTACGCTGAAAAAATAGCACTTTTAGAAAACACTGAACAAGCATGGAGTATTGCGGGAACAACCTTCGGGATTGCATCACAGCGTGTTTCGGATGAAATAGAGAAAAAACATGCTATAATTAAAAGTAGAAATGCTTTTGAAAATGTACTGTCGATCAATTCTGAGAATATAGACAGCAAGATCAACTTAGCATTAAGCTATGTCGATCTTCCTGAGGAGAACAATCCAATGAAAGGAATACTGATGTTACTGGAATTAAATAAAAAGTATCCAGAGAATATACCAGTACTATTGCAATTGGGAAGATTAGGACTTGGAACTAATCAACTAGATAAAAGTGTTGAACGATTATCCAAAGTCGTTTCTCTCGACCCTAGCAATAAAGAAGCACATTGTCTGTTGGCAGAAGTCTACAGAAAAAAAGGTGATTCGGTTAAAGCTCAAGAGGAACAAAAGAAATGTGATTTAAAATAAAAAAATTATAAATATGCCTTGCGGTAAAAAAAGAAAACGTCATAAGATCTCTACTCACAAAAGAAAAAAGAGACTTAGAAAGAACAGACACAAGAAAAAGAACAAATAATTAATTTGTATTTGTAGTTTTTTATGGTCTGTATCCATTGACCTGAATTGTTTATTTGAGTTCTTAGCATTAAATTGTCTTTTTGTAAGCAATTAAATAAGCTTCTAATTTGTCTAAATTCTCTGTCAAAAGGATTTCCACTTTAACGATTCAGGTTTAAGGGCTCTATTGATATACAAGTGTATGTAATAGGGACCAAAAAACTACATTGCTATAAAAAATATTGGCTTGGAAAAGGAGTTAATAGTAAATTCAACTCCCAATAACGTCGAAATAGCCTTACTTGAAGATCGTAAGCTCGTTGAGCTTCATACACAATCAAACGATGTTCAATTCAGCGTGGGAGATATATTTTTAGGTAGTATCAAGATGTTACGTCCTGGTCTTAATGCCGCATTTGTAGATGTCGGTGTTAGAAAGGATGCATTTTTGCATTATACTGATCTAGGACCTCAAATAAAATCTGTCCAAAAACTTACTAGGCATGCCTTGGACAAACAACTCCATGGCAGATTACTCGATGATTTCATTTTAGAATCAGAAAATGACAAAAACGGTAAGATTGATCGTGTATTTGAGAAGAAACAAAATGTTTTGGTTCAAATTCTTAAAGAACCTATTTCTACAAAAGGACCAAGGCTAACATGTGAACTGACTCTTGCAGGCAGGTTTATGGTGATTACTCCTTTTCGAAATACCGTTGCTGTCTCAAAGAAAATTGTTAATCCAGAAGAGCGCAAAAGACTTAAAGTTTTAATTGAAAGCATTAAGCCTAAAAACTTTGGTTTCATAGTTAGAACTGCCGCAGAAGGTAAAAAAGTGGCAGACCTTCACGAAGAAATAACCAATCTTACCAATAAATGGAAAGAGGTTATTGAGCAACTGAAAAATGGTGCAAAACCTGGCAGACTGCTTAGTGAAGTTGATAAAACAAAAACAATTCTTAGAGATTTAATAAATGATTCTTTCAATAAGATTGTCATCAATGATGAAGAATTGTTTAATGGAGCAAAATCATATTTACAAAATGTTGCTCCTGAATCTTCAAAAATGGTCAATTACTATAAAGGTAAAAAACCACTGTTTGAGCATTACGGCATAAACCGCCAAATTAAGTCCTCTTTCAGTAAAACGCCTACAATGTCTAGCGGTGCATATCTCGTAATTGAGAGCACAGAAGCTATGCATGTTGTTGATGTTAACAGTGGTCCAAAAGGACAATCCAATGACCAGGAATCTTCTGCTTTATCAGTGAATCTGGAAGCCGGAAAAGAGATCGCACGACAATTAAGACTAAGAGATATAGGAGGATTGATTATTATCGATTATATCGATATGCGAAATAAGGAGAATAAAAACATTCTCTACAGTAAAATGAAAGAATTTATGAAGGATGATCGTGCTCAACACACGATTTTACCATTAAGTAAATTCGGTTTAATGCAAATCACAAGACAGCGTGTTAAACCTGCAATCAAAATAAACACCCTTGAAGTATGCCCTTCTTGTAAAGGAACAGGAAAGATTGAACCAGCGCAATTAGTACCTGATGAGATCGAACGACAAGTGAAGTTTATCATCGAGGCTTATCCAAATATGGATGTCAAATTACGAGTGCATCCATTTATATATGCGTACCTCAAAAAAGGTATAAAGACAAAGCAAATTGAGTGGTACTTGAAATTTAAAAAGTGGATCAAATTAGAAATCGATCAAGATTATCATATTAATGAATATCGATTCTTCAACAAATTTGATGACGAGATAAGACTAGGATAACATTGCATGTTTCCGCTTCCAAATAAAGCACAAAAAATAATAATCGCACCGCTTAACTGGGGTTTGGGTCACGCCACAAGATGTATTCCTTTAATAAGGCATTGCATTAGTCAAGGCAAAAATGTTATTATTGCTTCTGACGGAGAGGCACTCGAATTGTTGTCTGATGAATTTCCGGATTTAGAGAAAATCAAATTACCTGCCTACAAAGTTAAGTACAAAGGCAAATCACTTTTCAGTATTGTTTTCAGTAATAGTTTTAATATTCTAAATGCAATAGTGAAAGAACATTTTGCATTAAAAACTATAGTCAAAGAGCACAACCCGGATTATATTATTTCTGATAGTCGATTTGGATTTTGGTCCAATAAAACTCACACCACTTTTATTACTCATCAATTAAGTCTTCATAGTAAAAATGAATTCTTTGCCTTTCTTTTAAATATTGTTAATAGATTTTTCCTAAATCGCTTTCAAGAAATTTGGGTACTCGATAACAATGACCATCTTCTTTCTGGCAAACTAAGTCAAAACGTTAACCTAAAAAACATACGATTTATTGGCCCTGTTTCACGTCTAAAAAAAGCCAAAGCTTCTATTAAATATTCTTTAGGTATTATCTTGTCAGGGCCAGAACCTGCAAGAACTAAACTGGAGGAAAAACTGGTTGATCATTTAATACACTATAAGCAAAGCGTTATTTTGGTTCGTGGGACAAATAAGCTGAGTAGGGTTGAATATCCCAAAAGCTGGTGTGTCAAAAATCGTCTAGATGCGAAAGAAATCAACAATGTTGTTTTGTCTTCAGAAAAAATAATTACGCGTTCTGGGTATACATCTATTATGGACTATTTCCTGCTTGAAAAATCTGCAATTTTAATTCCAACTCCTGGTCAATCTGAACAAGAATATCTTGCAGAATACCTAGATGGTAAGTTTGGTTTTGTAAATATTAATGAAAGTGATTTAAAATTACTGATGCCTTTTGCTCTAAGACCATCAAATATATAGATATACAGGTATTCTAATAGTCTTTGTGATTGCCTTAGAGTTATCACATTATACATTCAAATTCTTAAACCCAACAAACAAGTCGACAAATTCAGCATTAAGTTCCGACTTTATCGTCTTTTTTGTAGTTTTATGGTTAATTTTATATACAATGATAGGATCTAATCTTAAGTATCTTAGAAAAAAGCATAACCTCTCGCAACAGGCATTTGCTGAAATATTGGATATACCACGTACTACTCTTGGTGATTATGAACGTGAAAAAACGGAACCTAATATTCCTATGTTATTAAAAATGGCTGCATACTTTACAATAAATGTAGACAATCTACTTATTGAAAATCTTCAATTGGAGAACTATAAAATTGCTGAAAGCCCAGACCTTAAGGTTTTAGCAATTTCTGTTGACAATAACAATGAAGGAAATATAGAGCTTGTTGATACAAAAGCAGAGGCGGGATATTTGGATTCATATCAAAATCCTGAGTATATAAAGGAACTTCCAAAATTTGCTGTACCGAATATTCCTTCTGGTACATATAGGGCTTTTGAAATTCAGGGAGATTCAATGTTGCCAGTTCAATCTGGTAGCATTATTATAGCTTCATACATTGAGCAACTTCAGGATATAAAAAACAACAAAACATATATAGTAATAAGTAAACGTGATGGTCTGGTTTACAAGCGTGTCTTATTAAATAGTGAAGCAAATAAACTGGTCCTTAAGTCAGACAATGATTTATTTGTTCCGTATGAATTAGAATTTTCTGAGGTTGATGAAATTTGGCAGTATTATGCCCATCTAACTTTTGACGATTCAGAAAAAACAATCAGTGAAACAATAGAAGTTAAACTTGGGGATATGCATTCTAAAATTAGCGATTTACATGAAAAACTTCTTTAAAGTTTAAGAATGAGATATATGTTTAAAATTGGTTAGTGAATCGTTGTGTATACATTTAAAATATAAGTAGTATTTGTTGATGTGATGTTTTTTATAAATTCAGATTGATATTCACAAAATTATTTTCCCAAAACGGAGACCAAAATAAAGCAAAACACCAACAAAACCCTTAGGTTAATAAGAAACACAATCATATTTTAACTTAAACTTTGACTTAAACTTAATCTTCATTATATACCTTAGCATAGATTTATAAAAACACACTACTTATGCCTGAATTTACTCACCTTCATTGTCATACTCAATATTCACTGCTTGATGGAGCATCGGATATTAGTAAAATGATGGATAAAGCAGTTCGTGATGGTCAAAAAGGGGTAGCGCTTACAGATCATGGTAATATGTTTGGGGCTTTTAAATTTGTAGCTGAAGCCAATAAGCGTAATATAAAACCAATCATAGGATGTGAATTTTATATGGTTGAAGACAGACATGTCAGATCATTTAGCAGAAGTAAGGGCCAAAAAGACAGAAGATACCATCAACTAATGCTTGCCAAAAATGTTGAAGGCTATCAAAATTTAATGAAAATGTGTTCATTGGGTTTTACTGAGGGTCTTTATCAAAAATTTCCAAGAATAGATAAGGAAGTTTTGTTGAGATACCATAAAGGTATAATAGCAACAAGTTGTTGCTTAGGAGCTATAGTTCCACAACTTATAGCACAAGATAGATTAGAAGAAGCCGAAGAAGAGCTTAAGTGGTGGATTGATTTATTTGGTGAAGATTATTACATAGAATTACAACGTCATAGAGGTTTGGAAAAAATCGACATTTATGACAAACAAGGAAGAAAGGTATGGTCAAAATATAGCCAAGAGGATATCAATCAAATTTTAATAGGTTTTGCAAAAAAGTATGATGTCAGAACTATTGCCACGAATGATTCTCATTACGTAGAAGAAGAAGACTTTGATTCTCATGACATATTATTATGTATAAATACCAATTCACTTATAGAAGAAAAGGAGAGGTTTAAATTTCCAAGTTCTGACTTTTACTTTAAGTCACAACAAGAAATGTCTCAATTGTTTAGTGATGTTCCTGAAGCCATTGATTATACTATGGATATCTATAGTAAAATTGAACCAATCGAATTGGCAAGAGATGTACTTTTACCGAACTTTCCTTTGCCCGAAGGTTTTAAAACGCAAGAAGATTACCTGAGACACATCACTTATGTAGGCGCTAAAAAAAGATACCCAGTTATAACACCTAAAATTCAAGAACGGTTGGACTTTGAGTTGGGTGTAATTAACAAATCGGGTTATCCTGGATACTTTTTGATTGTTCAGGATTTTACAACTGTTGCCAGAGAAATGGGTGTTGCAGTTGGACCAGGTAGGGGATCAGCCGCTGGATCTGCAGTGGCTTATTGTTTGGGTATTACCAATATCGATCCGATTAAGTACGACCTGCTATTTGAGCGTTTTTTGAATCCTGAAAGAGTATCAATGCCCGATATTGATATTGACTTTGATGATATAGGTCGTTCAAAAGTTATGGACTACGTCATTGAAAAATATGGTAAAAATCAAGTAGCACAAATTATCACTTACGGTACTATGGCCGCAAAATCTTCACTTAGAGATGTTGGTCGTGTAATGAATGTGCCATTGGGTGAAGTAGATAAAGTTGCCAAGTCATTTCCCCAACAATTAGGTGCCACCCTAAATGGTGTTTTGCACGATGGTGGTATGATCGATAAATTCAAAGATTCATTTAACAAAGAAGATCTCGATAGGGCGGCAATCTTTAGGGATTTGTCACAACAAGATGATCAGATTGGCCGAATGATTCGCTCAGCTAAAAAACTTGAAGGTTCAGTACGTAACACAGGAATTCATGCATGTGGTGTAATTATAACACCCGATGATATTACAAACTATGTACCTGTTTCAGTTGCTAAGGATTCAGATCTTTTGGTAAGTCAATTTGACAACAGCGTTGCTGAAGATGCTGGGCTACTAAAAATGGATTTCTTAGGTCTTAGGACCTTGAGTATTATAAAAGATGCTGTAAAATTTATAAAAGAAAATCATGGTGTAGAAATTGATCCTGATGAAGTTCCTCTTGAAGATCAAGAGTCTTACAAACTGTTTCATGAAGGAAGTACCATCGGTATTTTTCAATATGAATCACCAGGGATGCAAAAACATCTTAAGGATCTGAAACCCACAAAATTTGAGGATTTAATTGCGATGAACGCTTTGTATCGCCCAGGTCCATTGCAGTACATACCTAACTTTATCGCTAGGGCACATGGTAAAGAGGAAATTCAATATGATTTACCTGATATGGAAGAGTATCTTGGTGAAACATATGGAATTACTGTTTATCAAGAGCAAGTAATGCTTCTTTCTCAAAAACTCGCAAACTTCTCAAAAGGTGAAGCCGATCAGTTGAGAAAAGCAATGGGTAAGAAGAAGAAAAAGATCATTGATAAAATGTTTCCGAAATTTCAGGAGGGTTGTATTAAAAATGGTCACCCTGAGGAGCAAATCAAAAAAATATGGACGGATTGGGAAGCTTTTGCATCATATGCATTTAACAAATCTCACTCTACGTGCTATGCCTTTATTGCATTTCAAACAGCCTATTTAAAGACGCACTATCCTGCAGAGTTTATGACGGCAGTATTAAATCATAACAAATCTGATACGACCAAATTAAATTTTTTCTTGCGGGAGTGCAAACGGATGAAATTAAATGTGTTTGGACCGGATATCAATTTGAGTGGAATTAATTTCACAGTAAATAAAAAAGGTGAAATTCGTTTTGGATTGTCGGCACTTAAAGGCTTGGGTGAAGGCCCAGCTGAAGGCATCATTTCGGAACGGGTTAATGGACCTTTTAAAGATATCATTGATTTCACAAAACGGGTAAATTTGCGTGCTGTCAATAAAAAAACTGTAGAAAGTTTGGCTTATGGTGGAGGATTAGATTCTTTTGGAAATTCTAGGTCTCAGTATTTTGAAAAATCTGAAAAGTTTGATACTTATTTAGAACATGCCATTAAGTTCGGCAATGCTTATCAAGCACAAAAAGAATCTTCTCAAGTTTCCTTGTTTGGTGCAATGAGTGATGAGCTTTTAACGGAGCCAAAGATACCACAAGCAGAAAAATGGATTAAGACTTACCTTTTAGAAAAAGAAAAAGAAGTAACAGGAATTTATGTTTCAGGTCACCCACTGGATGAATATAAAATGGAACTTGAGAATTATACAAACTGTAATCTGATACAAGCACAGTCTTCTCTTGGGATCGAATGTAAAATGGCTGGGATTATCTCTACAGCCATGCATGGGGTATCTCAGAAAAACGGTTTGGGTTACGCACGTTTTACCTTGCAGGATTATACGGGATCATTTGAACTAGGCCTATACAATGAGACCTATGAAAAATTCAAAGAATTGATAACGGTAGGTCAAGTTTTGTATGTAACCGGCGAGTATAAAAAGTACTATAAATCTGATAAGACGTTTTTCAAATTGTATGAATTGCGTCTGATGGCATCAGTAAGTGAAGATTTAACAAGGTCATTAACTATTCGGTTACCTTTAGAAAATATTGATGATTTTCTTGTAAAGGAACTTAAGTCTATATGTGTTGAAAATGAAGGTGACCATGCTTTCAACATCAAGATAATTGATGATAAAGTTTCTATGGACTTTAGTGTAAGTGCTTATAAAGTAGATATAAGTTCAAGGTTTATTGAAAGGATTAGAGCACTAGGTATAAGTTATAAACTCAACTAGCTTCGTAATATCTTATAATTAATGGGTTATAACTTGAAAATTATGTTTTATATAACACATTTTGACTTTAATATAAACAATAATTAAACGAATTTTATGTTATGAATTTTATGCGCACTTTGTTTTTCTCAAGTATTTTTTTTCTTTTATTTAATGTTACACCATCTCAGGCTCAAGAGTGGTCAAGTGACAGCCTGATAATTTATAGATCTTTTGACAGTTTTGAGGAAGCCATTATAAATACAGAAGATGACCTTGTTTATGTTATAAACTTTTGGGCAACGTGGTGTGGTCCTTGTGTAAAAGAGCTACCACATTTTGAATCCCTTCACAATATTTATAAAGACGAAAAGGTAAAAGTAGTTTTAGTAAGCTTGGATTTTGAAAAGCAAATTGACAAAAGACTCATTCCTTTTCTAAATAAGCACAATATAAAATCTGAGGTAGTACTACTTTTAGATCCTAAAGAATCTAAATGGATTGATAGAGTTGACCCATCATGGTCCGGTTCTATTCCAATTACAATTATTAAAAGCGGAGATCAACGCAATTTTTACGAACAAGTCTTTCATTCTCCAGATGAGTTAAAAGGTATTATTGATCCATTATTAAAATCGAAAAAATAAAATTAGAAATATGAAAAATTTAATATTCTTTACATTATTACTTGGCACATTATCTTTTACGTTTTTAGCAGATGGTTATAAAGTTGGAGATAAAGCAGCTGACTTTAAACTTAAAAACATTGACGGTAAAATGATTTCGCTATCTGATTTTGAAGGTGCGAAAGGTTACATAATAACATTTACATGTAATCATTGTCCTTATGCTGTAATGTATGAAGATCGTTTAATTGAATTGCATAATAAATATGCACCCCTAGGTTATCCAGTCGTAGCTATAAACCCAAATGATCCTTCAGTACAACCAGCAGATGGTTATGAAGAAATGATTGTAAGAGCTGAAGAGAAAAACTTTCCTTTTGTTTACCTATTTGATGACGGTCAAAAAGTTTATCCAAATTATGGTGCTACAAAAACGCCCCATGTGTTCTTACTAGACAAAGACATGACAGTAAAATATATTGGTGCAATCGATGACAGTCCAAGAGATGCAGATGCTGTAGAAGTTAAGTATCTTGAAAATGCAATTGCCTCTCTTCAAAAAGGAGAGAACCCAAATCCCTCCACAACTAAGGCAATTGGATGTTCTATTAAAAGCAAATAAGACTTTAATCTGTCTTATAAACTAATAAATGTAATTTAGGTGCCGCAAATGTTTGTGGCACCTTTGTAATTAAAAGACTATGATTAAATATATCGGATTTTGTTTGCTTTTTTTGTTTTGTCTAGCATGTAACAACTCAAACAGTACATCTGGGTTAATAGATTTGGATCTAATGTCTAGTGGTATGCCAATAAAAATAAAAGCACCTGAAGGTTCTGTTGTTAAATCTGACGACATGGGATTGGTCAAAGAGATTACAGTAAAATCAGAAGACAACTATTATATTCAAATACTTTCAGGACAAGCATATTCCAATGATCTAAAAGTCTTGAAAGAGCGACAAAAAGGTGATGCGATTTCTAATAAGTTCTTCTCTACAATAATTGAAGAGGATGACAATGGATTTATTTTCGAGAAGAAATATCCAGAAATGGATGATAGAATAACATATGACTTTAGATATATCAAACTACAAGGTGATTACCAATACACTTTCCAGGCAGGTCTTATGAGTCAATTTACCTTGGAACAGGCAAAAACAATGTATAAGTCAGTACAGTAGGATTATTAAAAAGGCCTTCTAAAGTTCTAGTTTAGAAGACCTTTATCTTATGCCTTTTGAATAAGTTTCTCACCGTGAATGAGAATAATGACTAAGGCGATGCTAAAAATGATCATGGGCTAAGGTATTTGCAGTTATTAAATAATGTAATTTCTTACATCTGGGTAATGACTAAACGAAACTAGATTCATTTTTGTCTCAATCTCTTGCTTAAGTTAACATATAATTAAGTATTTGTCAAGTGATGAAACCAAGAATCATGGTTTTGGGGGATCAAAATCTTAGTGTATTCCCATAATTTGTTAACCAAACCTCCTTCTCTTCATACTCAGGCATCACATCAGATACAATTTTCCAAAACCTTGGAGAATGATTCATTTCTTTTAAATGTGATAATTCATGAATAATAACATAGTCCAAAACATCCCGTGGAGCAAAAAGCAAACGACTAGATAAATTAATGTTTCGTTTGGTTGAACAACTGCCCCAATTGCTTTGATTGTTTTTAAGTCTTATAGCCTCAATTTCTTCTTGAAAATACTTTTGATTATAATAATTTACTCTTGTTTCAATATCTTTTTGAAAGTAATTTGAAAACACTCTTGATATCACCATTCCAACCAAGCGGTTTTGTGTATGATTGTCTATGTTGTTGGGACATTTGATAATGACATCTTTATGTTTTCCAATATGTGCTGAACAAGTCTTTCTTTCTTCATTAGAAATTTTTAATCTGAAGTCCTGATCGTAGATGTTAAATATGGAGTTATTTTCATAAGTAATGGCTCTGAACCGCTCTAACAAACTAGGATCACTTATAAATTGTTTGTTGCACCACAATTTCAATTTTTCAAATTCACTAATTATTTGAACTTTCGTATAAAATTTAGGCAATAAAATATTAACACTCTTCTTAGCAATTGAGTACCTAACAGTCTTCCGCCATTCAAGCTTTATTTTAACAGGTACTTTAATACCATAAAAAACTAAGTGAGAAGATCTAACCATTTTTTTGAGCAAATTCCTTCATAACATTTATCAAGACCTCAACACTTTCCTGACCCATTGCGTTGTACATAGAGGCCCTATACCCACCAACTGACCTATGTCCTGTAAGGCCTACAATACCAACGTCTTCGCATTGTGCTGAAAATGCAGAATTCAAGTCTTCGTTATTTAGAAGAAAGGTAGCATTCATGTCTGACCTGTCCTCAATGCTTGCACATCCTGTAAATAAAGGATTGTTGTCTATTTCATTATACAAAGCATTGGCTTTTTTGGAATTCCTTACCTCCATTGCAGAAACACCGCCATTTTGGATAATCCAATCTAAAGTTAACATGGTAACATAAATAGGAAAGACAGGTGGTGTATTGAAAGAAGAACCTTTATCAATATGTGTTTGGTACTTAAGCATAGTTGGAATGTCTCTCTCAACTTTCCCCAAAATTTCTTTTTTCACAATAACCAAAGTAACACCAGCTGGTCCAACATTCTTTTGGGCACCTGCATATATTAAGTCAAATTTCTCAACATGGATATTTCGGCTA
>Ga0055584_100003362_pt1 | contig 15773 bp, 15 predicted proteins | sample OSDHelmetaG_FD_58716 | JGI IMG/M metagenome (GOLD analysis project Ga0055584, IMG submission 58716) | Pelagic marine sediment microbial communities from the LTER site Helgoland, North Sea, for post-phytoplankton bloom and carbon turnover... | ecosystem: Environmental > Aquatic > Marine >... | reverse complement strand
AGATGGACGTATCATTGCAACGGGTGACGCCACAATTTTGCCGCAGGTAACCGGTATTCTAAACGCATAGGCGAGGGAAATTATGAAAAAGGCACTCTTCGCGATATGCGCAACCGGGCTTCTCCTACAGCTTGTTACGTCGCCGGACGCCAGCGCCCAAAACCTGACGCCCCGCCACGCCATGACTCTCGGGGATAAGCCCAAATACGGGCCGGGCTTCAAACATCTGGATTACGTCAATCCCAACGCCCCGAAAGGTGGGGAAGTCCACCTCTATTCGATTGGCGGCTTTGACAGCTTCAACCCATACATCATTAAGGGTGATCCGGCGACCGGTACAAACCTCATGTTTGAAACATTGATGAGTTCGCCTGCTGATGACAGCCTCAGTGAATATGGTCTTATCGCAGAGTCCGTCGAAGTTCCGGACGACCTTTCATACGTCATCTATAATTTGCGCAAAGAAGCGAAATTCCATGATGGGTCGTCAATAACCGCCGATGATGTCGTTTTCAGCTTCACGTCGCTGAAAACCAAAGGCCAGCCCTTTTACCGTTATTACTATGCCAATGTCGCAAAGGCTGAAAAGCTTACCCCCCATCGGGTCAAATTCAGCTTCACTGGCCCGCCAAACCGCGAATTGCCACAAATCGTTGGGCAACTGCCAGTTCTCTCCAAGGCGTGGTGGAGTAAAAACGACTTTTCAAAAACGACTTTAAAACCGCCTCTCGGCAGCGGCCCCTATAAGGTCAAGTCTTTCGAACCGGGTCGGTATATTACCTTTGAACGGGTTAAAAATTACTGGGGACAGAACATCCCGTTACGGGTTGGCCAACATAATTTTGATATCGTCCGGTATGATTATTACCGTGATCAAGCCGTCGCCCTGGAAGCTTTCAAAGCAGGGTTATATGACTTCCGTTTCGAAGGGTCCTCTAAGGACTGGGCAACCGGCTATAACTTTCCCGCCCAAAAACGCGGTGAAGTAAAGATTGCGTTGTTGGAACATTCCCGACCAGTCGGGATGCAGGCATTCGTCTTGAATTCAAGACGCCCACAATTCAAAAACAAGCCGGTCCGGCAAGCACTCTCCTATGCATTTGATTTCGAATGGTCTAATCGACAGCTTTTTTACGGACAGTACAGCCGAACGGCCAGTTATTTTGAAAACTCCGATCTTGCCGCAACAAACCCACCCACGGCTGAGGAACTCAAAATACTTGAGCCGCTGCGGGGCAAGGTGCCGGATGAGGTTTTCAACGAAGTTTACAAACCCGCCAAGACTGATGGTTCCGGCAATAACCGCCGCAATCTGCGCAAAGCTGTGCGTCTTCTCAAGAAAGCAGGCTGGAAAGTCGTCAATAACCAGCTTGTCAGCCCGACAACGGGCAAGCCTATGGAGATTGAGTTTCTCCTCGTGAGCCCGGCCTTTGAGCGCGTTGTGTCGCCATTTATTCGCAACCTTAAACGCCTTGGAATCCAGGGAAGAATTCGAACCGTTGACCCGGCACAATACCAAAACAGAGTACGCGAATTTGATTACGACGTCATCGTATCGACCTTTGGACAGTCCCTGTCACCGGGCAATGAACAGAGAAATTACTGGCACAGTAAAGCCGCCACGCGCTCAGGAAGCCGTAACCTCATTGGTATTCAAGATCCCGCGATAGATGTATTGGTCGAAAAAATTGTTGCCGCCAAGGATCGCAAATCACTTGTCGTCGCGAGCAGAGCCCTGGATCGAGTCCTGCAATGGAACCATTTTGTCATACCGCAATGGCATATCCGGGCCGATCGTATTGCCTGGTGGGACAAGTTTGGTCGACCCGCCAAACGTCCAAGTTTCGGGATCGGGTTTTTCTCTTGGTGGGTTGATGCCCAAAAAGCCGCCGCCATCCAGCCCAAGCGCCAAAAGTCTATATCTAAATGACCCGACTATTTTTAAAGGCCATTGCCCTCGCGACGTCACTGGCTATCGGTGCCCAGGCCAGTGATCTATCAAAAAGCCATGGTCTGTCCGCGTTTGGAGATTTGAAATATTCCAGCGGCTTCAAACATTTCGACTACGTCAATCCAGACGCCCCAAAAGGCGGTACGATCCGACTGGCAGGCATCGATTCATTCGATAGCCTTAACCCCTATATTCTCAAAGGCGTACCAGTCGCCGGGATCGGGCTCATTCATGCAACGCTCATGGAACGCGCCAATGATGAGCCGGATGCTCTGTATGGCCTGGTCGCCGAAAGCGTATCCGTCGCTTTGGATAAAAGTTCGATTACTTTTGATTTGCGCCCAACAGCCAAATTCAGCGACGGCTCAGCAATAACCTCTGACGACGTTGTCTTTACATTCCAGACCCTCGTCAAAAAGGGACACCCTCAATATCGCTTCATTTTTGCAGACGTCGCAAGCGTCAAAGCTCTTAACAAGCATCGCGTCAAATTTACGTTCAAAGCTCCGAATAACCGGGACTTACCGCTTCAGATCGCTGGATTACCGGTTCTTTCCAAAAGCTATTACGACAAAGTGCCGTTTGACAAAACAACGATGACGGCACCACCGGGCGCTGGCCCCTATCGTGTTGCAAAGGTCGAACCGGGACGTTCCGTTTTGTACCAACGCATAAAAAACCATTGGGCAGAGAACCTTCCCGTTATGCGAGGCCGATATAATTTCGATAAAGTCCAGTTCGATTATTTCAGGGACCGGGACATCGCTTTTCAAGCATTTTTCTCAAAGTCATATGACTTCCGGGAAGAATTTACATCGCGCAGCTGGGCCACACAGTATGACGACAAACTCCCGGTCAAAGATGGCCGTATCGTCCGGGCAACCCTGCCCGACGCGACGCCCTCTGGCGTCCAGGCATTCTTTTTCAATATGCGGCGTAACAAATTCGAGGACCGCCGCGTCCGGGCAGCACTTGATCTTGCTTTCGATTATGAATGGACTAACAAAACTTTATTTTACGGTCTGTACGACCGGACCAACAGCATGTTCGCCAATAGTGCTTTAGCGGCGGAGAAGCCGCCAACACCGGAGGAAATCGCACTGCTCGAACCATTGCGCGGCAAGGTACCAGCCGAGGTATTCTCGAAAGTCTACCAATCCCCTAAGACCGATGGTTCCGGTCGCAATCGAGCGAACCTGCGGAAAGCGACACGCCTCCTTCGCGAAGCAGGCTGGAAAATCGTCAATAACAAACTCGTCGGCAAATCCGGCAAACCACTCACTATAGAGTTCTTGATGTTCGAAAGCTCGTTCCAGCGCATCATCAGCCCCTATGTCCGTAACCTGAAACGTCTCGGCATCGATGCCAGAATCCGGATTGTCGATGTCGCTAACTTCCAGCATCGGATGCGGCAATATGATTTTGATGTTGTGGTCCAACGCTATGTCCAAACCAATACGCCTGGCATCGAACAAAAAACATTCTTCAGTTCCAAAATGGCGGATGTGCCAGGGTCAAGAAACCTCGCCGGCATCAAAAATCCTGCGATTGATTACCTGATTGAAAAAATAATCGCCGCAAAGTCTCGTAAGAATCTCGTCACCGCTGTGCACGCTCTTGACCGAGTCTTAATGTGGAACCGCTATATGGTCCCGCAATGGTATAAGGGTGTCCATAATATCGCCTATTGGAATAAGTTTGACCGTCCCAAAATTAAACCCAAGTTTGATCTCGGTATGCTGGACACGTGGTGGTATAGCGCTAAGAAGGCCTCCATGATTGACGCAGGTAAAGCGCTACCAAAACCATAACGACAGAACAAAAATAAATGCTCGCCTATATTATCCGCCGCCTCCTGCTGATCATTCCGACCCTGATCGGAATCATGGTGATCAATTTTGCGATCATTCAGTTTGCTCCGGGTGGTCCAATTGAGCAGATCATCGCCCAATTGACCGGCACCGACGTCGGCGCAACGGCACGCATTGGTGGCACCGGAGGAACCGAGTCCGGTTCAACGGCGACAACGTCACAGCAAGCCTCCGCTGGCGCTGCTGGCGCGGCAAACAACGCTTATCGCGGTGCTCAAGGGCTCGATCCCGAATTCATCAAACAACTTGAAAAGCAGTTCGGCTTCGACAAGCCGATACATGAACGGTTCCTGTTGATGATGGGGAAATATATTCAGTTTGATTTTGGAACCAGTTATTTCCGGGATCAGAAAGTCGTCGATCTGGTTCTGGATAAACTACCCGTCTCAGTCTCCCTTGGCATATGGACGACGCTCCTCGTCTATTTTATTTCCATCCCGCTCGGCATTCGCAAAGCCGTCAATGACGGTAGCCCATTTGATATCTGGACCAGCGCCGTCATCATTATCGGCAATGCCATTCCAGGGTTCTTATTTGCCGTCATGCTGGTGGTGCTTTTTGCGGGCGGCAGTTATTTCGACTGGTTCCCCTTACGCGGGCTGGTCTCAGAGAACTGGGATCAGCTTAGCTGGCCAATGAAAATCCTTGATTATCTATGGCACATGGTTTTGCCCATTACCGCACTCGTCATTGGTGGCTTCGCTGCCCTAACCTTTTTGACCAAGAACTCCTTTCTCGACCAGATCAATCAGCAATATGTTCTGACGGCCAAAGCCAAGGGGCTGACGGAACATCGTGTGCTCTATGGCCATGTCTTCCGCAACGCGATGCTCATCGTCATTGCCGGGTTCCCAAGCGCCTTTGTCGGCATCCTGTTTACCGGCGCATTGCTGATCGAAATTATTTTCTCACTCGATGGCCTCGGACTATTGGGCTTCGAAGCGGTCATCAAGCGCGATTACCCAATTATGTTTGCATCATTGTTCTTCTTCACCCTTCTCGGCCTCGTCATGAAGCTAATCGGCGATTTGACCTACACGCTAATCGATCCGCGTATCGATTTTGAGGCGCGCGATGTCTGAGACAGGCGCAGCAATCCAGCCGGAAAGTAGTGGCGGCCATACGCGGCCGACATTTATGGGCGTGAAGATATCGTCGCTCACGGAAAGGCGTATCGCCAGCTTTAAAGCCAACAGGCGAGGCTATTGGTCGTTCTGGATATTTCTGGTGCTGTTTGTCTTTAGCCTGTTTGCAGAACTGATCGCCAACGACAAGCCTCTGCTGGTTGAATATCAAGGAAGCTATTACTTCCCTGTCCTCAAGGTATATCCCGAAACCGTCTTTGGCGGAGATTTCCAGACCGAAGCTGAATATCGTGAAAAGGACGTTCAGGATCTCATTGCCGAAAAAGGCGGCAAGATATACTGGGCTCCTGTCCGGTATAGCTACGGCACAGTCAATTTGAATCTCAACAAGCCCGCGCCCTCGCCCCCAACCCTTGAAAATCTATTGGGCACCGATGATCAGGCACGAGATGTTTTCGCCCGGGTAATTTACGGCTTTCGGATCTCGGTTCTCTTCGGACTCATCCTGACCATCATCTCTTCGGTCGTTGGTATCGCTGCTGGCGCCATACAGGGATATTTCGGTGGTTGGACCGATCTTCTCTTCCAGCGCTTTATCGAAATCTGGTCGGGTCTGCCAAGGTTGTTCCTCCTTATTATTCTGGCCAGCGTGTTTCAGCCAAGCTTCTGGATGTTGCTTGGCCTGTTGCTGCTGTTCGAATGGATGGCGCTCGAAGGCGTTGTACGCGCCGAATTCCTGCGGGCACGTAATTTCGATTATGTGCGCGCCGCCCGCTCACTCGGCGTTGGAAATGCGACGATCATCCGGCGCCACGTCCTGCCCAACGCCATGACCGCCGCCCTGACCTTTCTCCCGTTTGTACTGATTGGCTCAATCACGGCCCTGACATCGCTTGATTTCCTCGGATTTGGATTACCTCCCGGATCGCCGTCGCTCGGTGAATTACTCGCTCAGGGTAAAGCTAATTTGCAGGCTCCCTGGCTTGGTATTACCGCCTTTTTGGTTCTCGCCGGAATGTTGAGCCTACTGGTCTTTATTGGAGAGGCCATCCGCGATGCCTTTGATCCCCGAAAGACTATGCAGTGATGGCAAATTCACTCAACACAGCGCAACCGATTTTGCAAGTCGACAACCTTTCCGTCTCTTTCGGCATTGAAGAGCGCGAAGTAAAAGCCGTGCGCGGCGCAAGTTTTGAAATCGGCAAAGGCGAAACCGTCGCCCTAGTTGGCGAAAGTGGATCTGGAAAATCAGTGACCGCGCTTTCCACAATCCAACTACTGCCCTACCCGATGGCACATCACCCATCAGGAAGCATCCGGTTCAACGGCGAAGAACTTGTCGGTGCCCACGAAGAAGTATTGCGCCGAATTCGCGGCAATCGTATCGGAATGATATTTCAGGAGCCGATGACATCGCTCAACCCTCTCCATACGTTGGAAAAACAGATTGGCGAGGTTCTTTTCCTGCATAAAAAGTTGGATCGTGTAGCCGCACAAGCACGAGTTCTCGATCTATTAAAACAGGTCGGTCTGCGCGATGCAGAGAATCGATTGCAGGCATACCCGCACCAAATTTCAGGAGGGCAACGGCAGCGGGTCATGATCGCAATGGCCCTTGCCAATGATCCCGATCTATTGATTGCCGATGAGCCAACCACGGCTCTGGATGTGACAATCCAGGCGCAAATTCTGGCCCTTTTGGAGGAGCTGCAGCAGAAGCGCGGCATGTCGATATTGTTAATTACGCACGATCTCGGGATCGTGCGTAAGGTCGCTGATCGGGTTTGCGTGATGACAGAGGGCCGTATCGTCGAACAGGGCGACACAGCAGAAATTTTTGATAACCCTCAACATAGCTATACGCAGCATTTATTGGCAGCCGAACCAAAGGGCAAGCCAGCAACAGCAGCAACGGGCGCCCCCGTCGTCGTGGAAACCAAAGATCTAAAAGTCTGGTTTCCGATCAAACGCGGCATCCTGCGTAAAACCGTCGGCCATATCAAAGCGGTCGATGGCGTCTCCGTTGAGGTCCGCGAAGGCCATACCGTAGGCGTTGTGGGCGAAAGCGGCTCCGGCAAAACAACGCTGGCGATGGGGCTGCTCCGGCTGGAGCGCAGCGAAGGGCCGATAAGTTTCCTGGACCAGAACATTCAGGGAAAAAGCTGGAAAGAGTTGCGCCCCCTGCGCAAAGAAATGCAAATTGTTTTTCAGGATCCCTATGGCTCGCTGAGCCCACGCATGTCAGTTGGTCAAATCATCGAAGAAGGCATGTTGATCCATATGCCAAACCTGTCGTTTGACGAACGGCGACAGCTGATAGCGGAAACGCTGGTTGAAGTGGGGCTCGACCCAGAAACACAGGATCGCTATCCGCATGAATTCTCGGGTGGCCAAAGGCAACGTATCTCTATCGCGCGCGCCATGGTCTTGAGACCGCGTTTGGTCGTTTTGGATGAGCCAACGTCAGCCCTCGATATGTCCGTGCAAGCGCAGATCGTCAATCTCCTGCGCGATCTACAGCAAAAGCACAAACTCGCTTACCTGTTTATTAGCCATGACCTGAAAGTTGTCCGCGCTCTTGCTGATGAAGTTCTCGTCATGCGCAATGGCAAGGTCGTTGAACAGGGGCCAGCAACCAAGATCTTTGATGAACCTCAAAAAGACTACACAAAGGCTCTGCTCAAGGCGGCATTCGACATAGAAGCCGTGGAAAGTGATGCGGTCTCAACCTAATCCGGTTTTGAGCTTTGCAGATTCTATTATCTCGGCGAAGCGGCTCAGAAATGCTTCACCGTCTTCGGTACGTTTGACCAAAACACTCCGGCGATCTCGTGGATCTTTCGCCCGTTCAATGAATTTAAGGTCAGCCAATCTGTCGAGGGCTCTTGTAACCGCCGGCTTGGAAATCGCGAGATTAGCAGTCAGGCCACGAACGGTATGAGGACCATCCGTAAGATACACCGCCAATATGATCGCTATTTGGCGCGCTGACAAATCCGGCTCATCGCCTCGCACCGCATTCGCCAGCGCCTCGAACCAAAACCTAAGGCATTGTTTTTGTTCGGAATTTATCACTGATTGCGCTCACAAACTGTCCTAGCGGTGCTTCTTCTTTGCGAAACGTTTCTCGATGACGTCATAAAGCGCCCGCATGCCCATTGCCTCACCACCGATAGGTCGACCGGGCCGGGCCACGGCGTTCCACGCCATAATATCAAAATGGACCCATGGTGTTTTGTTTGAAATAAATTCCTGCAAAAACAGTGCTGCTGTAATCGCGCCAGCGAAACCGCCTTCAGACACGTTATTGATATCCGCAACCTCACTATTAAGAAGCCTGCGATAGGCCGGAAATAAAGGTAAACGCCAGGTGGGATCATTCCCCTTCTCACCGGCCTTGTAAACATCACTCGCCAGAGTCTCATCATTGCAGAACATCGCAGCGATCTGTGTGCCGACAGCGACGCGGGCCGCTCCGGTCAGCGTTGAAAAATCTGCGATCAAGGCCGGGTTCTCGCGATCAGCCTCCGCCAACGCATCGCACATCACTAGTCTGCCTTCGGCATCGGTGTTGCCAACTTCAACAGTTATACCCTTGCGAGTCCGAATAACGTCCGACGGCCGATAGGCATTGCCAGAAACAGAGTTTTCTACCGCGCCGATCAAAACCCTTAAGCGCACATCAAGCCGAGCATCCATGATCATATGCGCCAACCCAAGAACATTGGCTGAACCGCCCATATCCTTTTTCATGCGCAACATACCAGCAGCACTCTTGAGATCGAGCCCGCCTGTATCAAAGCACACGCCCTTCCCAACCAGCGTTACCTTTGGCGCATCTTTCCTGCCCCAGGTCATATCGATAAGCCGCGGCGCTTTGCTGGCCGCTCGGCCAACCGCGTGAATGGTTGGATAGTTTTGTTTAAGTAAAGAATTACCAGTAATAACTTTAATCCGGGCACTGTGTTTTTTAGCCAGCTTGCGAGCGGCTGACGCCAGTTCAGGCGGCCCCATGTCTTCTGGCGGTATATTAATCAGGTCGCGAACCAAAGCTGTCGCATCGGCAGTGCGTTTGACCGCGCCGCGATCACAATTCTTGGGCCAGACCAAAGATGGGTTCGCTGCCGCTACCGGTTTGCTTTTATATTGGGTGAACCGGTAACAGCCGAGCGCCCAACCCAAAGCCGCAGCCGTCGCACCGGCCTTATCCATCCGCGCGTCAATCGCATAGCGGCCTGCAGGCAATTTTGATGGCAAATCCGCATAGGCCCAAAGCCCTTGATGATCATCAACACCAACCAAAACCTGCGCCAATGATCCGTCTTTCCCTGCAACCAGGCTTATCGACCCAACGGTTGCGTCGAATCCGGCTGACTTCACCCAGCGTTCCATCGCAGCATCCTGGGTTTTGAGCCATGCGGCAAAGACCGCAGTCTCAATGGGGATGATGGGGACGGTGCGGCGATCAGCCGAAGCCATAAAGCGATAGGTCATGAGGCGGAAACACCATTTGAAATATTGGAAACCATAGATTCCATATCGACGGCACCATTGACGCGAGAGCCGATAGCGATATGCGGGCTCATGATGACGTTTTTATAGGGCAGGAATGGATCATCATCGTCGCCTGGTTCCTTGTAATGAACATCCATCCCAACGCCGCCAATCCGACCAGAATCGAGTGCTGCGAGCAGGGCGTCTTTCTGGATGATATCGGCCCGCGCGATATTAACGATGACGATGCCGGGCTTGGCATTATCAAGTTGTTCTGCCCCGATCAGTCCATTGGTTGAGTCATTGAGCGGCACATGAATGCTCACAAAATCTGACTGCTCGAATAGGTCATTAAGAGACACATAGCGTGCGTTAAACTCGTTTTCGAGTTTTGAGTTCAACTGGTTCCGCTGAGTGTAGATGACTTCCATATCAAAAGCATTCGCCCAGTTCGCGACATAGCGGCCAACAGACCCAAGACCGACGATGCCCAGGGTCGACCCAAACATGTTTTTAACACCCGAAATGCGTGCCCAGTTTGAATTTGCTGTGTGGCGGCGATCATATTCACGCGCCGGCCATCCCTCCGCCTGTAATGCCTCAATCGTCAACAGCTTGTTGGTCTCAACCGTCTTCTTGGCTAATGCCATCATCAAGGAAAAAGCATGTTCACCGACGGCGACGTTCACCGTGCGGTGGAATGGTAGTGCTGGAATCTTCCGGGCGGCGCAGGCCTCTTCATCCACGTTCCGCATGTCGGTACGGAAGTTCTGCACGATCTTAAGATTAGGCGCCAAGGCAAGTTCCTCTTCCCCAACGATAAAATCCTCAATCACAACCGCATCCGCTTCGGGTAACGCTGCCCGAAATTCTTCCTGGCTATTTGTAAGCACAACCCGAGACGGCGCTACAGCCGGATACTTCTTACGAAGCTCTTCACACCATTGAGGAAATTCAGGCATATCGACGGAGTAATAGTCGGCAAATCCGGCGATCCGTTCAGGGTCACAATCTGGATCGAGCATGACGCTCAGGGCGCGGATAATATGGTCGTTTTGAATGACGATTGTAGGCATCGGTTATGGTCTTTCCGGTTAAGGCTTTTATGTATTTCTCAATTGGCGGCACTGTATCGCCACAGACCCGCTCGAACAACTGGCGGCCTGTTATTTGCCGATTGGGCCCAAAACGGAGCCAAAAAAGACTTCTGCGGCTGGTCCAGCCATACCGCGACCACTATGGGCTATGCCGGAAACCTCCTTGAGTCGCCACAAGAACGGGATCTCCAAAGAACGCGCCACCTCTTTTGATTGCTGATAGAATCTGCGTCCACGGGCGAGGCGATGCGGCCCCTGTGCATTGGCCTCATCCGTGCGGCGTAAACTCTTATGGGTTTCATCGTTGTCGCCTTGACCCAGCAGGATAGTCAACTTACGTCCAAAAGCCCGGCGCAGCGTCTCCATATCGGCTGGAGCGTCTCTCAGCCCATACGGAAACTCGATGGCGAAATTCGGCTCGGTATACCAGCCAGCATTGGCCGCCACGGCGGTGATCATTTTGTTCGAAGGAGCAAAGATGATCATCCGGTGCACGAACTGGGAGCCAGCCGAGTGACCGAACAGGTAATATCTCTGTTGCCCAAATCCGAGCTGTACACGGGCTTGATCAAACACCCGATCTATGACCGGAAACGACCAGACTGATCGTGGCAAGGTGTCCCCCGATCCATTTTTCAGATTGCCAAGATTAAAGCGACGTGACCCTCGATAATTCTTGCGACTGAATTCGGGAGACAGAATAAGCGCGCCGTAAAGCTGTGCTATCTCAGCAAAATAATGTCGATAATCAGCTGCATTTCGATTGAGACCATGAACGACAATTAGTACCGGTCCGTCCCGCTTAAAACTCGAGGGTCGGTAATAATAAACGTCCATAGGAGCGGAGACTTCGCCACGGCCATCATCCACCGAGATAACGCCAAGGTCACCGGGTAGCGATATACAGCCAGACAGAAAAAGGACCAACAAGAAACCAGACCAACGCAGTAATCTTAACAAATGCATTTAGTTACTTCTGTAATCTCTTCAGCTGGGCTTCACGGTGCGCAATGTATGCTGAAGACGCAAATATTAGCGCACCACCGACCCACACCCATATATCCGGCACCTCCGAAAAGGCAAGCCATCCAATGAGCGCCGCAAACGGCAGTCGGATAAACTCAAACGGAAACACCGCTGTCGCATCCGCCGCGGCAAAAGCTCGACCCATAAACCTCTGATTAAGCGTCGCTAAAAGCCCAACCCCGATCATCAGAGCGACTTGTTCCAATGTCGGTGTCGTCCAGAACATCAAAGCGGGAATCAATATCAACGGCGTCGCATAGAGCATCAGATAAAAGACGATCTTATCCGGATGATCCGTGCGGGTGGCGTATTTGATAATCGAACTACTCGCCGCGGTGAATAAGGCCCCCAGCAAAACAAGGAGCGCCCCAATATTCACCTCATCAAACCCTGGACGAAGAATAATCAGAGCACCGCAGAATCCAGCGACCAAAGCCGCAATCCGGCGGAAATGAATTCTTTCACCCAAAAACAGCAATACCAAGATAGTGCCAAATAGCGGTGCGGTGAAAAACAACGCCATTGAGTCTGAAACGGGCAGCATCGCGGCACCTGGGAAAAATGTCAGAAGAAACCCAACACCGATGAAGCCACGAAAGGCGTAAATCTTGTGATTTTCACTTTGCCAAATAGGGGCTCCAATCCTGATAGCGAAAGGCAACATACAAACAAGGTTTGTAAAACACCGAAAGAAGGCAATCTCAAATGGGTGAATTTCCTGCGCCACATCGCGAATAAGCGTTGTCATGATGGTGAAGCTCAACGCCGCCGCCGTCATCCAGATACCGCCCTGAACCGTCGGCGATAATCCGCTAATAAATTTAGAGGGGGCCATTAATTAAATAAACACATCAGGCCGTAACAGGCATCGAAAAAATGTCGAAATATTTCATAGAAAATTACATCAAGAATGAAGGCCATCACCAGAACCGGCAGACAAACGAACATCACAAAATATAGCGCAGCCCATTTCGTGAAACATCGGCGCGGAATATGGATACCGGCAACAGTTGATACTTTGCGGAAAAACAATGTCATTAGACATAGAGTATAATGATATGAAGCCGAACGAAATCGTTAAGAAGGCGCAGGATTTCGAGATTATCTGGGACAAAGGCGATCGCGCCCGCTGGGAGGGAGTCTCAAGCCAGGCTGGTCGATCGTCCCTTGAGCAATCCTGGATATACGGGGAAGCCGTTCGCGATCATTACTGCATGTCCATAAAACGGGCGGTAATACGCTCGGATGACAGGACGCTCGGTATATTTCAAATCTTCCAGAAACGGTTCATGGGCATTGCAACCTTAAGCCGTCTTGTACGTGGCCCGATATGGCTGGACCAGCAAGAAGAGGCAATGGCGGCAATTGCAAACTCGTTCTCACTCCCGCGCCGCAATCTTCTTTTCTGATCGCCAGAGCTTTCCGACACGCCAGAACATCTCGGTCAGATGCGTAAAATCGGCAAACGTCGAATGGTCACCGGCCTCAGTACCACGTGGCTGGATATTTCAAAAACTGATGAGGAGTTGATGGAAGGCTTTTCAGGCAACTGGCGCAACATGTTGCGTGCAGCTGACAGAGCCAATCTTAAGATCAGAATGAGGGATGACGGTAAGGGGGTCAGCACCCACCTGTCTGCCTATGAAGCGTTTCGTCAGCAAAAAAAGTTTGTCGGACCGCCGAGCGGATTGATTCAGGCGATGAGCGATAACGGTCGCAAAGAAGACATCATCACCCTAACCGCAGGGACACCTCAACAGATCGTCGCGGGTGTCCTTTTTGTCTGCCACGGCAATAGCGCGACCTATTACACCAGCTGGAATACCGATGAAGGCCGTAACAGCCGGGCCCACAATCTTCTTCTTTGGCAAGCCCTTCAGGAACTCCGCGGCCACGGAATCCGCTGGCTCGACCTTGGGGGTCTTAATACAGAATCAGCGGCTGGCATCGCCCGCTTTAAAATAGGCCTTGGTGGCGAGATCGTGACCCTCTCCGGCACTTACCTTTAAGAATGATCAGCCGCGCGGCGTTGACTCTTTCGATAAACGCGACACCCGACGCTTTGGCTTGGTATAGAATATATGTTGGCCAATCTTGGCTTCCCGGCGCATATGGTTCGCCCAGTTTGGACTAACCGTCACCGCGTGATACCAAAGTGCCCCTTTCGTTGGATCTATCGTCACGCCCTTACGGATAAGGTGCGCCACAAAGATCGCCTCGTACCACGACTTCACGTCACGAGGGGCATCGCTTTTGCCATCACACCACCAGGAAAACTGGCAGCGATGCAGCCGACGATGACCTCCCTGCCGAATGACTTTACAGACATGGTCAGGAAATCGCTTGTCCGCGACACGGTTCAGCACGACATGGCCAACCGAGATCTTCCCCAACAATGGTTCGCCACGCGCTTCAAAATAGATATTCTGCGCCAGGCAAAACAACTCCGGCGACTTTTTATAAGTTTCTACTTTCATCGCTTGTGCCGAAAACAAAATTGAAGAAAAAGTCCAAGCAATAAAAGAGAAGGATAAAATCCGACCCATAAAACCAACCCAATTTTTAACCATAGTAAAATTTTATTTTTTGTCTTATTGAGGTGAAGATGGGTTACCTTTGTATTTAATTTCAGGAAAAAATATTTATAATTTTATATATTTTTAAATAAACTTTTGAATATTAACTATATATTTTCTTTTATTTCAGCTGTTAATTGAACATTAAAATATACCTTCACTTCACAGTGAATTTTTATTTTTAAAATTTTCACGAAAAGAAACCCGAAATCTATGGTTAACGGGCAGACAGCTATATCTCTATCGAGGTCGCATCAAAGGTAAACAACCAGTCATACCGCTCGCGCACTTTATCGGGTTGCCATTCGGTATCGACGTACCTCTGAGCTACAACCGGATCACCAAGCTGCGAATTATGAAATCGGTCTGCATTTTCATTTGAACCGCGGATCGTCCTGGCCGTGCGCTCAAGTCGTAACGCTTCATAGCGTTGCAGTCCTGCTTCAACGTCGGACCCAAATTTCTCAATACACCGCGCCAGTACCATACCGTCTTCAATCGCCATCACCGCGCCTTGCGCCAGCATCGGCACCATGGCGTGACAGGCATCCCCAAGAAGAGTGATACGGCCCTCTGTCCAGCGTTCCATCGGCTCCCGGCGCATTAATGCCCATTTGTAGGGGATATCGATATTCTTGATCATGGTGTGAACGGTGTCATGCCAGCCTTCAAAATCAGCGAGACATTCCTCTGTCGTACCACGTGCCGTCCAGGATTCCACTGTCCAGCTATCTTTTTCCAGAATTCCAACGAAGTTTAATAAGGCACCATGGCGCACGAAGTAATGAACAATATGACCACCGGGTCCAACCCAGTTGGTGCCGACGGGTCGGACCAGCCCTTTCGGCAAATCATTGGCATCGATGATTCCGCGCCAGGCCAGCAGTCCGGAAAAGGTTTTATCTTCTTCGCCAAACAGCGTCTGGCGGATATTGGAATGGGCGCCATCGGCGCCGATCAAGACATCACCAGAGACATCATCGTTATCTCTGAGGTGAAGGGTTACCCCAGTGTCATCCTGACTACATTCGGTACAAAAGGCATTCAGGTGAATGGCATCAGATTTCTCTGCCCGTACCGCATCAACGAGTAACTGGTGAAGATCGGCCCGGTGGAACATCAGATAAGGAAAGCCATAACGTTCAACGGATTCCGCGCCGAGATCAAACAGCTTCCAGGTCTGTCCCGAATTCCACATACGGATTTCTTTGCCACTCGGCTGCCAAGCGATCTTTTCCATCGCTTCGCCCAGACCGAGATAGGACAGGACCCGAGTGCCGTTGGCACTCATCTGGAAACCAGCACCAATTTCACCAAGCTGAGGGGCTTGTTCGAAGACGTCAACGTCGATGCCACGTTTGAGCATAGCCAAAGCAGCGGTCAATCCGCCGATACCGGCACCGGCGACCAGGACATGTGGGTTATCAGGAATTTTAAAGGTCCTCGCAACCCGCCCGGCGGCTGAGATATTCCCAGATTCGCTTATGACCGACGGTGGAAATTTTTGCTTTGTTTAAGGCGGCGTCAATTTCACCCTCAGACAAGAACTTTACCACCCCCATTTGCATAGCGGTGGTCTGAATCCGCGCATTGACGACTGCGTAGATCGCTGTCGTCACCACTGTATGCAACGCCTCAGTGGCAACGGTGAGTCCGTGACCCCGCATGAGGAC
>Ga0055584_100003361_pt1 | contig 15774 bp, 11 predicted proteins | sample OSDHelmetaG_FD_58716 | JGI IMG/M metagenome (GOLD analysis project Ga0055584, IMG submission 58716) | Pelagic marine sediment microbial communities from the LTER site Helgoland, North Sea, for post-phytoplankton bloom and carbon turnover... | ecosystem: Environmental > Aquatic > Marine >... | reverse complement strand
AGCGTAGGTTTTCCCACTCAGCTATCCTCCGAGGCCCATGGGGCCTTTTCTTTTTTCAAAAATGCTCGCATACCGCCTTTGGCCTCATCGCCGCTGAACAGTTCGGCCGACAGTTTGGCCATCTTTGCGAAGGCATCTTTCTGGTCCATTGCCGGTACCTCATTCACGAGTTGCTTGGCGACCGAAACCGCGTTCGGGCCACCCTTGGCGATATCGCTGACAATCTCGTCGACAGCGCTTTCCAATTGATCCCCGGGGACCGCGTAATTGATCAATCCCATCGCAGCAGCCCGAGTTGCCGAAAAGCGGTTGCCCCGCAGAAAAGCATCCATCGCGTTGCCACGGTTCATCTTGGGCAAACACACCACCGAGATAATCGCGGGCACCACCCCGAGGCGCACCTCGGTAAATCCGAACTTCACATCCTCGCGCGCCACCGAGATATCGAACGCGGCGGCGAGGCCGTTGCCGCCACCGACCACATGGCCATCGATCTGACCGATCACCGGCGTGGCCGAGGTCTGGATTTTCTCGAGCAGAGCATCAAAGGAAATCGAAGGACGAGTCGCAGCTGCCGCGCCTGCTCTTTCCTTCAAGTTTGCACCCGCGCAGAACGTATTCCCCTCATTGGTCACCACGACCGCACGGATGGCCGGATCGGCATTGGCCGAGTCGAGGGCCTCGTCAAACTGCGTCAACAACTCGCCGCCGAGGGCATTACGGTTCTCGGAATCCGCCAGAGTGATCTTCATCACCCGACGGCTCGTCTCTACTCGTATCTTGCTGATGATTTTCTCCGATTTTCTCTCTGCTGGGGTAAGTCAGCGGTAATTTGGATTGGATTTGATTACCGAAGGTGCTAACCCCGTGTCAATGCAAACAGGAGTCACTTCGACTCTCTGAGAACAACGCAAATCAGGAAAATGCCAATGCAAGAAGAGACGACCAACCAATCCCGGCCCAAACTGCTGGCCTCACCGCTTCGCTCCAATCTCAATACGCGATCCGCGGAGTTCGCAGAAAACCGCGACGCAATGCTCGAGCGGATCGACGAGATCGCCAAGATGCTGGCCGAAGGCGCCAAAGGGGGCGGCGAGGCTGCCTTCGAGCGTCTCGCCAAACGCGGAAAGTTGCCTGTTCGGGAGCGGATCGCGCTGGCTCTCGATCCCGACAGCCCCTTTCTCGAGATCAGTTCGCTGGCCGGCTACGGCTCCGACTACCCCGTCGGCGGCGGAGCGGTTCTCGGGATCGGCGTGATTGCCGGCGTCGAGTGCGTGATTTTCGCCAACGACCCCACCGTCCTTGGCGGCGCCCTGACACCCTATGTCGCCAAGAAATGGGAACGCGCTCTCGAGATCGCCCGCGACAACGGCATCCCCTACGTCAGCTTCGTGGAATCAGCGGGCGCCGACCTGCGGCGCGGCGGTGAGGGCGGAGGCGGAAAAGATGGCAAGAAAAAGAGCCGTCCCGCACGTACCGACCATTTTGCCCAGACCGGACGGACCTTCTACGAGACCATCGAACTCTCCAAAATGCGCATCCCGACCGTGTGCGTCGTTTTCGGATCCTCGACCGCTGGCGGGGCGTACCAGCCCGGCATGTCCGACTATAATGTCGTCATCAAGGAGCAATCCAAGATCTTTCTGGCCGGTCCACCTCTGGTCAAAATGGCCACCGGAGAAGAATCGGACGACGAGACACTCGGTGGCGCACAGATGCATGCCGAGGTCTCGGGCCTCGGCGATTATTTCGCCGAAGACGAATCCGATGCCCTGCGGCTGTGTCGCGAAATCATGTCCCATCTGAACTGGTCCAAACCCGGACCCGAACCAACCATGCAGGCCGATGAGCCGATCTACGACCCGGAAGAACTGCTCGGGATCGTGCACAAGGACCTCAAGCGGCCGCTGGACATTCGCGATGTCATCGCGCGGGTTGTCGATGGATCACGCTTCGAGGAATTCAAGCCCCGCTGGGGCTCCACCATGGTCTGCGGATTTGCCTCCATCCAGGGGTTCCCGGTGGGCATACTTGGCAATAACGGCGTGATCTATCCCGACTCAGCACAAAAGGGCGCGCACTTTGTGCAGCTCTGCAACCAGATCGACCTGCCCATCCTCTTCCTCCAGAACATTACCGGATTCATGGTCGGACGGGACTTCGAGGAATCCGGAATCGTGAAAAAAGGCTCCCAGATGATCAATGCGGTCACCAACTCGACCGTGCCGCATTTGATGGTCGTCGTCGGAAACTCCTACGGAGCCGGCACCTACGCCATGAGCGGGCGTGCCTTCAACAACCGATTCACATTCCTCTGGCCGTCAGCGAAAATCGCCGTGATGGGCCCCGAGCAGTTGGCGGGCGTGATGTCGATCGTCCGCCGCAATCAGGCCCTGCGCAAAGGGATTGAATTCGACGAAGAGATGGATCGACAACTTGTCGAGGCGGTTATCCGCAGCGAGCGACGCAACGAGCTCGCACTCAGCGCCAGCAGCGCCATCACCGACGACGGAATCATCGATCCCCGCGACACGCGCACCGTTTTGGGCATGTGTCTTTCAATTGTACGCAACCGCCCCATCGAGGGCGCCGAAGGCTACGGAGTTTACCGGCTATGAGCTTCTCCACTCTCCTCATCGCGAACCGCGGCGAAATCGCCTGTCGAATCATGCGCAGTGCCAGCGATATGGGCATTCGGAGCGTAGCCGTTTATACGGACGCCGATGCCGACGCCTTGCATGTGCACCAGGCCGACGTCGCCGTCCGGCTTCCCGGCACTTATCTCGACGCCGACGAGATTCTGAAGGCAGCGGAACTGACCGGGGCCGGAGCCATCCATCCCGGATATGGTTTCCTCTCCGAGAATGCCGGCTTCGCCACCAAGGTGAAGGCAGCTGGGCTGGCATGGGTCGGCCCCTCCCCCGAGGCCATCACTCGCATGGGCGACAAGATCGAGGCTCGGCAACTCGCGCAGGATGCCGGCGTGCCGGTGCTGCCCGGATCTGACGACGCCGATGCAGCCGCCGCCGATACAGTGGGCTACCCGCTGCTGGTCAAGGCGGCCGCCGGAGGTGGGGGCAAGGGCATGCGCGTCGTGGAGAGCCCGGACAAGCTTGAGGAGTCGCTCGAAGCCGCACAACGCGAGGCGAAGAGCGGGTTCGGCGATGATCGCGTCTTCCTCGAGCGTTATGTCCCCCGAGCGCGCCATATCGAAATTCAGATTCTCGGCGACGCCCACGGCAATGCCGTTCACCTCGGTGAACGAGAATGCTCCATCCAGCGACGTCATCAGAAAATCATCGAAGAATCCCCTTCCCCGCGGATCGACGAAGAGCTGCGCGCCCGCATGGGCGAGGCGGCACTCTCGCTGGCCAGCGTCCTCGGATATGAGTCCGCCGGCACCTGCGAATTTCTATTCGACGACCAGAGCGGCGAGTTTTTCTTTCTCGAAGTAAATACCCGCCTTCAGGTCGAACATCCGGTCACCGAATGTGTGACCGGAATTGATCTGGTCCGAGAACAGCTCCGCATCGCCGCCGGTGAAGAGCTCGGGTACGACCAGGAGGCGATCTCCTTCGAGGGCTTCGCCATTGAGGCGCGGCTCTACGCCGAAGACCCCGCCAACGATTTCCTGCCGGCGACGGGCACTTTATTTGCCTTCGAGTATGGCTTTCCGGATGTCCGCTGGGACACCGGGGTCGCCGAGGGTTCCGTCGTGGGAACCGACTTCGATCCGATGCTGGCCAAAGTCATCGCGCATGCCCCGACTCGTCGGGAGGCGGCCGGGCGATTGGCACTGGCTCTGGAAAACCTGCATATCGGCGGCGTCACGACCAATCGCGATTTTCTGGCGACCACCCTGCGTCGACCCGAGTTTCTCGATGGGGACACGACCACCGACTTCATCCAGCGGGTCAAGCCGGATCGCAGCCGGCCTCATTCCGCAGCAGAACTCCGCCAGGCGGCGGTGGCGGCAACACTCTGGCTGCAAGGAGAGAATCGGCGCAATGCCGGCGCGCTGGGCATGGCGCCCAGCGGCTGGCGTAATGCCGTGATGCCACCCGAAAAGTTGGTCCTGCAGCACGGCGAGGCAGAGATCACGGTGCGCTACCAATCGCAACGAGATGGAACGTTCCGCCTTGATGAAGATCAGACGGCAACCATCTATGGCCGTTCCGAATATGCCATCGACCTTGAAGTTGGCGGGATCCGAGCGGAATCCGAAATCTCCACGCAAGACGCCAAGATCCTCGTCAGCATTCCCGGCGGAGATATCGAGTTCGTGGTCCTGCCCCGCTTTGTGCTCCCGGGGACGGAAGCATCGGTCGGCGGTCTTACGGCACCGATGCCGGGCAAGGTCATCGAGGTTCGCGTCAGCGAAGGCGATACCGTGCAAGCGGGCGATACACTGCTGCTGCTCGAAGCCATGAAGATGGAGCACCCGATTCAAGCCCCTCAAGATGGCAAGGTGACCGAGCTTCGTGTCGCAACTGGGGATCAGGTCGAGAATGGCGCTCTCCTGCTGGTCGTCGATGACCCCGAAGGAAATGAATAATGGCTGACCCGATTCGCATTGCGAACTGCTCCGGATTCTTCGGCGATCGCCTCTCCGCGGCCAGAGAGATGGTCGAAGGCGGGCCGATCGATGTCCTCACCGGAGACTGGCTCGCCGAGTTGACCATGTTGATCCTCGCACGCAAACGCGCCAAACGGCCCAGTGGCGGCTACGCACAAACCTTCGTCAAACAGATGGAACAAGTCATGGGGACTTGCATGGACAAGGGGATCAAAGTGGTCTCCAACGCCGGCGGGCTCGACCCGGATGGATGTGCAGATGCCGTTGCTGCGGCAGCCCAGAAACTCGGCGTTCATCCTAAAATCGCCTACGTTTCGGGCGACGACCTGCTCCCCACTGCGGCGGATAGAATCGCCCGGGGCGATTTGTTGAATTTCGAAACCGACGAAGCCATCACGGACGCCACAGCCTATATGACCGCCAACGCCTATATCGGCTGCTGGGGGATCGTCGAGGCCCTCGAACAAGGCGCCGATATCGTGATCACAGGTCGCGCCACTGACGCCGCGATCGTCTGCGGTCCTGCCGCATGGCACCACGGCTGGGCGCGCGACGACTATGATCCGCTCGCGGGCGCCGTCGCTGCAGGCCACGTGATTGAGTGCTCCACGCAGGCGACCGGAGGCAACTACTCCTTTTTCCACGAGATCCCGAATCTCATCCATCCCGGCTTCCCGTGGGCCGAAGTTGCCGCTGACGGCTCCTCGGTGATCGGGAAACACGATGGCACCGGCGGCGAAGTGAACGTCGGCACGGTAACCTCACAACTCCTGTACGAGATCGGCGCACCCTCGTACCTGGGCCCTGACGTCACGACACGTTTCGATACGGTCCAATTGGAGCAGGCCGGACCCGACCGCGTGCGGATGCACGGCGTCCGGGGAGAGGCACCGCCGGAAACCCTCAAGGTCTGCATCAACAAAGCCGGCGGCTTCCGGGCCGACGTCAATATATGCCTCACCGGCATGGACATCGAAAAAAAGGCCGCCTTGATCGAAGAGGCGTTCTGGTCGGCGAATCCGTACAACCGCGAAGACTACGCCTTCCTCAAGACGCGCCTTTTGCGCAACGACAAAACTGACCCCGACTCCAACGAGCAAGGTGTCGCCATCTGGCGTTGCAGCGTGAAGGATCCCGATGAAAAGAAGGTCGGTCGTGCATTCTCCAACGCCATGATCGAATTGGCTCTGGCCTCGATCCCGGGCTTTTTCACAATGGGTGGCGGAGTCGGCCCCGGACGCCCCTATGGCGTGCTCGAGACGGCACGGGTTCCGGCGGCAACAGTGCCGCAAAAGGTCACCTTCCTCGGCATCGGCGGTCAGACCACAGAAGTTTCTTCGGTCATTCCCCGCCGAGACGTGAAGATCACCGTACCAGCAGGGCCGGCAGCCACGCCTCCTGCCGGGGACACCCAATCCCTGCCGCTGGGAACGTTGTTCGGCGCGCGCTCCGGGGACAAGGGGGGCAACGCCAATCTGGGCATCTTCGCGCGCAGCGATGAAGCCTGGACCTTCCTCGACAACCTCCTGACCATCGACAAGCTCAAGGAGCTTTTGCCCGAATCCCGGGACCTGGCGATCGACCGACATCGGCTACCCGCCATCCGGTCCCTCAACTTCGTCCTGCACGGGTTTCTTGAAGAAGGCGTCGCCGCGTCGACGCGACAGGACCCCCAAGCCAAGAGTTTGGGAGAGTGGCTGCGCGCCCGGGTCGTCGACATCCCCGCGAGCCTGCTCGGGTGAGCGAGAAGGCCACCCAGTCGAGCCCCCGATTCCCCGGGGTCCGGGCCCCGCAACCTCTCCTCGATGCCGAGGCCGAGCATCGCCTGACAGATCGACAGAAGGAGATTCTCGACGAACTGGAGACCGCCGGCGCCGAGGATGGGTTTGCCTCCCAAACCATGGCGGAGATCGCCGCCCGCATGAATTGCTCGTTGCGGACGCTTTATGGCATCGCCCCGACACGTGACGAACTCTTGCTGATTGCGGTGGACCGCCGGCTCCGCCGCATCGGGCGCAAGGCCATCGAGAAGCTGGATCCGACGCTTTCCCCCCTGGAGCTTCTGCGCGCTTACCTCGAGGGCGCCAACGCAGCCGTACAACGACAAACCTTTACGTTGTCGAGGGACTTCGCAACGGTCAGCGGCTCTCGCCGACTGGCAGATTCACACGAAAATTATGTAATCTCGGTGGTGCAAAAACTTCTGGATCGCGCCGTATCCGAGACCCAGATCCGCCCCGTGGACACGGCTGCGGTTGCTCATATTCTCGGAGGCTTCGGGCGCGAATTCACCAAACCCGATATCGTCGACATGATCGACGGGACCCCCGACGAGGCCGCCAACCTCCTGACCGACGTCCTGCTTCGCGGCCTGGTTGCCCGCCAGCCCTGATATTGCAGAAACCCTTGCCACATAGGAAGGTAAATCCCATGAGTAACGATTCGAACCAGAAAATTCGCACCTACAAGGATGCGGTCGCCCTGATCACAGGAGGCGCCTCCGGAATCGGTGCGGCCATCGCCAAGGATCTGGTTCGCCGCGGTGCCTCTGTCATTCTCGCCGACCGCCAATTGGAGGCGGCGCAGACATTGGCGACCTCCCTGGGCGCCAAGGCCGAGGCCGTCGCCCTCGACGTGCGGGACGCCGATCAATTTGCCAGCGTCGTGGAAGGAACCAAGGCTCGGCACGGACGAATCGATTACTTCTTCAACAACGCCGGCATCGGCATCGGTGGCCCGGTACAAGATCATAGCCTCGAGGACTGGCGCTATACGATCGACGTCAATATTCTCGGCGTCGTCTATGGCGTTCATGCTGTCTTGCCCATTCTACGCGAGCAGGGCTTCGGCCATATCATCAACACCGCCTCGATGGCGGGCCAGATCCCCTGCCCCGGGCTGACAGCTTACGCCACAACCAAACATGCTGTCGTCGGACTCTCCCGCTCACTCCGCGCCGAGTCCGCACAGGCCGGCGTGCAGGTCAGCGCCTTTTGTCCCGGCGTGATTCAGACCGAGATTCTGAACAAGGGCGGCACATTCGGACGCAGCATGGGCTGGGCCGACGCAGAGCCTGATGCCGAACAACTGGCGAAGACCAAGCCGATGGACGCCGATGCCTTTGCTCGCGAAGCCCTGGACCGTGTCGCCGCCAATGATGAGATCATCATCCTGCCGCGTCGATGGTATATGATGGCGCGGTTCGACAAACTCTTCCCGCGCTTGTTCAGCTCCTTTATCGCCAACCGCTTTGCCAGCGAGGCCTCCCGCCTCGAAAGGCGTGCCGCCAGCGCTACGGCTGGGAAATAAAGATCGGCGACGACCATGCGCGAGGCTCGTGGGGAGCCAGGCACTCATCACCTGTGCTTTGCGGACATGTGGACACATGGATGCAGGCCCCCGCCTCATCCCGCTCGCAACGAAGATTGTCCGCATTGATACCGGGCATCGGTTCCTCAAACGCGCGCACGTAATACACTGCTTCCCGACCGCTTTCACGAAACTCCGGGTCTTCAAAAGTCGCCATGCAACCCGCTCGATCGCCCGAGCAGGGAAAAACGCGCCAAGGATCTTCGATCAATTCGCCGATCGGCTCGCCGGCCTTGATTTGCGGGCGAATCCGCACGACCTCGATGCGACTCAGCGGTCGCCGCTCATCCGTGGGATAATAACACTCGCCCTTGCAGAGGCGTGCCACGTCCGCGGCGCCGAGAGAGCTCAAGGACTCCTCGGGACAGCCAGGCTTCTGCACCAGAGAGCCGACCGCACGAACCTCAAATCGCGGATTCCGAGAGGACAACCCCTCACTGCCCATCGGCAATCTTCGACCGTCGGCCTCCAGCCAATCGAACCAAAGAAGAATGCGTGGTCCGCTGGTGCCGTACACTTCTCGCCGCTGCATGCCGTCCCATACGGCATCGCGGTCCCGACCCTCGGCATGCACGGCAATCAAGCCGCCGGTGATCAGAAATGAGCTGGCCCGTTCGGCTTCGAAACGCTGAAACCCCGAGGCGGTCTCGATCGCTTCGGCAAAGGGGATCGAATTGGGCAGCGGCTCACTCGGGGGCGGCAAGATGACCGAGCTGAGGACACCGAGGCTTTCATCCACAGGCCCCGAAGCCATTGACTCCGTCATCCCCCGCCGTGCCACTTCCTTGTAGCCGGATCCCGATCGCGCGAAATGATTATCGCTCGACGCCATCAATCCCATCCGAAATCGAGCCGGCGGACCAGGCTCGGAGAAATCCCCCAGTGCGAGAATATATTGTGCGGAACTCGCGGGTCGGTAATTGAAGCTCGGTTCACGACAATCCTGGCATTGGCCCGCATCCAACCAATCTTCCGGAAGGACCCCGGGAACGACCAGATGACCTGCCATGCCGCCTTCGAGATGTCGCGCCCGTGCCAGCGCGGCGCGCTCCTCACAAATGGTCGCGTCCGTGCCTTCGTTCAGGCAGCGCGCTTCAATGATCTGGCCAGCCCGCCAGCAGGACGGGAGATAGTTGGGTCGCGGGCTCGGACAAATCACCGTGCCATCCGGCCCGAGATCAACCGCACGCCAATCTCGGTAGACCTCCGAGTCGCCATGGCCGGAATAGACCTCGATCAGGGTCTGCCGTGCCGGATCATGGTTGCCGTCGACCAGCTGCTTGTCCCAACTCGCACCCGCCGGAGTGTAAGCGCCCCAGCTGGTTCCATGCGGGATTACGAGCGACGGATAGCCCCAATCATCGAGTTTTTCGAAAAGCTCGGCGGGCGTCGCGACCGCCTCACGGCAATCGGTGGGCAAATCACGCACCGACACGCCGGTCGGACAATCCCGAATGGCCTCGGTCTCGGTCAGATAGGCCGCCCAGTCATGGAAGCGCCCCCCCATCAGCAGGGCCGCAGCGCCACGCGGCAGTAGGCCGAGTTCGCCGACATTCTCTCCCGCATTCTTGGTCGCTGCGATCGGACGCGTCGGGATATCGCCGTCTTCGGTATCTCGCAAGATGACATTCTTGTGCCCGAAATGGGTCTCACGAGTCGGCCCGGCCTGCGTCCATTCCCAACCCAAAAAGGCGACCAGATCATCCGACGCTCCGGAGACAGCATTGCATTGCCGAATGGCCTCGACCGTCTCCACCCAACGACGTTCCGAAAGATTCCCTGCATGGTCATTGATCGAGAAGAAATCCAGAGCGGCGCAATGCCTGGCAAAATCGCAGGCGTCCGACGGCGGATGCCCGCCCTCGCCCCCCACCATCGGCAGGCTGAAGGTGAAGGCATCGGCAGAAAAGGTGGTATGCACGTGCAAATCACCAAAAAGAATTTGCCGTCCATCTTCGCGACCAACAGCCCTGGCGGCCGCGGCCTGCGTCCGCTCTCCCTCGCGCAGGCTCTCCGGGCTGCGAGCATTGCCTGCGGGAGTCCCACGGTCTTCGACGGTACCAAAAGTGCCACGGCCAGCGACGACAACTGCGACCAACAAGCCGGCAAATAGCAGGAGAACCACGAGGGCTCCTCTTTTCAGAAATGACGACAACGCATGACCTCCCTGAGGGAAATTTCCTCGCATGGTCGGTACCGCGGACCATGCCCTGACCCCTGACTAGCCGAGTTGGGGACTCCGGGTCCAATGCCCCCTTTGGAGACCAGCTGCCGCCGATCCCACATGCGCCTCCGGAGTTGGTAACACGACGAAGGCCCGGGCCTCAGGCAAAGGGTTGGAAGGTCTGCTTCTCGAGCTGCCGTTGGGCGCTTCGGGCGGCATGCCAGCCGCACATCCCATGCACGCCCCCGCCCGGCGGCGTCGAGGCCGAACAGATGAAGATACGTGGATTGGGTGTGGAATAGGGGTCGAGGCGCGCTACGGGGCGCGTAAATAGCTGCGCCAAATCCGCCACCCCTCCTGTGATCGCCCCACCCACATAGTTCGGATTCATCGCCGCAAAATCCGTCGTCCTCATGATATGGCGCGCCTGAATTCGATCTCGAAAACCCGGCGCGAAGCGCTCGATCTGGGATTCGATCGCGCCGGTCATATCCTCGGTCGAATTCGCCGGCACATGGCAGTAAGCGTAGCCTGTGCCGCTGCCCTGAGGCGCTCGCGTCGGATCGAAATTACTTTGCTGCACCACCAGCACGAAGGGCTTCTCGCTATGGTCGCCGCGCCACATTGCGGCTTCGCTGGCCGCGACTTCATCCAGGGTCCCACCCACATGAACCGTCGATGCTTCCGAGCAACGGGGATCTTTCCACGGGATGGGTCCGTCCATCGCGAGATCCAATTTGAAAACGCCCGGCCCGAAGCGGTAGCGCTGCAAGCGCTTGCGGTAGCCAGCGGGCAACGCATCCCCTGCGATTCGGGCCAACTGGTGCGGGTCCGTATCGAAGAGGTAGACTTTTGCCGGGGGTAGATCGCGGGCCGATGCAACCGGATGGTCGGTGCGCAGTTCCCCGCCGGACGCACGCAGCAAGGAGGCCAAGGCCGCGGTGATCGCATCCGACCCCCCTTTGGCGACGGGCCAGTCTTCGAGATGGGCCGTCAGCGCAAAGAGGACGCCCAGCGCCGATGTCATGGGCTGCGAGAGGGGCAGGATCGAATGCCCGGCACATCCCGCCAGAAGCGCCCGTGCGGTTTCCTCGCGAAACAAGGTCTTTGCCAGAAGGCTGGCGGGCCACATCGCGCGCAACCCGAAACGAACAAAGGAAACTGGATCCTCGGGGAAGCCCAGGGGCCCCAAAGCGTCTTTCAGCAAACCCTGCCCGTTCGCCAACAAGGGCTCCAGCAAGGATCGATATCGGGGTCCGTCCGAGCCGAGTTCCTCCACCGTCCGATCCAGTGATCGCCACAACATGCCAGCCGGTCGATCATCCAGCGGATGCGCGACCGATGCGCCGGGCTTGACCCACTCCAAACCATGTTCTTCGAGGGGGAGCTCCCTGAAAAAGGGCGAAAGAATCCCCATCGGATGGGCTGCAGAACAAATATCGTGACGGAACCCCGGCAACGTGATCTCGCGGGTATCCGCGCCGCCGCCCAGACGGGACGCGCCCTCGAGCACCAGCACGGAGGCGCCTTCTCGCGCCAACGCGACTCCGGCAGCGAGCCCGTTGGGACCCGATCCAATAATTACCGCATCGAATTGCTCATGGGGCTGGTCCATTCCTTCAAGGTTTGGCACAACGAAACGGAATTGTCGCTGACCGCCCTTCGGTCGGCCAGTCGAGGAACCTCATGAGCGAAACACAGGACTTTGAAACCACCGACGATATCCACGAAATGCGGGCGCAGCCCTATGCCCGGCAGCTCCACACGATTTGCATGCGTTGGGCGATGGGGAAGATCGCGACGCCGATCGGCGTCTATATCGGCTACCTTGTAAAATACCTGCTGCTCTTTATCGGCGGCTGGTGGCTTTGCTGCCTTGCCATCCCGGGAGCTGGCGGCTGGAGCGACTTCAGCACCTGGGCCTTGACCGGCGCCGCGTTCCAGAAGGCCGTGCTATGGTGTCTGTTCTACGAGGGAATCGGGCTGGGTTGCTCCTCGGGGCCGATGACCGGCCGCATTCTGCCTCCGATCGGGGGCATTCTGCACTTTGCGAGGCCGGGAACCACACGCCTCCCCCTCTTTCCCCAGATGCCGCTCTGCGGAGGATTCCGCCGCAGCCGCCTCGACGTGGCGCTCTACTTCGCCATCTACGCATTCCTGCTGCATGGGCTGATCGCGGCCGAAATCACATCGGCAATGATTCTGCCGCTGGTCATTCTTCTGCCCATTCTTGCCTTGCGCGACAAAACGACCTTCGCCGCCTTTCGCGGGGACCACTATTATCTGGCGCTCGTCGCTCTCTGGTATATCGATACACCCGGCGAGGCCTGGATCGCGGGCAACAAGGCCGTCTGGTTCGGCGTCTGGTTCTGGGCCGCCACCTCCAAGCTCAATCAACACTTTCCCTCGATCATCGCCGTGATGTTGACCAATAGCCCGTTTATTCCGACATCCATCCACCGGCGACTCTTCAAGGACTTCCCGAAAGATATGCGCCCATCCTCGGTTGCGGCGACGCTCGCACATTTCGGCACCTTCGCTGAGTACGCTTTCCCTATCGTCCTTCTCTGGAGCGCGGGGGGCCCCATGACGCCGTATGCCCTGATCGCCATGGTGCTCTTTCATTCCTTCATCGCCGGCAATGCACCAAGCGGCATGCCGGTGGAGTGGAATATCATGATGGTCTATGGGGGGTTTGTTCTCTTCGGACACTTTGCCGAAGTCCCTCTGATGGCCCTGATCGGAACCCCCTGGTTACTCGGTTTCCTTCTCGCCATGCTGGTCTTTGTCCCTTTATTGGGGAACTTCGCACCGCAGCACGTCTCGTTTCTGCAGGCGATGCGTTATTACGCCGGCAACTGGGCCTACAGCATCTGGCTTTTCCGTGACGATTCGATCGACAGGCTGCACCTGCTGACCAAAGGGATCCCCACCATGAAGGAACAATTGGCTCGGCTCGTCGAGGACGAGGATGAGGTTGCGATGTCCTGTGCCATGACCCCGGCTTTTCGGCTTATGCATATTCAGGGACGCGCAGCGCACGTGCCTCTGGCCATCGCCGGTGGTGATATGAGCCGTTACGAATGGCAGGATGGTGAAATGGTTGCTGGCATGGTGCTCGGATGGAACTTCGGGGATGGCCACCTCCACGACGAGCAACTGCTCGATGCGGTACAGGAGCAATGCCATTTCGAAGAGGGCGAATTACGAGTCGTTCTGGTCGAGTCGCAGCCACTGCTTGGCCGCTCCATGGCCTGGCGGGTCGTGGATGCAAAAACGGGCCAGATGGCCGAGGGCGAATCCATGATCAAGGATATGATCGAGTGGCAGCCCTGGCCAACCGGCCCGCGTGCAGAAGCCTTCAAATAGGCTCAGGAAGAGAACATCAATCGAGTCACCCACTCGGCCACGACGGCAGGCCGGTCGGACCCCTCGACCTGAACGGTCATTGTGCGCATGGTCTCCAGCGAGGTTCCCTTCAACGTCACGCGAGAGAGCATCCGGTGGACGCGAATCTTGCTGCCAACAGGAACCGGACTGGGGAAACGAACTTTGTCGAAGCCGTAATTGATCCCCATGGTTATGCCATCATAGCGTCCTGGCTCGGCCGTATTCGGCGTCAATGCGTCGAGGTGCGTGAGCATCGAGAGGGTGAGAAACCCGTGGGCAATCGTGGTGCCGAAAGGCGTGGCCTTGGCCGCCTCCGGGTCCACGTGGATGAACTGATGGTCTTCGGTCACATCGGCGAATTGATTGATGCGATCCTGAGTGATCTCCATCCATTCACCGGTAGACTCCTCGGTTCCTTCGACGGCTTTCCACAACTCATAGGCTTTCGCAGCGGCACTATCGGACATAATCGCTCTCCTTTTTTGTCCCGGCCATGCAAGAGATCGCCCGGGCTCACAGATATATTCAGAACTCTAGACCTAACGATCCGAGACCAGATCGTCTAGAATCATCCCAGCCTCGAAAATTGATCAGAAGTGCCAGGGAAAGCGCGAGAAGTCCCGCGGACGCTTCTCCAGAAAGGCATCCCGCCCCTCTTCGGCCTCGTCGGTCATATAGGCAAGACGCGTCGCTTCGCCGGCAAAGACCTGCTGTCCCACCAAGCCATCATCGATCAGATTGAAGGCAAATTTGGCCATCCGCTGCCCCGTGGGACTCTTGGTATTGATCTCGCGCCCCCACTCCAGCGCGGTATTCTCCAACTCCGCATGAGGGACCACTTCATTGACCATCCCCATCTGGTGGGCCTCGGTCGCTGAATAGCTGCGCCCGAGAAAGAAAATCTCGCGAGCACGCTTCTGGCCCACCTGTCTTGCCAGATACGCCGAGCCAAAACCGCCATCAAAGGAAGCCACATCCGTATCCGTCTGCTTGAAAATCGCATGCTCGCGCGAAGCGAGCGTCAGGTCCGCTGTGACGTGCAAGCTATGGCCACCGCCAACCGCCCAACCGGGCACAACCGCGATCACGACTTTCGGCATCATGCGCACCAGTCGCTGGACTTCCAGAATATGCAATCGCCCGGTCTTCGCGGGATCAATGCTCGCTGCATCGTCGCCCTCGGCGTATTTATACCCGTCACGGCCGCGGATCCGCTGATCCCCACCTGAGCAGAAAGCCCAGCCGCCATCCTTTGCCGAGGGGCCGTTGCCCGTCAAAATCACGCAGCCGACATCGGTCGACATCCGCGCATGGTCGAGCGCCCGGTAGAGTTCATCCACGGTCCGTGGACGAAAGGCATTGCGCACATCGGGCCGATCGAAAGCAATACGGACCGTGCCGTGCGCATGGGCGCGATGATAAGTGATATCGGTAAACTCGAAGCCGGGGACTTCTGCCCATAATTTTGCATCAAACGTCTCGGAAACCATTCCGAGATCTTAACCGGAAGATGTCGATGCGGCGAATTACCTCTCGAGGCGGCAAAGACCGCCTGTCGATGGCTTCAGACCTGCTTCAGCTTCCAACGTCCGGTACGGAACCAACCGATAATCAGGACCGCCTCGAGCACAATCGAGACGAACATGGCTGTCCAGACCCCATCGAGGCCGTAGCCCAGAGGCACCGCCAAAGCCCAGGCCAGAGGAAGCTTGATCGGCCAATTCGAGATGAAGGCGGCCAACATGGGCGCGCGAGTATCGCCGGCGCCGTTCATCGCCGCCACCAGAGGAACCGTTGCCGAACTCGCCCACATGCTGACTGCGAGAATCCGCAAGAAGCTGCTGCCGATCGAGACCACTTCGGGCGAATCGTCGAAGAAGGCGATGAACTGCTCTGCCACCGATCCATAAAAAATCATGAACACAAAACCCAGCGCAATCGAGATTCGCAGACCACGACCCACCGCACGGGCAGCTTGATCCGGGAGTTGTGCGCCGAGATTCTGGCCCACCAGAGTCGCGATCGCCGCGGTCAGCCCGGCCAGCGGAATCCAGTTCAGATTAAAGGCCCGCAGAGCCACTCCGAAAGCCGCAACCGATGCATCGCCAAAAGAGGCGATCACGCGCAACAGAATAAAAGTCGAGACCGGGCGGGCCATCATTGATATACTTGCCGGCACACCGATCCTGATAATGCGCGCAAACTCGGAGATTTTAAAACGCAGTCGCGCGCCCGAAGGCCGTGGAAGCGGCCAGGAGCGCCACCAGCTCCACGC
>Ga0055584_100003358_pt1 | contig 15779 bp, 11 predicted proteins | sample OSDHelmetaG_FD_58716 | JGI IMG/M metagenome (GOLD analysis project Ga0055584, IMG submission 58716) | Pelagic marine sediment microbial communities from the LTER site Helgoland, North Sea, for post-phytoplankton bloom and carbon turnover... | ecosystem: Environmental > Aquatic > Marine >... | reverse complement strand
GACGACGCCGCGGACGACGACGACGCCGCGGACGACGACGACGCCGCGGACGACGACGACTCCGCCGGCGACGACGACGACTCGGCCGGCGACGACGACGACGCGGCGGACGACGACGACTCCGCTGGCGACGACGACGACGCGGCGGACGACGACGACTCCGCGGGCGACGACGACGACGCGGCGGACGACGACGATTCCGCGGGCGACGACGACGACTCCGCCGCTGCGGTCGATGCCGACGCCGACGGGTTCACCGACGACGTGGACTGCGACGACACCAACCCCGCCATCAACCCCAGCGCTGCGGAGCAGTGCGGCTCGGGTGTCGACGAGGACTGCGCCCCCGCGACCAACTGCGACGACACCTGCATGACGGAGTTCGACTACGCCGTGTGCGCTGCCCCGCTCCCCGGCACCCCGACGCCCCTGATCCACTGGGACTACGACGCGCTGAACGGTGCGTTGGTCCTCGACCAGGGAACCAGCCAGTCCGACGGCACCGCCGTGGGCAACCCGAGCTACTCCGCCGGCTTTGACGGCAACTCCGTCGACCTCGACGGCAGCAGCTGGCTGTACGCCCCCGGTTCGGTCGTCCCCAGCGGCGACAGCTTCAGCTTCGTCACCTGGGTGCGCGCTTCGTCCGCGAACAACTCGGGCACCTACCACTGGATCATGAGCAACGGCAACGGCCTGCCGGGCTTCACCGGGGCGAGCCTGTACCTGGGCTTCGGCTCCGACGTGGGCACGGTCCTCGAGAACGGCAACGGCGGCGACGAGGTGCTCCCCCAGGGTGGCCAGATCTGCAACGACGCCTGGACCCAGGTCGCGCTGACCTACGACGCCACGGAGTCCAACATCTGGATCGACGACGCCGTCTCGACGGCCACTCAGACCCTCGGTGCAGTCACCTGGGGTGCTCGTCCCTTCGGCGTCGGCAACGACCCGAACAACGAGACCCGCCCCTTCACGGGCTCGCTCGACGACAGCCGGTTCTTCGACGTGGCCCTGACCGCGCAGCAGATCCAGGCGCTGCGGGTCGACTCGATCTGCAACCGCTGAGCGCTCCGCGGCAAGTCCGCGGTCGTTGACGAGTGCGCCGGGCGGCGGGGGGACTTCAGGTCTCCTCGCCGCCCGGCTGCTTGGGGCGTCTGCCACGGCACCGCTCGCGTCTCACGCGCGGGACTGGTAGATCCCCCCTCCCGCGCGCGTATGCGCTTCCTCTTGTTGCTCGCTCGGAGGCTGCCCCAGTGCCCACGATGAACATCATCCAGGCGGTCAACTCGGCGCTCGATCTGGCCCTGACCCGCGACGAGGACGTCTTCGTCTTCGGCGAGGACGTCGGCAAGTTCGGCGGCGTGTTCCGCGCTACTGACGGCCTGCAGTCGAAGCACGGCGAGGGCCGCGTCTTCGATACCCCGCTGTCCGAGTCCGGGATCATCGGGACCGCCATCGGCATGGCGATCTACGGGCTCAAGCCCGTCCCGGAGATCCAGTTCAGCGACTTCATCTACCCGGCGTTCGACCAGATCGTCAGCGAGATGGCCAAGTTCCGGTACCGCAGCGGGGGCCAGTATCCGTGTCCCGTCACGATCCGCACGCCCTTCGGCGGCGGCATCCGCGGCGGCCACTACCACTCCCAGAGCCCCGAGGCGTACTTCGCGCACACCGCCGGCCTCAAGGTCGTCGTGCCGTCGGACCCGTACACCGCCAAGGGCCTGCTGCTGGCGTCCATTGAAGATCCCGACCCGGTCATCTTCCTGGAGCCCAAGCGGGTCTACCGGGCCAGCCGTGGCGAGGTCCCCGAGGACTACTACACCCTGCCCATCGGCAAGGCGGCCGTGGACCGCGAAGGCACCGACGTCACCGTCATCGCCTACGGCGCCATGCTGCACGAGGCCCGCAAGGCCTGCGATCTGCTGGCTGAGCAGAAGGTGTCGGCGGAGCTCATCGACCTGCGCTCGCTCGTGCCTCTGGACGAGCAGACCATCATCGAGTCGGTCACCAAGACCGGCCGCGTCGTCATCGTCCACGAAGCGGCCCGCACCGGCGGCTTCGGCGGCGAGGTGGCGGCCATCATCGCGGAGAAGGCGCTGCTCCACCTGGAAGCGCCCATCCTGCGGGTGACCGGCTACGACACGCCGTTCCCCTACACCCTCGAGAACCAGTACCTGCCCGACGCTTTCAAGATCTACGAAGCGTGCGAGCGGACCGTGGACTTCTAGGAGCGCCCTGCATGTCGTTCGAATTCCGACTTCCTGACATCGGTGAAGGCGTGGTCGAAGGCGAGATCGTCGCCTGGAAGGTCAAGCTCGGCGACGACGTGGCCGAAGACCAGCCCCTGGTCGAGGTCATGACCGACAAGGCCACCGTCGAGATCCCGTCCCCCAAGGCCGGCGTCGTGTCCGCGCTCAACGGTGGCGAAGGCGACGTGGTCGAGGTGGGCGCCGTCATCGTGGTGCTCGACACCGGCGACGGCGGCTCCGTGGGCGAGGCGACCGAACGCCTGGCCGCGCCTGAAAAGGGCCCGGAGTCCGAGGTCGTGGTCGCGCCGGAGCCCGCGACGGCCCCCGCCAAGGCTGCGCCGGCACCGGCTGCCCCCGCCGCGAAGGCCCCCGCGGCGAAGTACAGCCTCCCCACGGCCAGCGGCAAGGTGCTCGCCACCCCCGCCACCCGCCGCGTCGCCCGCGAGCTCAACGTCGAGCTGGGCAACGTCACGGGGACTGGGCCCGGCGGTCGCATCACCAAGTCCGACGTCATCGCCGCCAGCGAAGGCCGCAGCACGCCTACGTCCGGGGGCGGCGCCGGCCTGGGCTTCACGCACACCCCGGTCCCCCCGGGCTCCGGCCCCGAGCGCCGCGTCAAGGTCATCGGCCTGCGCCGCAAGATCGCCGAAGGCATGGTCAAGTCCGCGCGGACCATCCCGCACTTCAGCTACGTGGACGAGGTCGACATGACCGCGCTCGTGCAGCTGCGGCAGGACCTGAACAAGACGTTGGTCGCGCAGGGCAAGCCGAAGGTCAGCTACCTGCCCTTCATCATGAAGGCCTGCTTCGTCGCGTTCGCCGACCACCCCGAAGTCAACGCGCTGTACGACAACACCACGGGCGAGGTCGTCTACAAGGACTACTTCAACTGCGGCCTGGCGACGGACACGCCCAACGGCCTGTTCGTTTCGGTCATCCGCGACGTCCCGAACCGCTCCATCGTGGACCTGAGCGCGGACATCAGCGACGTCACCGGCCGCGTCCGCGCGGGCAAGGGCACGCTGGCGGACCTGACGGACTCGACGTTCACCATCACGTCCATCGGCAACATCGGCGGGCTGTTCGCCACCCCGATCATCAACTACCCCGAGGTCGCGATCCTCGGCGTGAACAAGATCGCGGAGCGCCCGGTCGTGCGGGACGGCGAGGTCGTCATCCGCCACATGACCCACCTGTCGCCCAGCTTCGATCACCGCATCGTCGACGGCGCCAACGGCGCGCGGTTCACCAGCCGGCTCAAGGTCCTGCTGGAGAACCCGGGGCAGCTGCTGGCGCACGTGTAGCCAGCTGTGAGCTGGTTCCTCGCTCCGTTCTACGACCGCATTGTGGCGGGCCAGGAGGCGGCGTACTTCGGTCGCTTCCGTGCGGAGCTGCTGGGGGAGCTGGCCGGCGAGGTGGTGGAGATCGGCGCCGGCACCGGCCTGAACCTGCGCCACTACGGGCCTGGCGTCACGCACCTGCACGTCTGTGAACCGGACTCCGGCATGCGCAAGCAGCTGGAGGTGCGGCTGGCCGCGCTGCCGGAGTTGGCCGCGAAGACCACCGTGCACGAGGCCCCCGGCGAAGGGCTGCCGTTCGAAGACGACCGGTTCGACGCGGCGGTCTCGACGCTGGTGCTGTGCACCGTGCGGGGGCTGGACGAGTCGATCGCCGAGCTGCATCGCGTGCTCAAGCCGGGCGGGACGTTTTCATTCCTGGAGCATGTCTGCGCGCCGAAGGGCACCTGGACCCGGCGCTGGCAGCACATCGTGGAGCCGGTCTACACCCCCATCGCCGGCGGTTGCCGGCTGACGCGCAGCCAGGACGAGGCCATAGCGGCGGGCGGGTTCGACCTGGAACGGCTGGAGTGCAAGGCCATCGGGGGCGGCGTGGGGATGGTGCTTCACACCGTCCGCGGAGTCGGGGTCAAGTCGGGCTGAGTCAGCCCGGAGGCGGGCCGTCGTCGTCGTCGTCGTCGCCCCAGTCGCCCCAGTCCTCGTAGCCCATGAGCTCGTCCCAGAGCTCCTCCAGGAAGTCCTCGAGCTCTTCGGCCAGGTCCTCATTCTCGTCTTCGAGGGCCTCTTCGATCAGCTCCTCGATCTCGTCGATCGCGTCGCCCAGCAGGTCCTCGATCTGCTCCTGCAGCTCCTCCTGCTGGTCGTAGAGCTCGTCGTACTGCTCCCAGAGCTCCTCCATGGCCTCCCAGTCGCCGCTCTCCTTCAGCTCTTCCCACTGCTCGTCGAGGGCGTCGATCTGCTCGTTGATCTCCGCCAGCTCTTCGGCCAGCTCGCCGGCCTCCTCGATCTCGTCGGCGGCGTCCTCCAGGACGTCGGAGATGTCGTCGGCCAGCTCCTCGAGGATGTCGGCCAACTCGTCGTCGCCGTCGTCGTTGGCGTCGTCGATGGCGTCGTCGATGGCGTCGTCGAGTTCGTCGACCACGTCGTCCACGGGGCTGTCGTCGCCCGCTGCATCGTCGTCATCGTCGTCGTCGTCGTCGTCGTCAGCCGCGTCGTCGTCGTCGCCCGAGACGTCGTCGTCGTCGTCGCCCGCCGAGTCGTCGTCGTCGCCTGGTTGCGGGTTGCCGAGCACCCCCGAGGGAACGCCGCAGCCGGCAAGAAGAAGGAGCAAGACGAGGAGGAAGCTCAGGCGCATGGGGAATCTCCGAGGCGCAATCTTGAGCCACAACCCGCCAGAGATCCAGGGAACAGCAGGCCCGAAGCCTCAGGCCAGGTCCAACTCCGGGTACTGCCGGAAGATGCCGTGCTGGTTGAACGGGAGCCGCCGCGGCGATGTCAGGTAGGCCGCGATCCCGTCTCGCTCGCCCACGCGAACCCGCAGCGCCTGCAACTGAGGAGCGCCGGCAACAGCTGCCGCGAACCCCCGCGGGAAGGCGTACTCCAGCCCCGCCAGGATCTGGAACGCCGCCAGGTCCACGTACGAGGTCTGCACGCCCACGAAGAACTGCCCGCCGTTGCGCGTGAGCTGCTCCTCGAAGTAGCGCATCCACCGCGGCAGCCGCTCGGACACGAACCACCGCGACTTCTCCATCGCGGCGTCCACCTGGTCTTCGTAGTGCGACGCCACGCTGATGGGGTGGTGGGTGTCGTGGGTCTCGGCCAGGACGTCAGCCAGGGTCAGCAGGTGCTGGTTGGCGATCGCCTGCAGCGCCGCGTCGTCGGGCACGAGCCCGTGCCTGCGCGCCAGGTACTGGCAGATGTTGGGCATCTGGGCGATGAGCAGGTCGCCGTCGTGCAGGTAGGGCGGCGCGAACCCGAACTGCCCGGGCCGCTCCCCATCCCGCAGCGCGAGGATCGCCGGCACGCCGCCGCCTTCGTCCCGTGGCAGGCGGGCCACGTCCACGTACTCGGCGCCGACGTCTTCGAGGATCAGCCGGACGAACTCGCCCCGCCCCGGCAGCTGCGGCCAGTAGACGAGGCGGTACATCGCGCTACCAGTCCACCACCGTCGCGCCCCAGGTGAACCCGGAGCCAAACGCGATCAGCGCGACCTTCATGCCCGGCTTCAGGCGTCCGTCGCGCTCGGCTTCGGCGATGAGCAGGGGGATGGTCGCGGCGGTGGTGTTGCCGTAGCGCTCGATGTTGTGGACGAGCTTGTCGGGGCCGATGCCCAGCTGCTCGGCGACGTACTCGTTGATGCGCTTGTTGGCCTGGTGGAACAGGAACAGGTCGATGTCGTTGCCGATGATGCCCTGCTGCATGCAGACCTCCATCAGGGCGCCGATCATGCGCTGCACCGCGTTCTTGAAGACGCGGCGGCCGTTCATGTGGGCGAACATCATGTCGGGCTTCACGACGCCGTTGCCGTCTTCGTCCAGGTCCAGGAACTGGTCCTTGCTGATGTCCCAGACCTTCTGGCAGAGCTCGTCGGCGTAGCGGCCGTCGGCGCCCAGGGTCCAGCCGCGGATGCCGCGGTCTTCTTCGGTCGCGCTGACCACGACCGCGCCGGCGCCGTCGCCGAACAGCGTCGAGACCGTGCGCCCGCGGGTGCTCAGGTCGATGGCCGAGCTGTGCTTCTCCGCGCCGACCACGAGCACGTGCTTGTGCATCCCGGACTGGACCATGGAGGCGGCCGTCGCCAGCGAGTAGATGAAGCCGCTGCACTGGTTGCGGATGTCCATGCAGCCGACGAACTTGCCGGCGTCGCAGAGACCGAGCTTCTCTTGCAGGTAGACGCCCGTGCCCGGGAAGTGGTGGTCGGGCGAGAGCGTCGCGAAGAGGATCAGGTCCAGGTCGGTGGCTTCGATGCCCGCGGCCTCGATGGCCTGCTTGCTGGCTTCCAGCGCCATGTCCGACGTGGCCACGCCGGCTTCGGCGTAGCGGCGCTCCTTGATGCCGGTGCGCTGCTGGATCCACTCGTCGTTGGTGTCGATTCCGTACTGCGCGACGAGGTCGTCGTTGGTGACGACGCGAGGCGGCACGTAGGCGCCGGAACCGGAAATGTAGGCGTTGGGCATGGGTACTCCTGAGTCCGCGTCCCGCGCGCGGGTCGGGAACTGCACCACGGAAGGCCGGTCAGGGCAAGGCCGCGAAGGGCTGCAGGCCGTTCGGCTACCCCGACGTCCGCGGGTGCCGCGGCGCTGCTACTCGCAGAGTTCGGGGAAGCCGTCGCCGTCCTCGTCCCAGCTCTGCCACTCGTCCTCGCAGGCGAAGTCGCCGAGGATGTCGCTGCACGTGCGGATCGCGAGGGTGTCTCCGGTCGGCTGGGCCTCGGAGTCCTCGATGGAGAGGTTCAAGCAGAACTGCCCCGGGTTCGGCGCTCCGCACTCGACGCAAGACACGCCGATGGTCTCGCTCACGAGGTCGCAGATCGCGCTGGGCCCGCCTTCCTCGTCGAGGAGCGGCGCCAGCGGCCGGGTGTCGATCACGGCATCCAGCGTGCCGTCGACGATCGCATTGCCCGACGGGGTGAACACGCCGGTCATCTCGAAGCTGTTGAGCATCATGGGGAGGCCGTCGACCGTCAGGGACATGCCCTCCACCGGCCCCATCTCGAAGTACGGGTTGTCCCAGACCCCGGGCTGGTCGTCGCTCGTGCCGACGACCCCGTCGTTGCCCCAGGTCGGCTGCGTCGTCACCTGGCAGTAGTCCTGGCCGCCGAACCCGTCGCCCATGGCGAACACGTAGTGGATTTCGCCGGCGGAGAGGTCGCTGCTGGGGAGGATGTCGCAGAGCATCTCGGTGTCGCCCAGCTGGCTCTGCAGGATCGCCCCGACGCCCGGCGGCTCCACGAACGTGGCCGACTCGAAGTCGACGGAGAACGCGCGGCCGACGAGGCCCTGTTCGTTGTTGACGGCGTCCGCGGGGGTCGCGTCGTCGTCGTCGGCCGCGTCGTCGTCGTCGGTCGCGTCGTCGTCGTCGTCGTCGTCGTCCCCGGGCGCCGCGGTGCACTCGATGCCGATTCCGTAGGAAGCGGCTGCGTCGTCGAGGGGGATGACGCCCAGCAGCCACGTGCCAGCGGCCGCCTGCGCGGAGCAGCTCACGGAGAGGCCGTCCTCGTCGCACGAAACCGCGCCGTCCGGCCCTTCCAAGGACACCGTCAGGTCCGCGTCGCCGTCGGTCCACGTGATCTGGACCACGACCGGGCCGGCGTCGCCCGTGTCCCACGTGAACCAGTCCGCGTCGGCGGCCGTGCCTTGCAGCGAGTCGCCGCAGTCCACGTCGGCGGCCGCTTCAGCCGAGTCGTTGGGCTCGTGGCTGTCGTCGGAGTCGCCATCTCCGCTGCCGCCGCGTCGCGCCGGGGAGCAGGCCGTGGTCAGGGCGAGAACAAGGAGCAGGAACAGGCGCATGGGGAGTCTCCGAGACGGCGGAGACAATACCGGACGGGGGCGACGACGCCCCGGGCCTTCAGCCCACGCCGGCTCCGCAACGCTCCTGCGTGGCGTCGACGATGATGCCCATCGAGCGCTTCTGGATGCCGTTGAGCAGCGCCTGGTGCAGGAAGTTCTTCGCCTCGATCACGTTGACGAAATGGACCACCGGGCCGTCGGGCGTCGACTTCACCGTCCAGGTGCCGTCGTGCCGCAGGGCGCGGCCTTCGAGCAGCACCCAGCTGATCTTCTGACCCTGGACCGTCCGGCGGTACCGCGAGTGGGCGTCGCCGACGAGGAAGAAGCGCTCGGTGAGCGCCAGCTCGTACTGGTTGCCCGAGTGCCCGCTGGCCACTGCCTTGTGCAGGAACGGCACGGCTTCGACCATGACGTCGGGGTCGCCCAGCAGCTCCACCGCGCAGGCGGCGTCGGTGACGCGGAACGTCACGGCGCGGCGCTCGGCCTTGCCCGCAAACGAGATCGTCCACTCCATCTTCCCGCCGGGCCGCTCTTCGCGCTCCGTCTCGAAGATCCCGTCTTCGGGCGTACCCGCAGGCGTCGGATCCGCCGCGGTGAGGGGGAACGCGAGGGCGAGAATCAAGAGGAGGGAAGGGCGCTTCATCGAAGGTACACGGTGCGCCCCTGAACCACTGTGCGCAACACTTTCGCGTCGATCGTGGCGGCGGCGGGGTCGCGCGGATCGACGTCCAGCACGGTCAAGTCGGCGGGCGCACCGGCGATCAGCGCCCCGCCCGATCGGTGCCCGGCGTAGGCCGCGCCCGCCGTGAACGCCGCGACGGCCTCGGCGCCGGACAGCGCCTCCGCCACCCGCCAGCCCCCCGTCGGTTGCCCGTCGGGGCTGGTGCGCCGGATCGCTGCGTGCAGCCCGAAGTGCGGAGAGTGCTCTTCCACCGGCGCGTCCGACCCGAACGCCAGGGGCACGCCGGCGTCCAGCAGCGTCCGCCAGGCGTAGGCACCTTCGATGCGGTCCCCGACCCGCGCCTCGGCCCACGGCATGTCCGACGTCGCGTGGGTCGGCTGCATGCTGGCGACGATGCCCGCCGCGCGGAGATCGTCCAGGTCCGCCAGGTCCAGGACCTGCAGGTGCTCGATGCGGTGGCGCCGCGATCGGTCGTCGCCCTGGGCCTCTTGAATCGCGGTGATCGCCTCGCGGATTCCGCGGTCGCCGATCGCGTGGATGGCGACCTGGTAGCCGGCGTCGTGCACCAGCTTCACGCGTGCGCGCAGCTGTTCCGGTGTCATCTGCAGCAACCCCGTGTGGCCGGGTCGGTCACCGTAGTCGGCCTTGAGCGCAGCCCCCCGCGAGCCCAGCGCGCCGTCCGCGAAGAGCTTCACCCCGGGGACCTGCAGCAGCCCCTCGCGGTCCGGTGGCGTCTGCAGCCGCTCGGCCAGGTCGTCGCTGTTCGACAGGTAGGCCGTGACCCGCAAGCCCAGCTTCCCTTCGCGCTCCAACGCTTGCATCTGAGCCAGGGCCTGCCGCCCCACGCCCATGTCGTGCACCCCGGTCAGCCCCGCTTGCTGGCACAGCTCGATGCCCCGCAGGAGGTCCGCCCGCACCTCGGCGTCCGTCGGCTCGGGCAGCTGCCCCGCGACCAGGCCGATGGCCGCATCGACGAACACCCCGGTCGGCGCGCCGTCGGGCCCACGCTCGATGCTGCCGCCGTCGGGAGACCGGGTGTCCGCCGTGATGCCCGCCAGCGCCATGGCCTTGCTGTTGACCCACACCGCGTGCCCGTCCACCCGCGACAGCCAGACCGGGTGGTTCGGGGCCACCGCGTCCAGGACCGCCGCCGTCGGGAACTCCTGCACGGCCCAGTCGTTCTGATCCCAGCCTCGCCCACGGATCCAGGAGCCCGGAGCCCGCTCGGTCGCACCGGCCACGATGGCCGCCACGGCCTCCGCCGAGTCGGTGCCCACGAGCTTCAGCTGCCGGTCGGCGCGGCCGATGCCTCGCAGGTGCAGGTGGGCGTCGACGAGGCCCGGAAGCACCGTCGCGTTGCCCAGGTCGACGAGCGCCCCGGTCAGGCCCTCGGGGGCGGGGCCCTGGAACACGTCGGTGATCTGTCCATCGGCCAGGCGCAGCCCGCCTTGGGCCCAGGTCCAGACCTCCGCCGTCGAGGTGTCCGCCACCGGATCCGACGGGGCGGCCTCACGCTCGGGTTCCGAACCCGGCGCGACCGGGGCGGGCGTGGAACAAGCGGCGAGGAACAGGAGGGGCAGCCAACGCATGGGCGCCCTGCTACCACGGCGCGGCCGAGTCAGCCGTCAGATGCGGCCAGATCGGCGGCGGTCAGCACGCGGCGGATCTCGCCGCCCTTGGCCAGGTCGAACTTCAGGTCGAAGTCGGGCGCGCGGCCGTCGCGGGTGCGCACCATCAGCGTCAGGGGCTTGTCCCACGAGTCCGGCGTGCGCGAGCCGCTGATGACGGTCACCCAGGAGCCGCCGGACATCTCCAGCAGGGAGCCGGGGGGATAGCGACCGACGCTGTTCACGAACAGCTGCAGCAGCTGCGGGTCGTACAGGGTGCTGCGGGCAGCCCACATGCGCGCCAAGGCCCACGGGGGCAGCATCACCGGCCCGCCGGCGCGGTAGCGCGTCAGCGTGTCGAAGTCGTCGGCGATGCGGATGATCCGAGCGTAGAGGCCGGGCTTCGGGTCGCTCTGGAACGCCATGTGGTGTTCCAGCGACGACAGCATTCGCCGGACGCGCGCCTCGTGGAACCCACGCTGCTTGAGCATCAGCCGAACCCCGGCGGCGCCGTGACGACCAAAGGGCGGGGGGTAGCCGTCCTCCTCGGTCGAGTAGCCGGCGTCGTGGAACGAAGCGGCCACGCCCAGGTCGCTGAGCACGTTGTCCGAGAGTCCGAGGGCCCGGCCGATCATCAGCGACAACGTCGCCACCTGCACCGAGTGCCGCACGATGGGTGCCAGCGTGTTGTCCCGCGGCGTCGTCGCCATGCCGCGGCCGCGGTCGTCGACGTTCATCTCCGCGAGGTCCGTGACGGCCAGGCGAACCCGAAGGGGATTCAGCGAACGCCCCGCCGCCAGATCGTCCCAGACGTTCGTCACCGCCGACGCGCCGCGGGTCAGCGCCTTGCGGGCGTCGACCTTGATCTTGCGCTCGGTCTCGCCGCGGACGCGGAAGCGGAAGGGCTTCTGCAGCTGCAGGTCCGTGATGCCGGCGGCCTCGAGCTCGCCCTGGAGGTGCTCGCGGGGGTTGTCCTCAGCGGGGTCCGCGGCGACGAGGCGGATGATCGCCTTCACTGCGGTTTCGCCGATCCCCGAGTGGAACAGGAGCCCGCCGACGCGGTGTGCCTTCCACGCTTCGCCCAAGGCGTTGACCACCGCGGCGTCGACGCTGAACCGGATGCGGATGTCGTTGACGTAGACCTGGTCCTCGACCATCACGAGGTGCACGGGGCCCAGCAGCTCGACCAGCTGCTCCAAGCTCGACGCCACCTCGCGCACCGGGGCCTCGAACGCCCGGTTCTCCAGGTCGTGGATGCGGGACATCCCGATGGCCCCGGACAGCAACCGGGCGAAGCGGTCGCCCAGCTCACGGACCTGGCTGGCCAGCTCCTTGTCCTCGCCGGCGCGCACCTTGTCGATGGCGCGGGACAGCTGGTCCTGGGCCGCGGTGAGGTCGTCGCTCATCGTCCACCGCCGAAGGGATCGATGTCGGGCTCTTCAGCCTCGGTTTCCCAGCCGTCGCCGTCGTTCTCGCTGGGCAGGTCTTCAGCCGACAGCGCCATCATCCGGTCCGTGTCGATGGCCGAGAACACGCCGGTCAGGGCGTCGAAGCTGTCCGTCGGGACGTCTTCGGTCACCGGCGCCACCTCCTCGACCTGGCCTTCGGCGGCGAGGCGCTTGGCGCGGGCCCGGCGACCCAGCTCCTTGCGGGCGGCGTCCTTGAGGCCTTCGTCCCGGGCGCCGGTGGCGAAGGTGCGGATGATGTTCGTCGACTCTTCGGTGCCGATGGCCGACAGCCCCGACAGCGCCGTCTTGCGCTGGGCCAGGAGCGCGCCGCCCACCACCAGCTGGAAGCGCTTGAGCGGCTTGCCCCAGTCGCGGAACGTCTCCATGGCCTGGATGGGGTCGATGTGGGCCAGGGCGCGGCCGTAGGCGTCCAGCTCCAGGTCGTCGGAGTTCTTGCGCAGCGCGGCCTCGGCCCGCTTCATCAAGGGCTGGTAGGCCCCGCGCTCCCCGCTCAGGGCGAACACCTTGAGGGTTCGGACGCGGATCCGGGACTCGGGCGCGTTCAGCAGCTGCATCAGGTGGCCGCGAAGGTCGCCTTGGAGCTTGCCGGCCTGGGCCTGGCGCAAGAACTCGACCTTGAGCTCGTCGTCGTCGCCCCGGACGATGGACGGGAACGATTCGCGCGCGCGGTCGGGGTCGGCCCCCACCAGGACCCGCAGAAGGTCCGCCGCGACGTCTCCGCGCACCTCGTGAAAGCGCTCCAGGACGTCCTCGCTGCGCTCGGGCAGGAAGCCTTCGATGAGCTGCCGGGTGACGCGCCGCAAGTGGTTCGAGCGCTCGGACTCCAGGAGATCGAACAGGATGCGCAGCGTGTCGCCGCCGGCGGCCGTAAGCAGGCGCCGGTACTCGGCCGGCGGCTCGATGGTGGAGATCGGGATCGACCGCAGGATGCGCTTGAGGGCGCTCTCGTCGGCGAAGCCCTGCAGCAGGGCGCGCGCGGCGACCGACGTGTCTTCGTCGAGCTCGGGCGCGTCGGCGAACCAGGCCAGCAGGTCCTGGTAGGCCAGCAGCTGGTCGATCTCGCCCTCGGACATGAGGAAGTCGCGCGCTTCGCGGAGGAAGTGGCGGGCATCGTCCCAGCTGAGGTACTCGACGGGGTCCTGGATGCCGCGCAGCAGGTAGTCGATGAGGCGCAGCACTTCGCCGGCCAGGCCCGACGAGCCGGCTTCGGTGCGGAGCTCCTCCAACCAGGCATCGGGCAGGAACTGGCGGCGGGGCTCGATGGGCTCGGGGAGCTCGGGGGCCGGCAGATCAAAGCCCGGCGGCGCCTTCAGGGCCGCGCCGGCCTCGCCGCCGCCCATGCCGTCGTCCCAGGTCTGATCGGGGTTCAGGTCCATGAGCGCCGCGCCCGAGGCGGCGCCGTCGGCCGTCTCCTCTTCGTCGTCTTCGATGAAGCCTTCGACCGCCTCGACCTGGATGTGGTCGAAGCCGGCCTTCCACAGCAGCGTCAGGATGTCGTCTTCGTTGAGCCGCACGCCGATGTAGCGAATCGACAGGATTTGCAGCAGCGCGGTGATCTCTTCCCAGGTCACGCCCGCCCGCACCGTCAGCTTTCGAACGCCGTCGCGGAAGAGCTTAAACGCCAGAGACCGCTCGCGGTCGCGCTCCAGGTAGACGACCTCCTTCTTCAGGGCCAACTCGAAGGGCCGCACCTCCAGGTGCAGGTCGCCGTGGTCCCGGGCGAAGGCCTCGAACGCCGACTTCAAGTCGCCCAGGAACGTCTTGATGATCTCGTTGCGGGCGTCGTAGATGAGGTAGGCGCGGGAGGCTCGAGCCAGGGCGCGCAGGGCGGCGTTGGCTGCTTTGGCGGCGTCGTCTTCACCGAGGCTGACCTCGTCTTCGAGGACCGCGAGCTGCTGGGTGTTCAGGTCGTCGGCGGCGCCTTCGGGCAAGGACGCGGCCACGCGGGCGCGCCAGTCGTCGCCTCCGAAGCTTCCTTCGGCTTCCGGATCGTTCTGGGGTGGGCCTTCCGACTCGTTCACGGCGTCAAAGTAGCCCGGTCATGGGTCCGGGTACAGGCGACCCCGGCACGGCCGGCGGTAGGCTACGCCGGTTGAGCCCCGGAGAGACCCCATGCGCTTGCTGCTGCTGACGCTCCTGTTGCCGTCCCTTGCCGCCGCCCAGTCGGGCGGCCCCGACGGCTTCGGTTACACCCACGCTCCCACGACCTACGACTTCGTTGCGCTGGCCACTGAGCCCGGCGCGGACCTGCTGGCGGTCGGCGACGACGGCGAAGACGTCGTGGCGCTGCCGTTCCTGTTCCCGTTCTACGAGGGCACCTACGACGAGGTGCTGGTTGGCGGGAACGGCGGGCTGATCTTCGACGGCACCGCCGAGCTGGCCTTCGCCAACGCCTGCCTGCCCGCTCAGGGCGCCGACAGCCCCGACATCGCCGTGTTCTGGGACGACCTGAACAGCAACGTGGGCGGCGACGCCTGGGCGTGGCACGACGCAGCGGCGGGGCGCTTCATCATCTCGTGGGAAGACGTCCCCCACTTCGGGGGCAGCGACGGCGCGTCGGTTCAGGCCCAGCTGTGGACGGACGGCACCATCGACCTGGTCTGGGCCGACGTGGACTTCGGCGACCTCGCTGAGGACTTCGGGGCCAGCGCCACCGTGGGCATCCAGGACTACACGGCCAACAACTTCCTGTTCGGCTACTTCCTCCAAGAGAGCTGCGACACGGCCACGGTCTCCAGCGGCACCGCCAGCCGGTTCGAAGCCTGCTTCGACAACGACGCCGACGGGTTCACGACCTGCGCCGGCGACTGCGCTGACTTCGACGCGGCCGTGTTCCCGGGCGGGGTGGAGGTCTGCAACGGCTTCGACGACGACTGCAACGGGTCGGCGGACTTCGACGTCGCGGGGGAGGTCGATGGGGACGGTGACGGCTCGGTGAGCTGCGCCGACTGCGACGACGCCGACGGGGACAACACCCCGGGCGCGGCCGAGCTGTGCGACGGGCTCGACAACGACTGCGATGGCCTGGCCAACGCGGACGCCGGGGGGGAGGCGGACGCCGACGCCGACGGCTTCTTGAGCTGCGAGGAGTGCGACGACGCTGCGCCGGGTGTCTTCCCGGGCGCGTTGGAGGTCTGCGACGGGATCGATCAGGACTGCGACGGGTTCCCCGACAGCGGGACCCAGAACATCGTGGGCGTCGGGGGGATCCCCATCGACCAGACCACCAACAACCAGGTGAACTCGCCGGCGCTCGTGTTGGCCACGGGGATCATCGAGGACCTCGATCTGACCGTGGCCATCGTGCACACGTGGGTGGGTGACCTGGACCTGGTGGTGACGTCGCCGGCGGGGACGTCGGTGGTGCTGGCGTCGCAGGAAGGATCCAACGGCGACGACTTCGCGCTGACGCGGTTCGACGACGACGCCCCGATGGGGTTGGCGGCGGGGGCGCCGCCCTGGGCCGGCCGCTGGCAGCCCGACGGGGTCCTGGCGGACTTCGACGGCGAAGACCCGGCCGGGCTGTGGACGTTGGAGATCACCGACTCGTTCCCCTTGGGCGACTTCGGGGAGCTGCTGGGCTGGACGCTGCACGTCGTGGTTGACGGGACGGCGGACGCCGACGGCGACGGAGTGTCGGTGTGCGCCGGCGACTGCGCCGACGGGGTCGCGGAGATCTACCCGGGCGCGCCGGAGCTTTGCGACGGGCAGGACAACGACTGCAACGGGCTCGCGGACTTCGACGCGAGCGGTGAGGTCGATGCCGACGGCGACGGCTCCCCGGGGTGCGTGGACTGCGACGACGCCGACGGGGCCAATGCCCCCGACGGGGTTGAGGACTGCGGCGATGCCCAGGACAACGACTGCGACGGCGACGTCGATGGGGCGGACGCGGACTGCCCCGCCGGCGACGACGACGACTCGGCCGGCGACGACGACGACTCGGCGGGGGACGACGACGACTCGGCC
>Ga0055584_100003357_pt1 | contig 15782 bp, 15 predicted proteins | sample OSDHelmetaG_FD_58716 | JGI IMG/M metagenome (GOLD analysis project Ga0055584, IMG submission 58716) | Pelagic marine sediment microbial communities from the LTER site Helgoland, North Sea, for post-phytoplankton bloom and carbon turnover... | ecosystem: Environmental > Aquatic > Marine >... | reverse complement strand
TTGAGATATCCTCGTAATTCTTAAAATAAGATATATAAATCAGAGAGATAATGCGTAAAATGATTGAATACAAGGTCTGTTATTCCTAAGCTCTGGCTAGCCAAACCTCGGTAGATAATTGTTGTTCGCTCCGATATACTAACTCCCCAAAGTTGGCTACATATTACACCAGCGTAAGTGCCGCCAAAAATAACCTGGAAGCGCAGCGTGGTGTAAAGCAGTCTGATAAAAGTTGTACGTAAATCAAAATACCAAAAAGTGAGGTACGCTATGACCGACAAAAGTGGTTTAAAGAAAGACCAAGACAAAGAGGAAGTAAACCGCCGTAGACTAATCAAATCTCTGGTAGCTGGCGGGACCGCGGCCGCAGCAATTCCGAATAAGTGGACCAGCCCAATTGTGGAATCGGTTGTTATGCCGGCTCATGCGATGACTTCTGAAGTTTCTCCTGACGTTCCTCCTGACTCCTGTGGGGCTCCAGGTACTGGCTCCAGCAATACCGCCGGACTTAGCGCAAACGTGACAGCGGCAGTAATAGGCGGGGGTGGAGAATTAATTGTAGTTGGTGAAGCGGATGTACCCGATACTTGTTGGATTGGTGTAGGCGCCGACGACGACAATCGAGGGCTAACTTGCGAGCTGGTAGACTGTAACGCCACCGTTCTTTTTTCAGAGGATACTGATACATTCGGTCATATAGGCCCTGGTGGTGGTTGCTCCGCACCAGGACAGGTTTGTATGGTTTCTTGCTCGGTGGAAGTGGATCCTGGATCTCATGCCGTCACATCCGGCGATGCAGTAACATTGCGGTTTCGGTTTCTCGGCGGGTGTCTCGTTTCTGCAGTGGGAACTGTGGGTTAATTTACGCAGCGTAGCTCTTCAAGTTTGTTGACAATACCGTCCTTGTGGCGGTATTGTTTTTTGTACACATTAAAATACTCCTAACGATTCTGATTCGGAACCTTGACTGCCATTTCTCCCAGTGATTCCGAAGTCAAAAACCTCATACAGCAAGGAGTTGATTCGATTAATGTTGGTGAACTTGATCGGGCGCAAAATATTCTGACCGAAGCGGTCAGACTTGCCCCGCTTAATCCCGACTCCAGCCATCTCCTGGGCATTGTGCTGCTGCGCAAGAACCAGGAACTGGACCTTGCTATTGAGTACATTAATAAAGCTCTTGAGATCGCGCCAGATCAACCGCTGTTTCTCAATAGTCTTGGCACTGCTTACTGGCAGGCTGGAAAGTTTCAGAAAGCCCGTGACGCCTTTAAGACTGTAGTTGCTCTGAAACCAGACTATGTGGAAGCGCAATACAATTTGGCGAACTGCTATCGCTCGCTTGGCGAATTGGACAACGCAATTCACCAATACCAGGTAACTGTTGAACTCGAGCCCGGATTCGCGGTAGCCTATAACGACCTAGGTATTGTTTACGATAGTATCGGTCAGTTTGAACAGGCCATCGAGCAGTTTGAATTGGCCATCGAACTTGCTCCGTCCCGATATGAGTTTTATGTGAGCCTGGCTCAAACTTTGCAATCAAAAGGTGAGCTGGATGAAGCGCTCATTGCGCTACAGAATGCCATTTCGCTGTCGCCAGATAATGGCAGACTGGTGAATAATCTGGGTACGATTTATCTTGATCAGGGAAACATCCAGGAAGCAACAAATGCTTTTGCTCGAGCAAGTATGCTGCTTCCGGAGTTCTCGGTATCCAGTTATAACCTTGGCTATGCGCAACATCTTAATGCCAACTATGGCGAGGCTATCGGCAGCTTTGATATCGCGTTATCAGCGGATCCGGACTGGGCTTCGGCATGGGTGAATCGATCAAATTCTCTTTACATGGCCCACCGATACAAGGATGCCATAGCAGGCTATCAGAAAGCGCTGGATCTGGAGCCTGAGCTCTCAGTTGCTCACCGGAACATAGGTTCTACTTATCGTCGGCTGAAAGATAATGGAAACGCAATCCTTCATTTTACCGAAGCAATTAAGCTGGAGCCGAATCACGCAAAATCACATCTCGGTATCGCCATGGCCTATCTCCAGGAAGGTGAGTTCTCCAAAGCCTGGCGCCACTATGAATGGCGATTTGAAGCTACTGATACCGAGTACATTCCCAGTTCGGCTTTGGGGCAAACCCTGTGGCGGGGCGAGTCGGTTAATGGAAAGACGCTTCTGGTGATTGGTGAACAAGGGGCAGGAGACCAGATACACTTTGGTCGATTTACCCAGTCTTTGGCTGCGCTGGGGGCAACAATATTATTTGTTTGCTCAACAGGCCTCTCGCGATTATTTGAGAGATCTGAAAATATTCAGTCCGTTTACGAGAAATCTGGAGATTGGCCTACGGAATACGATTACTATATTCCCCTTATAAGCGTGCCCCGGGTTCTCGATACAAGTATCGATTCTATTCCCGACACAGTTCCTTACATCCAAAGTGATCCAGAAGGTGTGAAATTTTGGAAAGCGAGGTTAAATGCTGACAGGTTTAATATTGGTCTGGTCTGGGGCGGCAATCCAGATCAGGTGGAGAATCAGTACCGTTCCTGCGCCTTGTCAGATTTTGCGCCATTGTTTCAGCTGGATGGTTGCGAGTTCTATAGTTTACAAAAAGGTGATGCCGCGCTGGAAGTGAAAAATTTTTCTTATGGTAATCGACTAATTGATTATACCAATGACCTTAGTGATTTTGCCGATACCGCAGATTTTGTGCAGGCACTGGATTTAATCATAACGATTGATACTTCAACCGCCCATCTCGCAGGCGCTTTGGGAAAACCAGTCTGGACAATTTTATGGGTTTCCCATTGCTGGAGGTATTTGAAAAACAGAATTGACAGCCCCTGGTATCCATCAATGCGTTTGTTCACCCAGCCCGAGCTAGCGGATTGGAAAAGTGTTATTGAGGAAGTAAAAGATGCCCTTATGGATTTCACGGAACGCGATAGAATTATTAAGTAATTCGTGGACAATTTAGCGCAATCTCTGCAAACAGCTATTCGTTTTCACAACGAAGGAAGCCTGACTGAAGCAATTGATCTTTATAAAGAGATCATTGCGCACGATTCAGATCATGCCGATGCAAACCACCTGGTTGGTGTGGCGTTGTTGAGCAGGGGGCACGGTGATGACCGTCTCGAAATGTTTTCATACCTGAAAAAGGCAATTAAAGTCAGACCGGATACAGCGGAGTATCATAATGATCTGGGGAATGCATTTTGGGTCAAAAGACAGTTTAAACAAGCAGAGAAGGAGTTTTTCACCTGTACTGAATTAAAACCAGAATTGGTTAGAGCGCAGTTTAACTTGGGAAACGCGCGCTTTATGCAAAGGAAATACCCTGAGGCTGCTAAAGCGTACCAGACGTGTATCTCCCTGGACCCCAACTGGACTCAGGCTCACTACAATTTAGGTAATTGCCTGCAGTACAGCGGGTGCCTGGATCAGGCCATTGACGCTTACGATAAGGTAATAGAGTGTGAAGAGGACAACTATGAAGCCTATATTGCGCGTTCTGCTGTGCTCCTCAAACAGGGAAAATACCAATCTGGTTGGCGAGACTACCAAAAACGACTGTTCAGAGAAGATTACAGGTTTCTGGAAGAAGCGGCGGAGAAGCCCTGGGACGGGAGACCAATTAACGGGCAATCAATTCTGGTTTATGCAGAGCAGGGAATTGGTGATGCAATTCAATTTGTACGCTTTATATCGAATATCCGGTCTTTGGGCGGGCGTGTCACCCTGGCGGCTGAAGAAAGACTTGTAGCCCTTTTCGAGAATAGTCTGGATGTTGATGAAGTCGTGGCAGTAGAGGTAGTGAAAAGCCGGTGCTCAAACAGAACATATGATTGGCAGACTTCGTTGATGAGCGCACCACTGTTGTTCGATGTTTCTGTCGAGACCATTCCAAACGAAGTTCCCTATCTAATAAATGACGCTCAAATTACCGAGCAGTGGCGTCAGGAGCTGGATTCCTCTGAGTTATCATTAGGAATAGTATGGGCGGGAAATGCAGCGCAGAAAGACAACGTTTCAAGATCATGTTCACTGGAGGATTTATTGCCTCTTATATCCATACCCAACGTGAAAGTATTCAGTTTGCAGTTTGATGAGGCGCGACAGCAGCTCCTGGATTACAAAGGAGAAAAGTCAATAACCGATATTACTCCCAGACTGGATTCGTTTGCAGACACAGCTGATTTTATCTGTGCCCTCGATCTGATCATCACAGTGGATACCGCAATGGCGCATCTCGCCGGAGCTCTCGGCAAGCCAGTGTGGGTGTTGCTCTGGATCGGTAACTGCTGGCGCTATTTTCACAACAGATCTGATAGTCCTTGGTATCCTACAATGAGGTTGTTCCGCCAACAAGAACAGGATAACTGGCAACCTGTTGTGGATGAGGTAACAGATGCGCTGCGCGATTTGGTTGATAAAAAATGAGCCCCGCACTGGACCAAGTCGGAGGCCTGACTGAGCCTCAGCAAAATCAGAAAATATGGGACAACTACATAGAGGGCACCTACGCCGAACTGCGGTCAATACCGATATCGCCGATTACGCGCAATACTAATAGAGGCGTGGTGCTGATCGAACCGCGTGAGCATCCACATTTGGAATATGTAATACGTAACGTTCTATACTTTCTTGAACCGGACTGGGGGTTGCAAATATTTTCGGGAAATAAAAACCATCAGTTCGTGCAGAATTTTACTGACGGTTGGGGAGATATTTTTTATGAAAACCTGGGGGTCGATGATCTAAGTACGCGAGGCTACAATCACGTCAAAAGAACCGCAGAGTTTTGGCAGCGGGTGCGTTTCGAACAGGTGCTCTGGATTGAGCCGGATTGTTTGCTTAGACGCCGTGGCGTTGAAGAGTTTTTAGGCTATGACTACGTGGGCGCACCATGGGGTCCGCGTCATGCGATTTCCCCCGATTGTCGTGTTGGCAATGGGGGGCTCTCTCTTCGTAAAAGATCTGCAATGCTGCGAGTGGCAGATAATGCGAATACCCACCACTCTTTGTTTGCCCCTGAAGACATGTATTTTTGTGTCAATATGAATCTTGCCAACAGCTTGCAGCCTGGCTCGTTTCGTCTCCCAGAATTTGAAACCGCCCAGAGATTTTCGGTAGAAACGGTTTTTCACCCAAACCCACTGGGATTGCACAAGGCCTGGAGGTTTCTGCCAACGGAGCAGCTGACAGATTTGTTGGATGGAATTTCCTATAGTGACTCAGGGTCGGAAAGGTGAGTTTGCATTGTTCCCCAAAAGAAGTAGCAGAGTCGCTAACGCTTTGGCGCAACCGGGTGAATCGTGAGTTGACCTATCTGAATGAAAATGCGCCGACAGATTTGGTGCTTAGCCAGAGCAAGTGTGCGGTGTTTGTTGAATCAAAACGGACACCATTTAGTGAGTTCGCGGTGCGAAATGTAGTGCATAATCTAGGATCGAAATGGGGCCTTTGCCTGTATGTGGACAAAAGCATGATTAACTGGGCCCAGAAACTCACCAAAGATTGGGGCGACGTGATGGTGCTTCAAATTGGAACCCCATCCGGATCCACTAGTGCAAAATATTTGAACCAGAAGATGCGGGAGCCAGAATTCTGGCAATCATTGCCAGCTGAACATCTGTTGATCTTTGATTCCGGTACGATGATGCGTGACAAGATTCCACCACAGTTCCTTGAGTATGATTATATTGGTTCGCCCTGGCTGGAAACGGTAGTTTCTCCCTGGTGCAGGGTTGGGGGTGGTAAGTTCTCCCTGAGAAGAAGATCAGCAATGCTGGATGTGATAAACCGTTGTAATACCAATTTTCGGTTAATCAAAAACGAGGATGTGTTCTTCTCTGTGGCGATGCATTTGTCTCGAGACCGTTACGCGATTCCAACCCCGGAAGTGGCAGCGGGTTTCTGTGTTGAACAACAATTTCACCCCAATCCAATTGCATTACACAAAGCTTGGATGAATCTGAAGCAGGAAGATCTTTCGGCCTTACTTGGATAGACTTAGTTCAAAAAAGTAAGTTCGGTTTCTAGGTCTCGTAACCTAGCTGTTGCAGAAGTGCTCCGCACTCCAACTCGACCATCGCCGCTGTCTCATTTGATAAATGGTTTTTCCAATCGCCAATTATTCCCTTTCGATAGAACGAATGTCGGTTTTCATTGCCCGGCTTTCGTCCACCAGTGTATTCATTGAATTGATTGCTATCGATTGCATGAAGCACTGATTCTCTGGAAGCATCAGCTCCCATAAATCGAAATAGTCTTTCTGAAGTTTCGGCGGGTTGTCGCCAAAGCTCTTCATATTGCAACGAACAAAAACGATCTCCTAGAATCTGGCGTCTCGATAGGCTTTGGGTGACCTGGTGCCGCCAGCTACTGCATACCTTACGGGCATACCCGTCAATGTTAGTATAGTGCTTGGTTGTGTATTCGGCATTAATATTCAAATTAAAAAACCAGCCAGATACGATTATATCGCGAACATCTCTGATAACGTATATATACTTTGCTTGAGGAAAAATTCGGTCGAACAAGGGCTGATAGTCGAGATTGTTTGGGGATTTATCCCCTATCATCCTGGCGTGTTTCTCTTTCATCCATTTAGTCAACATTAACTTGATCGCTTCACCCGTTAAAAATTCCTGGTTACGATCAGAAAAACTGTACTCCACAGAAGAAAATGTCTCTGGCTGTTCTTTTGCCAGTCGGGACCAATTGCCCTTCTTTGGAATTTTGGCGTTATATATAGCTAAGCATTGGCGGACAACAGGTTCCAGAAGACTGCCAAAATGAGCTTCGCCCTTACAGATGATTTCCGGATGACTATCCAACAAACGCTCTACCCAGGTTGTTCCCGATTTTGGAAATCCGGCTACAAAAAAAACTTGTTTTTGATCCAGCCGATCTAGCCGGTCAAATAGCGTGGAAACGGATGGGACAATATTAGTAATCGGGCTTATCCACTTGTAGCAGACCAGTCTCTCAAATATCCGAATCGTCGCATGTTCGATCCGGCAATAGATAGAAACTCATTGTTCAGTTCGTCGCTCAAATGATTTTTCCAGTCACCAGCGATGCCCTTTCTTACAAACGATTTTCGGTCCTCATGTCCTGGTTTTCTGCCTCCACTTTGACGTTCGAATGTACTGCACTTTGCACATTGATCAATAGTTCCGGCACTAGTATCCAGATCAAGAAAATAGGCTGCCTTTCTGATCTGAGCATCGAGATTGCTTGCCAGATCCTCGTAGAAGAGTTCGATATAGCGCTGATCAAGTTCAATGCCTGCTTTTCTCCCCTGTCCAATATTGTGATCCCAAAACCTTGCAAAGGCCAGCACATGCTCCTCAAATGTCTGTTTCAGAGCCTTATTTCTGTCCAGATTGCTGGTTTGAAAAAACCAGCTCGATATCGCACAGTCCCTGGGGTCTCGAATAACATGAATGAATTTTGCATTGGGAAAAATAGCTGCAAGCAAGGGCATATAGCCAATATTGTCCGGGGTTTTTTCTCCCAGCACGGATACGCCTTCCTTGCCAAGCCACTTTGAAAACATCATTGCGATAGCAATGACCAGCAGATAATTAGCGTCTTCCATCTGGTAGCTGAGCGTATCAACATGTCCACCATACCCCTTCAAGTGGGCGACAATCCCGCCTTGCTGGGTCACGGCTTTATTGTATTGGTTGAGTTGACGGCTTAGTTCAAGGTAGAAAATGTCGACAAAATGACTTTCACCTTTACAGATTGCCTGCGGGTGGCTGTCAATCAGGGTCTGTACCCATGTGGTGCCAGATTTGGGCATACCCACCACAAAAACCAGGTCTTTCGCCAACAATTGTTTGAGTTCGTCGCGATAGGTTTGTGATTCTGTTTTGTGCACGTTTTAGGCTATGTTAAGCAGGTGATTGATACGTAGGAAAGCGAACTGAATGATTCAAAAATGTAGGGTTGCGGCAATCCATACCTCCTGAGCCTGTTGGACCGGAAGCGTTTGGTCATTAACTTCATTATTTAGTATATTAAATGCATTATTTATAATAAAGCTTTTGTCATGAGTCTCGGTAGTTTGACCAGACTGTTTCACCGTCGACGAAATCATACCTGTTTTAGGGCTGTAATAATGCGCAAGAATATCATCACATTTTTCATATTGGGGATTCTCATTAATTCGGGGCTTTCCGCCCAGGAAACGCCAATCAGGCTGGGCTGGCAAATTCCCTGGGCAACCCAGGGCCAGTTAGTGATGGGACTTAAACACACCAATATCCAGCAACTGGTAGGCAGCAACGTCGAATTTACCGGGTTCTCCTACGGTGGGCCGCTCAATCGCGCCGCGCTATCAGGAGAAGTCGATGTGTTACTCACCGCCGATCAGCCCGCATTGGTATTATTGACGCGAAACCCGGATTTCCAGATTGTATCCCGGATGATGTATAACCGGGTCTGTGTTTATGTGCCGCCAACATCCAAAATTAGTTCTCTGGCTGATTTAGGCGGCAAATCAATCATGGGTCCAGTGGGTGCGGCGGCGGAGAGGGTAGCCATGGCAGGCATCGCTCGTGAAGGGGTGGATATTTCCTCTATGAGATCGGGAAAACTCGACATGGCGCAACAGGCTGCTCTTATTGCTGGAGTTGAAAGCGGACAAGACTGGGGAGAGATTCACGCCTTATACGGATTCGACCCAATGCCCGCGGTGTTTGAGGAGCAGGGGAAAGCCAGAATTCTTCATTGTGACAAGGTGGTTTCGGTAGTGGTTGCCACCAGGGACATGATCGAAAACCGCACAGAGGAGCTTCGCGCATTCCTGAAAGGGTTTATCTTGAGTTGGATCAACTTTGCCAACAACCCTGTGGAAATGAACGAAAAATTTTCTACAGATTCTCGATTGAACGTTAGCCAGGAGGTATTGGATAGCGCGGCATCGATCGAGCCGAACAGATGGGTACAGCGGGTATCCAAGATGTCTTTTGAATTTTCAGAATCTGACTATGAGGTATTCAATCAAACTAATGACTTTTTGCTTTCAAGAGAAATTATTGATAAAGCGGTTGATATGAATGCAGCCATTGACCTTTCTCTTGTACAGCAAGTTTTGTCAGGCGCAGATATATCTTCGCTTTCCAAACAAATACAACCAAACTAAACCCACAAAATTCAATGTGATTAATCTTCGCGGGGTTGCAGGTTTAATCGCGCTTATTGCGTTATGGCATTTTGCCAGTTTATCCAATAACGTATTGGTTCCGCCATTGAGTGAGATATTGCTACAGTATCAGAGGCTCCTCTCAAACCAGATTATCCAGACTGATATTGTTGCAAGCTTGTGGAGGATCATCATTGGAGTAGCGATCAGCACTACAATTGCGGCAGTTCTGGGTATGGTTTCTGCCTTCTGGGCGGAATTCGCCGAGTATATGTCTGGCATTGTGGAGTTACTTAGACCAATACCGCCTATCGCGTGGACGCCCATTGCAATTATTGGTTTTGGAATTGGCTCGAAACCAGCTATTGCTATAGTGGTAATTGGTTCTTTGTTTCCAATCTGGATGGGTATCCAGCAGGGGCTAAAGGAGGTTAAACAATCACATTTGTTAGCGGCTGGTAGTCTGGGCGCCAGTAAGTTTTTGGTATTTACCGATGTGATTCTACCTTCCGTCATTCCATTTTTTATGCACGGCCTTCGGATCGGTGTAGGCTTGGCCTGGTTTTGCGTGATTGCTGCGGAAATGGTGGGAGCGTCCAGCGGCCTCGGTTATGGAATACAGCTCTATAGCCTGAACATCGAAATGTCCAAGGTATACTGTTATCTGTTTACCATTGGCGTGCTCGGATTGTTAAGTAATTCTCTATTATTAAAATTGAACCGTGGGGTTGTGAACTGGGATTCCAATGACTGAGGGGCCCTCACACCAATCTGTGCTCGCCTTAGAGGACGTCGCGTTTAATTATGGAAGTACACCAATTTTCACTGGTTTGAATCTTTCCATAGACAAAAATCACAAGATCATTGCAATCGTTGGCCCAAGCGGAGTTGGTAAATCCACTTTACTCAAACTATTGGCAGGATTTGAGCATCCGCAGAGCGGCCGAATTACAGTTTGCGGTTCGAACGTGACGACGCCTTCTGCTGACCGGCCAGTTGTTTTCCAGGACCACAACCTGTTTCCCTGGAAAAGCGTTGCACAAAATATTGAATTCGGTCTCAAAGCCAGAGGGGAATCTCCGCAGTCCCGTAGTCAAATCAGTGGCTTACTGATGCAGCAGATGGGCCTGTCTGAAAACGCTGATCATCTTCCCAGAGTGCTGTCTGGGGGAATGCAACAGCGCGTCGGTCTGGCGCGCTGTCTGGCAGTAAACCCCAGGTGCATACTAATGGATGAGCCATTCAGCTCCATTGACTTTCGGACAAAAGGGACAGTGGTCCAGCACTTCCTCCAGCACTTGCAGAAATCAAATTCAACCGCTGTGTTGGTCACACATGATCTCGTGGAGGCAGTGACCATGGCTTCATGCGTTATCACAATTACTGCGAGAAGATCTGTCGATTGGTTGGACCTGACAGAACCGCAAAAATCTGTAACAGATGGTGTCGATGATAAAGTAGCCATGGTAAAAGGGTTGCTTGATGACGATTGATCAGCTATTTGAATTGGATCGAAAGACCCAGGTTGTAGTCTTTATCTGTATGTTTTTATCTGCCTTTACCCTGCTGATTGGTGGCATTCTGCTTACTCTGAAGCCACCAAAGGAATTTGAAGCTCCCAGTATTGGAAATTTATCCTGCCCTGGATGCAGTGTGGTGCTATTGAATGTCGAGTTGCTGAGAGCAGACTATGTTGGGCTCACTTCCGATAGCGGAGCCACGCCAAACATTGACGCTTTTTTTAGAAACAGTATTATATTTTCCAATGTAACTGCCCCCGCTGGAGAGACATTTGTCAGCAATACATCTGTCTTAACAATGACCGATCCATTTCTGAATGGAATCAAGCCAGCCTGGATTGACCGTTATAAAAGACTGGAACAGGATGAGAAGAAAGAGATTCTTCAGAAAGTAATCAAGGAACGGAGTATTGCTGAAATACTATCTGAAAATGGTTATCAAACCATCAATATCAATCAAGGGGGAAGAGCCGGGGCCGAAGCATTTCTGGAGCGAGGCTTTGCGATTCATGAGCAGTATTCTTCCAATGTGTTGTTTGAAGATCTTGTAGATATATCGATTCAAAAACTGGAGGAGATGGACAATCCAGGCTTCTTTCTATTCCGGCCAACTTTTTTGCACAACCACCAATACCGTCATCCGATCAGTGACACGTTTGATGAAATAGAAGGCATCAGAATCAGAAATTACAAATATGATTCACCTGCTGGAGAAGAAAAAAAGGGTTTGCATTTAAAGCGTAACAGGAAAGTGGAACCGAGTATCGGAAGACAACAGGAGCATAAAATATATCGAAATCAGGTCGCCTATGGAGATAAACAGCTTCAGAGAATCTTTCGGTTTTTGATCAACAGAGGTTTGGAGAACACCATTGTTGTCCTGTATTCAAATCATGGTACCGGTCTTGGAGATAATGAAAAGTTTGAGCATGGAACTTCTTATCAATCCAATGTGCATGTACCGGTACTCATTCGCCATCCCTATATGAGTGAATCCATTGTTGTGGACAAACTGGTTTCACTGATGGATTTAATGCCCACCATTTATGGTATGTTGAAATTTAAGATGCCGTTCCTTCTAGATAAACAAGACCTGTTCTCGGAGATTCTTGAGAACAAATTTGATAGAGAGGTGTTTTTTGGTAAGAATAACTGGGACGAATATGTGAGGCGTGATAATTGGAAGCTCATTATTCGAAATGGACGCTTTAGATCTCTGTTTAACCTGGAAAAGGATCCTGGTGAAGAAAACAACCTGTTTGAGGAAAACAGAGATATAGCTGAACGACTTGAGGCAGAGCTGTTGAACCACAAACTACAACTCAAAAATTAGACGCGAGATGATCCGTTTCGCTATTGCTTCCGCCGTTGCATTTCTGATTCTTGGGCTAGTTCTTTTATGGTTAAACCAATCTAGAGAATCTGACGACTTCACGCAACTTTGGGGTTATTCCCTATCCGGGAAAACGCATCGGGAGAATATACAGTTTTTACTGTTTGATGACGGACAGGAGCGTGTCGAGGTTACCGCGATTAGCAATATCAATTCTGATCTGGCGGAAGATCATATCACTGAGAAAATTAGCGTTTACTCAGCATTGTTTGAAAAACAACGCGCAGGATATGCGGGTCAGCAAACAGAATACGTTAGTTGCTCCGACCAGTACAAACCATCATTAAAGACAAAAAACTTAACAAATGGAGATTTGAAATATTTTCAAGGTTATGCAAATAGCCGATACGCCACTGGTATTTGTGATCCACAGGATATAGTGTTCTTGTCTATGGATTTGTACCTGCACTGTAAATCTACTCAGACTGTTTATGAAATCAGCTATTTTGTGCCGCTAGAAGGATCACATCTGGTGCAAAACTTCCTGGAAAAGCTTGTGTGTAATATCAACTAGCCGAAGAGGGTCGAAAATAACTGGTTTTTCTGGTGAGGTAAATTACGTTAAACAAAAACGCATGGGCAACAAAGCCCAGAGCGGGCACCAGAGAGGCTTTTGGATCATAAAACAGTAGTATTCCTGCAGCGATAGCGTAGTTTTTCATGCTTAAAGAAACTGCCATGGAAAAAGCTTGCTTTGCTCCAAAAAATAGCGAAAAAGTTGTCTTTGAGAGAGCAAGAACTGCAAAATTTTGGATGAAGACAAGCAACAGTAAAACGAGTATTTCAGAATAGTCTGTATAGTGGATGTTTATCCTGCGAGCGGCGGTGCCAAAAAGAATAAAGATCAGGGCGCTGAGACAGAGCATGTTTGCAAGACCAATGTGTTTAGAGATACTGTCTACAAATGGTTGACAGAATCGATAGGTCAAATAACCGAATAGCACCGGAATAGTGGTTAGCAGAATCATGTACCTTGTTACGGGGGCGCTGCTGAAGTTGGTGTTTTTGCCTGCCAGTAGTTCAAGGACGGGAGGAGAGATAATTGGGAAAATCAACATGGAAACAACGACCAGAGTGAAGGACAATTCTGTGTCTGCTTCTATGGATTTTGTAAAGAATGGAGCGACAATTGCGACGGGACAAAGAGATGCCAGAACCAATCCATAAAGGTACTGACTGTCTTTAACCAGCGTCTTGGCAATGACCCATTGACAAACAGGGAATATAATAAATAAGAATAAAATACCCACAACAATGGCAGGAGAGAACGCTTTTCGGATGCCAAAATTATTCCAATCGATCGTAAGTCCAGCTAGATACATCAGCAATACCAGGAAAACGGCCCCAAATGGAACTAGCTCAAATGCTATGTAGGGAAACAATATGCCCAGACCAATAGCGATTAAAATTGGAATGCCGAAAATATTTGCCAAGAAGTATTTCCTAATGAATTGGTGGGAGGGGTCTCAGGGTGCGGGGATTGGATTACAATCATACTCGAAAGATAGCCGAAATTAATCATACAATCAGAAAATTGATTCAAATAGAAGTTGGTAACGCGAAGTCCATGGGCCAGACGGTTCAGAAGCACTACTTGTTATGAGACAGAGTCGGTTACTAATACCGCTGGTATTGCTGCTAGTATTTGTTGGTGGCTTGATATCTGTATTTATCCAGCAGAATACGCCAGAGGATATAGCGGCAAATGGGGCAGAAGGATCAGGCGACTTAAAGCTATACTGGTTTATTCCAGATGGCTTTAGGGCAGACCCCAAGCTTTTTGACATTTATTCCTGGGCGGAACAAGGAATTTTGCCAAACATCAAACGCATGATGGAAAAAGGCACCTACGGGTTTTCAAAGCCTGTATTTCCGGGCCATACGCCAACCAATTTTGCGACGCTGCTTACAGGAAGCAATCCTCATGTTCATGGCGTGGCAGATGGCCCAATGCACATTGAAGGTTATCCACTAAGTGTTGTGTCAAAAAGTGGGTTCAGCTCTATTGCCAAAAAAGTGCCGCCGATTTGGTTTAATCTGGAGCGATCAGGGCATAATGTCACGCTTCTTTCAGTTCCCGGGTCGACACCCCCGGAGCTTTCTGCTGGAACCACTATAAGAGGCAGATGGGGTGGCTGGGGTATTGATTTCCCGGCAATCATTTTCCAGTCTGCTACTGATCGAGATTTGCAATCAGAGCATGGTTTGCAGAGACGTGCGTTTGAATTTGGTCCAGAGCTCACCAAATATCTTACTAGCAAAATGCCTGTTAGTTGGACGCTTGAATTACCCGAGAGCTACTCAGAGCCATACGAGGTATCGCTAACAAATTGGGGTAGCACGGTTTATGGATATGTCTACGACACTACCAATGACAATATAGAGAATTTTGATCGAGTCCTGGTTTCTCGGGATAAAAACGCCGTTACAGTAGATCTGGGTGTTGGGGAATGGAGCGATTGGCATACATTGAAGTTAATTTATCAACAAAGCAATGACTACAATATTCACACACCGAAAAAGCATAATGTGGAAAATTTGTTGTCATCAATTGAGCTGGATGTAGCAACCAAGATGCATGTAGTACGCCTTGGTGCTGAAGGTGAGTTCAGAATTCGCTTTCTGTATGACGGCCTCAATAAACACTCGACCAAGCCATCATACATTTCGGATACCATAAGGCAGGAACTGGGACCGATGGTCGATTATGTAGACAATTTTCCACCCCAACTTATCTACTTCCAGGAAGACAAGGAAACGTTTCTGGAGGAAGCTCAACTGAGTCTGAACTGGCACAGGTCTGCGGCTCGATATATGGCTGGAAGTATGTCCAACGACGTAGTTATTCATGATATTTACACGCCGAATCAGATGCTTACCAGCCGCTGGTGGATGGCTTACATTGATCCCGCAAGCACTCGATATGAGTCTGTTACTGAATCAACAAGAAAAGAACTGTTTAATGAAGTGCTTGAGATGTACAAAGGCATCGATCTTATTATTGGTGAAATTTTGGATAACATGGACTCTGAATCTGTTTTCGTCCTGAGTTCTGATCATGGCGTGGTGCCCTTTAATCGGGAGGTGCGGGTGAATAATATTCTCGCCGACCATGGGCTTCTCAAATATTCCCTCGACGAAGACACTGGCGAGTATCGTGTACTTTGGGAGCAGTCTACCGCTGTTTATTTGAAAATGGACGGTATCTACATAAATCCTGAGGGACTAGATGGTAACTTTGCTCGAGCGGAGGGGCATGCTTATGAAGCGCTTCGTGTGAAGGTTCGAAGTATTCTGGAAAACCTGACAGACAATGGAACCAACCCACTTGATGGAGTTATACCGTGGGAGCAGGCAAAAGACTGGGGATTGCCAGGGGATCGCGTGGCGGATCTAATCATTGCAAACAAACCAGGATATGGTTGGGTTGAGGAAATCACTAAGGATCGGCTGTATTTTTTCGACTCTCTAGCAAGTGGATACAAGCAGGGTATACACCCAGGAGAGAATTTGGGAATGCTCACTCCTTTTATCGCCGTAGGTCCTGGTATAAAACCGAACAACCGTTTATCTAAAATAGTCCAGCATGTGGATCAGTATCCAACAATCATGTCTTTGATTGGTGAATCGATTCCAGAATTTGTGGAAGGGAAGGTGGTGCAAGAGGTATTTAGATAGCCAGATGTGTCGATTTACA
>Ga0055584_100003356_pt1 | contig 15782 bp, 13 predicted proteins | sample OSDHelmetaG_FD_58716 | JGI IMG/M metagenome (GOLD analysis project Ga0055584, IMG submission 58716) | Pelagic marine sediment microbial communities from the LTER site Helgoland, North Sea, for post-phytoplankton bloom and carbon turnover... | ecosystem: Environmental > Aquatic > Marine >... | reverse complement strand
AACCAACTGCCGCACTTTTCGTCCGCCCTGTGCCGCACTATTGGAACGGCGTTTACAACCGTTTCCGATGGAGTCAACGCAACCAGATGACAATCAGCTGGCCGGCCAAGGTGGCGGCGACGCTGCCGATGGCATAGGCGGCGGCATAGCTGATGGTGATTTCATTGGAATCCACTCTTTGTCGCAACGCATGAAGTGCTGCGGAGGAAGTCAACCCGCCGCAGATTGCGCCCCAGCTGTCCAAGGGTTTCAGGCGCAGGAATTTCAAGGCGAAGAAGAGTGAGGCCAGCACGGTGAAGGTGCTGATGATTGCGGCTCCCGTCAGAGTTTGCCAGGGAGCGACGCTGAGACCTTCCATGAGATTGGCACCGGCCTCGATGCCGGTCTCTCCGATGAACAACAGAATCCCCAGATCGCGAACCAGTTGCCGCGCTGGTTTGGGCACGTGGGTGGTGTAGCGGCCGATGCGGCCGGCCCAACCGAGGATCAGTCCGGAGAGCAGCAGTCCGGCGGCCATGCCGGGGGTGAAATCCAATCCCAACGGATGCAGGTGAAAACTGCCGATCAGGAGACCGAGAAAGATACCGCCCGTGTAAATGGCGATATTGGTCTCCTCTGCCGATGGTTCGAAATCGCCCAGTTCCTCCACCATCCGTTTCACGTTTGACGGCGCGCCGGCCACGACGAGCACGTCATGTCGTAACAACCGAACATCGGCATCAGGATCGATCTTTTCGGATGCGCGTTCAATGTGGAGAACGATGCCGTGGAAGCGCCGGATCAGGTTGAGTTCTGCCAGAGTTTTTCCGAACGCTTTGCCCTGGGCCACCAGAATGCGACGCGTGGGCGGCATGCGATGGAGCAGTTCTTCCGCCTCGATTTCAGAACCCAGCAGACGTTCCAGCTGGTGAAGCTGGTCCACGTGCCCCCGGGCCAGCGCGCGATCGCCCGACTTCAACTCGGTGTCGCCATCTGGAACGATGAGTTTTCCAGCGCGCAATATCAACGTAAGCACGGCCCCGCTTCGATGGGTCAGGTTGAGATCTTTCAACGGCACACCTTGGCAGGCTGATTCCTTGATTTCGAACGCTCGGGTGTCTTCACGCCCAGAAGATTGCGGACGATCCTCCGGTGAGTCGCCGCGGACCTGGCTGGTGAGGTTTTGCCGCAACAGACGGGGAAGCAGTTGTATCATGAGCACCACGCCGATCAGTCCGATCGGATACGTGATGGCAAATGCGACCGACAGTCGCGTGCCGTCGATTCCCATCTGCGAGGCGGCGGCGAATGTCGGCGCACTTGTCAGTGAGCCGGCGAGCATGCCCGCAGTGGACGCTTCGTCGAGATTGGTGAAACGGCTCCAGGCGAGACAAAGCGCGAGCGCAAGCACGTTGACCGCCAGTCCGAGGCTGATGAATTTCCAGCCGTTGTTGTCACGAATGCTGGAGAAGAAGCGCGGACCGGCCTCGAACCCAACAGAGTAAATGAACAACACGAAACCAAAAGTGCCGATCGTGAAAACCCGCGGCCCGTCACCGTAGAGCGCGTCAAAGTTCACCCCCAGGTAGCCCAGCGGCAACGCGGCGAAGAGTGTCCCTCCCGCCGGGCCCAGCGACATTCCGCGAAACTGCAACCGGCCAATCGTGAACCCGATGGCGGTGACCAACATGAGTCCCGCCAAGGGCATGCGATTGATGAATTCGACGAGCGTCGCCACGGCGGCGGAAGTTACCCGAAGCGGTTGAGCGTGGAAAGGCGGAGGAATTCTGCGGCCACAATCGGGAGCGGGTGTAATTCCAAGTGGGTGGCCGTGACCGATGGCCCTGTTTCAGGCCCCTCGTAATCCCATTCCTAATCGCAGTCCTCATGAAAACGGCGACTACGATTACGAGTTAGGAGTCGGATTTGAGTCTCCTCGACTGGAACCATCTACCCACCACCTACATGGAATCGCAGCCGTCGGGACCAACCGTTGGAATCCGGAAGTGACACGGTCGCTCGCCTTGCACATGCTCCGCCAATGATCCGAATTCTTGTTTTGGTTGTTACCGGTCTGCTTCTGCTTTCACAGGACACGTCGGCCGCCCGCCCCAACGTGGTGATGCTGTTGGCCGATGATCTGGGCTACCAGGACATCGGTTGCTATGGCGGCCCGGTGAAGACTCCCAATCTGGACTCACTCGCAAAGGGGGGCACCCGATTCAGCAATTTCTATTCGGGCTGCGCAGTTTGTTCGCCTTCACGTGCGGTCCTTATGACCGGGCGGCATCACATTCGAGCCGGTGTCTACAGTTGGATTCACGATCCAAGCCAGAACTCCCATCTGCTCCTGCGGGAAATGACCTTGGCGGAGGTATTGAAAAAGGCCGGATACGCAACCGCCCATGTCGGCAAATGGCATCTGGGATTGCCAACCGAGACGCGCGCGAAACCGACCCCCGATCAGCACGGCTTTGACTACTGGTTCGCCACCTGGAACAACGCCCTGCCCAGCCATCGCAATCCGAACAACTTCATTCGCAACGGCCAGCCGGTTGGTGAAATGGATGGCTACTCATGTCAGTTGGTGGTGAATGAAGCCATCACGTGGCTGGACAACCATCGCGATACGGACAAGCCGTTTTTTCTGAATGTCTGGTTTCACGAACCGCACGCGCCCATTGCCGCACCGGATGACATCGTGGATGACTACGGCAAGCTGAAAGACAAGGCCGCGATCTACTCCGGCACGATTGACAACACAGATCGCGCCGTCGGTCGTCTGTTGAAGAAACTTCGCCAAGTGGCCGCGCCCAAAGATACGCTGATCATCTATGCCTCGGACAACGGCAGCTATCGCCAGGATCGGGTCGGCAATCTGAAGGGCCGGAAGGGATCCAATTGGGAGGGCGGTATCCGCGTGCCGGGCATCTTTCATTGGCCCGGTATGTTCGCCACTGATCTGGTCTTGGACACACCGGCCGGATTGGTCGATGTGTTGCCCACGGTCTGCGGTCTGTTGGATCTGCCCAAGCCGAAGGGAGTCCATTTTGATGGCAGCGATCTGTCGTCTTTGCTCACTCCGAGCAGTCAGGCCTTCAAGCGTCATCAGCCGCTGTTCTGGCATCTCCAAAAATCGCGGCCGGTCGTGGCCATGCGTGATGGCGACTGGTCCTTGGTGGCCGATCCGGACTACGACCTTTCGAAGAACAACATGTTCCAGGAGTCATGGATTCCGAAGGTGAAGAAAGGCGGCTATACAAACTTTCAACTGTTCAACCTGAAGAACGATCCGAGCCAGACCAAGAATCTCGCCTCCGCCAAGCCGGACGTGTTGCGCAAGTTGAAGGCCCAGCTCTTGAAGATCAACGCCAGCATCATGGCTGACGGGGCTGACTGGCACTTGAAGTAAGATCGTCTTACTCCGCGAGCCATTCGTCCCAGTCTGAAATCCCGTCGCCGTCGGAATCCCGAGGATCGTAGCCGAAGAGAACACGTAGACCGGCGGGAGAGGCGTAGGCCCGGAAGCCATTGTGATCCACGCCCGGGGCAATGTTGAGCGAGTGCGACTTGGTGATGCTCTGGCCATACACATCGATCAGATGTTGATAGAAGAACTGAACCCGCTCCAAGCGATGGCGTCCCTGAAGCATGGCCGCTCCGGTCTTGGACAATGAACGATCGTTGGCGTTGTTGTCCTTGTCACCGCACAGATAAAGCACGCGCCGACGCGCATAGCGTTTCCGGATATAATCTTCGCTGGCCCACCGAAACGCCCGATAACGGCTGGCCAATCCGTAGCCCCAATTGTTGTAAGCCGGCTCTTTCTTGATGGCAGCAGGACTTGGTTTCGCGAATTTGTTCTTGGTCTCAAGGAGCGGGCGTTTCTCCGTCAGATACGCGAAGGAGGACGGCGCGGAAGGGACATAGTGCATCGGCACGCCGTTCCGCGAATTGTACTTTCCCACCAAGGCGTAGCGATGGGCCATCTGGCCGCCGGAGGAATGGCCGGCGAGCACCACGGTCTTCAGCTGTGGGAACCTCTTCTTGTCGTTGAGAAAGGCGAGCAGTTGATCGACAGCGTCATAGGCACTGAGAGTCAGCCCCTTCTTGGCCGGTCCGGCACAGGCCAGTGAACTTCCCCGATAGGGACTGACGTTCCACGCCACGAGACCGGCCGGAATCCGTTCCTTGATCGCATTCACGTCAAAGAACTGCGGCGCCACAATCAGAGTCGATGCCTTGACCCCACTAACCTTCTCCGCTGCCTGCTGAATCGCCGTGTAGCACTTCAGTGCATCGAACCCACTGCTATGGATCGCCACGACAATCCGGTTGAGATCCGCATTGGCCTTGGCGATCGGATGACTGCTCACGTACGGAAGAAAGGCGCTTTTCTCGCTGCACTTTATGGAAAAACGATACGGCGCGATGCGGGCGGCGTGGCTGATGAAGGCAGTTGTCAACAGAATCAGAACGAGAATGAAGGGTCGTTGGTTCATAGCTGTAGTGGCGGGATTCTGACACGGTTTGTCGTCGGAACAATCCAACTCTTGGCGGCGGGTTAGCGGGAGACATTTCCGGCGAACCCTGTAGATCGCGGGGACAGATTGCGCTTGTCAGACGAGCGTCGCTTCCGATGCTGTCCGGATCGAAGGACGAGGCAATCTGTGCAGCTGAAAGATCTTCAATCCCAATCATCCAATCGTGGCATCTCATTGATCGAGGTGCTGGTGGTGGTGGCGATCATCGGCATCCTTGCCGGGTTGTTGTTGATGGCGGTTTCACGGGCCAAGGAGTCGGGTTACAAGACCGGCTGCCTGAACAATCTGAAACAGCTCATCACGACCTGGGCCATCTACTCCGGCGATCATCGGGAACAGCTGGTGAACTGCCACACCTGGCGGATCAACGGGAAACGGCAGACGCCCTGGGTGACCGGCTTCGGACATCCGAACAAGGGGGCGATGACGAACATGATGTATCTGACGAATTATCAGTACGCCGCGTTCGCACCCTACATTCAGACGCCCCAGACCTATCGCTGCCCCTCAGCCCGGGAAAAGATCGATGGCAAGGAGGTCATTCGATCCTACTCGATGAACCAGTATATGGGATCGCCGCCGCAGGACACGAACCACTGGTACTTCGAATACGAAGCGGATATTCCGGAGCCTTCGCAGTTCTTCGTCTTCGCCGATCAGAACCAGCGCTACATCTGCTGGCCGATGATGATGATTCGCATGAAGGAGGACTACTGGATCAATCTGCCGGCGACCCATCACAGCTACGGCGGCACCTTGGCCTTTGCCGATGGCCACGTGGAGTATCACAAGTGGCATGAGAAGACGACCGCCGGCAACCCGACCGTAAAGACATGGTTGCAGGCCTCGTGGCCATTGCACGGCACGCAGGCCAAGAAGGGTGATCGAGATCTGAACTGGCTGCGTGAACACGCCACCGAATTGAAATACAAACCATGAGCCGCGATCTGCCAACCAAGCTGGTCTTCTATCCGCTCCTCGCGGCCATGACCCTGGTGCGGAAGCCCTTGTTCTGGCTCGCCATTGTTCTGGGATGCGCGATCTGGTGGTTTCAACAACGGGAGCAGGCCGAGGCGATTGAGGACAGCCATGCCCTGATGGAGGAGACCATTTCCCAAACACCGATGCCGTTGATTGAGGCGGTGGCAACGCCTGCGATTCCCGGCGTCCCCGTCAAAGAGGGCGACTCGACGGAGGCGAAGGAATTTACCTTTCCGCCGGACTTTACAGAGGCCGTGCTCGCGCGATTTCGCATGCAGGAGAAGCGGGAAACCACGAGTTGGGAAGAGTTGCGAACCTCAGGTGTGGTTTCGAATGTTCCGGCACCACCGGTGGGTTTCAAATTCGTGTTCGACGCGGAATTCGGACTGCTCGAAATGGTGCGAGAATGATCAACCGTTTTTGCAGTTCGCTTCAGTGAGCTGGGTTTTGAGTGGCCCGATCGGCTCGCTTACACCGGTCGACGAGGCGCATTCCAGTCTATTGCAGATTGCCTGCAACTGAGTTTCGGCCCAACGGGCCAGCCCTATGTCAGCCCCGGGCAACGCCCGGGGAATCGAAGTCACACCGAATACGAGCGCCAAAGGTGCGGTCCTAAAAACTCCCGCTCGAATGAGCTGCCGATAACGTCGCCCCGTTGGGGCTTCAACCTGTCTTGAACTGAAACCCAGGGTGTTGCCCTGGGCTGACATAGGGCTGGCCCGTTGGGCCGGACAACGAGATTCCCGCCTGGGTGAAGTAGACTGGGATACACCCCGGTCGCGGCTTTCGATGTGAAGCGGATTGATCGCTTCGAATCATGAGGTTACGGTCCCATTCATTGTGATCCCTTCGTCTGGAAAACTGGTTTCCCTGCTCGGTGTCTGGTTGTCGTTTTTATCGACACTGTTGGCGGCGGACGGGATTGCTTTCTTCGAGTCCAAGATTAGGCCGGTGTTGGTGAAGCACTGTTACGAGTGCCATTCACAGGCGGCGTTGGAGAAAGGGAAGATCAAGGGTGGCCTGCAGTTGGATACGCGTGCTGGAATCCGCAAAGGCGGCGACACCGGAGCCGCGGTAGTCCCGGGCAATCCCGACGAGAGCCTGTTGTTGTCAGCACTTCGGCAGGAGAAATCCTTGGAGATGCCACCGAAGGGGCCCCTGCCGGACTCGATCCTGCGCGACTTTGAGAAATGGATCACCATGGGCGCTCCCGATCCCCGGGACGGAGAATTACAGGAGATTGTGAAACCGACTGACTTTGCGAAAGCGAGGGAATTTTGGTCACTCCGTCCGATCACGAAACCAGAGCTGCCGATCGTGGAGGAATCTGATTGGGCGGAGACGCCGCTGGATCATTTCGTAATTGAAAAACTGAGAGAGAATTCTTTGCAACCCAACGAGGTGGCGGAATGGCGCACTCTCATTCGGCGGCTCTATTTCGATCTCATTGGGCTCCCGCCGACTCCCAAGCAAATGGAAGCTGCGTTGCATACTTCTGCGGCGGAGCTTGTGGACACGCTGCTTGCCTCCCGTCACTTCGGCGAGAGGTGGGGGCGTCACTGGTTGGATCTCGCACGGTATGCCGATTCCAACGGTCGCGCCCGCAACATGATCTGGCATCACGCGTGGCGCTATCGTGACTGGGTGATCGATGCCTTCAACGCGGACATGCCCTACGATCACTTTGTCCGAGCCCAGATCGCCGGTGACCGGTTGCCGGCGAACTCGCAGGCGGAAAGAGACGCCAACTTGGTGGCGACCGGATTCCTAGCTCTCGGCCCCAAGTCCGTCGAGGAACCCAAGAAGGAACAGTTCCGCATGGACGTCATCGATGAACAGATCGATGTGATGTCGCGCGCGTTTCTCGGTTTGTCGATAGCCTGTGCACGTTGCCATGATCACAAGTTTGATCCCGTTCCGACGCGTGACTACTACGCCTTGGCGGGTGTCTTTCGCAGCACGCAAACTCGGTATGGCTATGGCCCACCGATGGTTTATCGGATCGACAATGATGGCGGCTATGCGGCGATTGGGGCGAATTCGGACGAGCTGTCACATCGCGCCAAAGAACATCGCGCCAAGGTGATTGCGGACACCAAGGCTTTTTCCAAAGCACGCTCAGACCGGTATCGGGTGGTGCGTAAACGGGCCGATGCACAACGCAAGTTGAAGACCGCCAAGGATCCGTTGAAGACGGAGCTCGATTCATCAGTTGCGACCATGGATGTCGAGATCGAGGACTGGGATGAGCGGATTGCCAAGATGCAGTCCGCGCTGGAGTCCCTCCGAACCAATGCTCCGCCTCAGCCCGGATATGCAATGGCGGCGGTCGAGTCCGACCAGCCCGAGGACAGTCGGATCCATATTCGCGGCGAGATCGCCACCTTGGGTGATCACGTGCCCCGTGGCCTGCTGCGCATGTTGGAGTTTCCGGACATTGAACCGATCTCGAGCGGCGAGAGCGGACGTAGCCAACTGGCGGACTGGATTGCCCACGAAGAGAATCCTTTGACGGCCCGTGTACTGGTGAACCGCGTGTGGCTGAATCTGTTCGGTCGCGGTTTGGTGACAACTCCCGATGACTTCGGGAAGACGGGTTCAGTGCCTTCGCATCCTGAGTTGCTCGACCATCTTGCCGCCGGATTCATGGCCGACGGCTGGTCGATCAAGCAGTTGATCCGCCGGATCGTTCTGAGTCGCACCTATCGTTCGGGCAGTGATCCGAACAGACAGAACGAACGCGTCGATCCAGAGAATCAGTGGCTTTGGCGGATGAGTCCCAAACGCTTGTCCGTGGAGCCATTTCGCGATGCGGTCTTGGCGGTGAGTGGTGCGTTGAATCGCGAACCGTTCGAGCGCTCGGTGCTCGCGGGGTATCACCCCTTCAACGAGCTGGAATTCAACACCAAGGTGAAGATTACCCAGGAGCAACTGCGGCATGATCATCGCAGTGTTTATCTCACCCTTGCGCGCGGCACCTTGCCGGAAATGTTCCAGCTCTTCGATTTTCCGGATCCGAGCACGTTGGCAGGGACGCGGGATGAAACGACAGTGCCCGCCCAGTCACTGTTCCTCATGAACAGCGAATGGATGACCGAGATGGCAATTCAACTCGCCGCGCGAATCGAGGAGGCCGATCAACCGAAGTTTCGGGTTCGACGGTTGTTTGAACTCGCGTACACCAGGTCGCCTCGCGAGGAGGAGATTCAACGTATTCTCCACTACGTGAAAAAGGGTGCGGGTGAGCACCGCTGGGTGAATGTATGTCAATCCGTCTTGGGCAGTTCCGAGTTTCGCTATGTCCGATAATCCGCGGTTGAAAACAGTCATGTCTGCGTCCAACGTTGAATCCATCATGAAGCAACCGGCATCATCCGCGCCGCGGCGGGATTTCCTGAAGGCTATTTCCAGTGGTTTCGGTTACCTCGCCTTTGCCGGGTTGGCGCAGGAAGCGGCGGCGTTTGAGAATCCTATGTTGGCCAAGCCGGGGCATTTTCGTGCACGCGCCAAGCGGGTGATTTTTCTGTGCATGCGTGGCGGTCCCTCGCAGATCGAGTCTTTTGACTACAAACCGCAGTTGCAGAAGGACAACAACAAGCCCGGCATTCGTAGCAAGTGCAACTTCTTCGGTTCGCAGTGGGACTTCGCACAGCACGGGCAGAGCGGGCTCTGGATCTCCGAGCTCTTTCCCAATATCGCCCGTCAGGCCGACAAGCTCTGCATGATCAACAGCATGCACACGGACAATGAAAACCATCCTCAGGCTTTGGAACAGATGCACACGGGCAGTTTTCAATTTGTCCGACCCTCAATGGGTTCGTGGGTGCTGTATGGTCTGGGAACGGAGAATCAGAACCTTCCCGGTTTCATTGCGCTGAATCCTTTGTCCGCGCTGGGTGGCAGTCGCTACTACAGCAGCTCGTTTCTTCCCGCATCATGTCAGGCGACCTCGATAGGCAATGCCAAGCAGAGCGTCAAGAATGCGAAGATCGGCAACCTCACAAATCCGCGACTCGACGCCGGTGCGCAACGCGAGCAACTCGATCTGTTGCAATCGTTGAACCGCGATTTCAAAGCGCGACAGGGCGAGGACGCGCGGTTGGAAGGCGTGATTCAGTCCTACGAACTCGCTTTCCGTATGCAGTCGGAACTGCCGCAGGTGATGGATCTGTCCCAGGAATCAAAATCCACGCTGGACCTTTATGGCGTCAACCAGGGAACGACCGACAACTTCGGGCGTCAGTGCCTGTTGGCGCGGCGGTTTGCCGAGGCGGGAGTGCGTTTCATCGAGATCACTGATCAGGATTGGGATCATCACGGCTTTGTGTCCCGGCTGATGCCGCAGGCCGCGAAGCGCGTGGACAAACCGATTTCCGGACTGTTGGAAGACCTTGATCGCCGCGGCATGTTGGAAGACACATTGGTGATCTGGGGTGGTGAATTCGGACGCACGCCAGATGATCCGACCCAGGACGGGCGCGGTCACAACAACAAGGGTTACACCATGTGGCTGGCTGGCGCCGGCACCAAGCCGGGTCACGTACATGGCAAGACGGATGAGTACGGATTTGAGGCGGTTGAGGACAAGGTTCACATCCATGACTTTCATGCGACGATTCTGCATGCGCTCGGGCTCGATCACGAAAAGCTGACGTTTCGCCATGCCGGCCGCGATTTCCGGCTGACAGACGTGCACGGTCACGTGGCGCACGGGCTCTTCAGCTGAACTTCGAAGTAGCAGCGAGCGTGAGCGAGCAGAGGCCAGCTTTCCCGCGAATCTGCTCGCTCACGCTTGCTGCTACATTGCGCTCGCGCTGATTTGAGCGTTGGAAACTGGCGGCGCCTCGCGTTTCATCCCGCGCATGAAACGTCACCTCGCTGTATTCCTGTTTGGAGTTCTCTTTTCGTTGAATCTGGTTGCGGACTCCAAACCCAATTTCGTGATCATCTTTGCCGATGATCAGGGCTACGGGGATCTCGGGTGTTTTGGCTCGAAGAAGATCAAGACACCGAACATTGACCGCATCGCGAAGGAGGGAATGAAGTTCACCAACTTCATGGTGGCCTCACCGGTCTGCTCACCATCCCGGGCGGCGTTGATGACGGGTTGCTATCCCAAGCGTGTGGGCATGCATCAGCACGTGATTTTTCCCGCGCACACCAAGGGATTGCATCCGGATGAATATACGATCGCCGATCACCTCAAGGCGCAGGGCTATGCGACTGCTTGTTACGGCAAGTGGCATCTCGGACACGAACCGGAAGTGTTGCCGCGCGCGAACGGTTTCGATCACTACTTCGGCATTCCCTATTCCAACGACATGAATCATCCGGACAACAAGGGCAAACCGAGGGTGGGCTCGGATGCGCTGTGGAAGGACCAGGAGAGCGCAATCACGATGTGGAAGACGCCGCTTTTTGAGAACGAGAAGATCGTGGAGTTGCCGGTGGATCAACGGACGATCACCCGGCGTTGCACGGACAAGGCGGTTGAGTTCATCAAAAAGAACAAAGACAATCCGTTCTTCCTCTACGTGCCGCATTCGATGCCGCACATCCCGCTCTATGTTCCCGAGGATGTCTACGATCCCAATCCGCTGAATGCCTTCACCTGCACGATTGAGCACATTGACGCCGAGGTGGGACGCATCATGAACACGATCCGTGATCTGGGTCTTTCGAAGAACACTTACGTCATCTACACGTCCGACAACGGCCCGTGGCTGAGCTTCAAGCACCACGGTGGGTCCGCCGGTCCGTTGCGCGAGGGCAAGGGGACGACTTTTGAAGGCGGCCAACGGGTTCCCTGTGTGATGTGGGGACCGGGCCGTATTCCGGCCGGCACGGAGAACAAATCGTTGGTGGGCACCATCGACCTGCTGCCGACGATTGCTGCGATCACGAAAACCAAATTGCCGAAGGATCGCAAGATTGACGGGTTCAACGCGGCGGCGCTGTTGAAAAATCCCAAGGCCAAATCACCGCGGGACGAATTCCTCTATTACACCTCGCGCGGTGAAATCGAAGGCGTTCGCCAGGGCAAGTGGAAGCTGCTGGTGAAGCAAGCTCGCAAGCCGCGCGGTCGCCGAGCAAAGGACTGGAAGCCCGGACCGGCGCAGGTATTTCTCTTTGATCTGAGCGGTGACCTGGGCGAGCAGAACAACCAGGCGTCCGCGAATCCGACGTTGGTCGCCAAGCTTAAGAAACGGATGACCGCACTCAACGCGGAGATCGAGAAGAACGCCCGCCCGATCTGGCAGAAGACGGATGCGAAGCAGTAACGCGTATCGCCCCTGCGGGGCTCTGAAGTGGGCTCGCGGGGACTCTCGCCCCACCGAGTTATTGACCGCTGGCGCTACGGGGTCAAGCAGTACTCAGCGGACGCTTGGCCAAGGAAGCGGACGTGTCACTCATGAGCGAACGTCATTTCCGGCGCACTGGCTGACGTTCTCGGTTCGAAGCATCTTGCTGAAAGATGCTGACAGACCCTAAGACTAAGACGGTTACGGCTGGAGCGTATGCCGTGGATGGCTACACACGGGAAATCCTGTACGCTACTTGCAGGCGAGTATCTCCCACCCGAGCGACAAACGGGAAGATGTGAATCTGTCATGTAAGAAAGAATCGCGGGGTCAGAAAGAGAATATGTATTGGTAGCCATTCGTCGGGATTCGAGTGCCCATTGCTGAACTGCACTATCAATGCTCCTTAGGTTTGCGATGCAGTTGTTTCTGAGAGCAGTCGGGTGTGAGGAAGACCGCGGACCTGGACCATTCAAATAGCCTATCGCAAAAAACGCGAGGCAGGTCAATGCACTGGCGCAGGCTACACCAACAACAAATGAGCGAGGCCTGTTCTTGAGTTGAGAATCGTCCGACATACTCATGTGACTACCTTCGAAGTGAGCCGCCGGGCGATTCACAGTTGTTATCCATCGTCGATCCGATCCAGGCAGAGAGCGGACTACCCGGTTGGAGTCATTGCCCTGGTAGTTCTCACTACATCATCATACAGCCGCAAGGCTTCCAAACCGAACTCGCCAACCCATCCTCGCGGGCTCGATCCACCTCGATCTGTGAGAGCAGGATCGGCACCCAGCGCCAAAAACGCTCGCGTAGTTCTAAACGTAAATGGACAGCGCTGCTGAACCGCCCCGTCGGTGTCGATATCAACGGCAATGTGCAATGGTCGCGCACCCTGGCTGTCGGGCAAGTTGATCTCCCCGTGCTCCACCAACCAGCGTGCGACATCAATCTGTTCGTGCTCCGCCGCTAGAAGAATCATGGCGAACCCTAACCAGCAAAGTGCATTTAGATCGCCGCCGCCTCGCTGATACAAAACGACATTCTCAAGCCAATCGTGTTCGGAGGCACGACGGCAAGCTGAGTCTATGTCGTGAATGTCCATGTGCTCAGCTATCGGGGTCAGTCAGCATCTTTCCGCAAACGGTTTCTCAACGAAATCGTTTGCGGCGTGCACTTTTCCGACCTGAAAGGGTGGGGGCTCAGCTGACACCCAAGAGCTCGACCTCGAAGACAAGGGTCGAGTTCGGGGGGATGGCACCGGGGAAACCCTGATCGCCGTAGGCTTTCTCGGGCGGGATGGTGAGCTTGACCTTGTCGCCGACTTTCATCTGGGCGACGCCTTCGTCCCAACCCTTGATGACCTGGCCGACGCCGAGGACGAATTCAAAGGGTTGGTTGCGATCGACTGAGCTGTCGAACTTCTGGCCGTCGGTCAGCGTGCCGGTGTAGTGGACGGTGACGGTCTGGCCTTTTTGCGGAGCGACGGCGCCTTCGTCGGCTTTGGTGATGTAATCGATTTGCATTTTCTAAAACGTTCTTGGTTCCTCGTGCTTAGTTCTTCGTTGAGCTCACTTCGGAAGCCACTTTTTCCAGTTGCTGGCGAAGTCTTCGACGTTCTTCTTGGTGACCGAGGTCAGCGGGAAGTTGTCGATGGCGTTCTTGGGCTGCTTGCGAAGGTGGATCTTGTTGATGACGTGTTCGACGCTCTTGTAGCCGTAACCGTAGACGTCCTGGGAGAGCAGCAGGGGAACGTGGCCGCTGCGGACGTAGTCGAGCTGTTGTGGGAGGGCATCAACGCACACGCATTTGACGGTGCCGGGTTTCCACTTGAGGGCGTTGTCGGTGAAGAGCGGCCAGCCGCCCAACAGTCCCCAGCCGGTGATTTCGGGATTCGCCTGCATGACCTGTTCAATGCGGGCCACGGCGTCCTGCGGCGTTTCCTTGTGGTAGTAGACGTCGAGCAGTTTGATGCGGGGGTAATCCTTGGCGGCGGCACGGAATCCGGCTTCGCGTTGCTGGAGGTTCTGGGCGTTGGGATTGCCGTCGATGGCGGCGACGACGCCTTTGCCTTTCAGGAGCTTGGCGAGTTCGAGAAAGGTCTGGCGACCGCATTCGAAATCGTCGATGCCGACGGCGACGGTGCGTTTGCTGCGGGGTGCATCGCCGGAGAAGGTCACCACCGGCACGCCGTAGCGTTCGGCCTTGTTGATGGAGTCGATGAGCTTGTTGGCATCGGAACAGCTGATGATGACGCCGTCAGCGCCGTTGAGCAGGAGTTGCTCGATGATCTCGGCTTGGCGTTGGGAGTCCTCCTGGTTGGGGGAACGCCAGTCGATCTTGATCTTGATGCCGTATTTCTTGCCGAGCTCGCGGGCGGCGTCATTGGCCCCTACGCGTGAGGCTTCGAAGAAGGGATTACCCTGTGATTTTGCGATCATTCCGATCACGTACGAACGGGCAGCCTGCGCCGGAGTGACCGCAACCATGCCCAAGGCCATCAGCGAAAGGAAACGTGCGAAGAATTTCATGGCGCGGAGCATAGCGGTGAATTTTGAAATGCCAATTGAAGTTTGCTTCGGTCAAGGCGGCTGATGGGCGTGTCCGCCTACTTGTCCTTGATCGAATCCAATTCCAGTTTGAGTTGAGCAAGTTGTGCCGGGTCGCCGGCACCAAGACTGATGGCTTTCTCCAAAACTTCCCGGGAACGCCCGATTGAGCCGGTCATCCGCAATGAACGGGCATATTCCAACGGCACGGCGAGATCACCGGGAGCGATCTTCATCGCGCGTTCGAACTGTTCGGTGCCTTTGTCGGGTTTGCCGGTCTTGAACAATGCGCGTCCGAGGCGGTACATGACGAAGTACCGATCCGGACTTTGGGCCAGCGCTGCCCGATAGAAATCCACCCCTCCGGCGGGATCGCCGAGAGCTTCTCGATTCATGCCGCGAACGAAAGCCAGATCGAATGGCAACTGTTCGACGGGAACACCGCGGCTGCGCATCTGGAGCCATTGTTCCGCCTCCACATACTCGCCCTGATTATGCAGCGCCCAGCCAAGACGCATCAAGGCGGTGGTGCGATACGGGTCGGGAATGTGCTCCACCTGTTTGCGGAACATGGCGACGTCATCGCGCCAGACGGGCAGGTAGGCTTGGGCGCGAAGGACCATGCCGGCGAGGGCAACAATGCCAACCAGCACCCAGCGACGCAGATGTCCGGATGGCACGCGGCACCAGAGCCAACCGATAATTCCGGCCGTGAGAATCACTCCATCGATGATTGCGTAACGGTCACCGGGAAAATGCGGTTTCTCCGTCAAGCCGAGGACCGGCACCAATATCCCGAGGTGGGCGATCATCAGCGCGGCGGCCGCGGGAGCTTCTTTGCGGCGTACGGCGATGATCGCGATCAACCCGGTCAACGCGATTGCGCTGGCGATGAACTTCAGGCCGGTCGGTTCGACGGGAATCAGATCCATATAGACGGGCGACAGGTGAAGCGGAAACACGAGCCGCCACAGGTAGAACGCCCAGACGTACATGCCTTGCATGGCACGTTCAGCCACCGGAAATTGCGCCAGCGTCGCGGGGGGATCAAAGCTGCCTTGGGTGACGTAGCGGAAGCGGAGTTGCAGGGCCAGAAAGGCGACCGCGATCGCGACCAGAACAAACACCTCCAACCATACGCGCCAGGAAGCCTTGCCGAACAGGCTCGCGAAGGAGTCGAGCCTTATTCGCTTGAGCGGAAAGACGTTCAATGCGAGCCAAACGGCCGGGTATCCGAGCGGCAGCGGAAACACCAGCAAGGCACATCCGAACATAACCGCGCCGAGCCAGTAGCCGGGTTGCTTCCAGACCGATTTGGAGAAATCCAGCTTCAGATAGGCGAGCGTGGCCCCCAAGACAAAGGCCAGGCAAAGATGATGTGGCAGACAGCTGATCCAGGCCACCGGTTCCACCCGCATCGGATGCAG
>Ga0055584_100003355_pt1 | contig 15783 bp, 17 predicted proteins | sample OSDHelmetaG_FD_58716 | JGI IMG/M metagenome (GOLD analysis project Ga0055584, IMG submission 58716) | Pelagic marine sediment microbial communities from the LTER site Helgoland, North Sea, for post-phytoplankton bloom and carbon turnover... | ecosystem: Environmental > Aquatic > Marine >... | reverse complement strand
TATGTTAATCACCTTACCCACCACCAGCGCCTCTGCCTTGATCAGACGCCAGTCCTTGTACTGCACAGACTTCAGGTCAGTGGGCCTGCTCAGGAAGGTATCTCGGGGAACCGCATCGAATTTACCACTTGAATCCAGATCCGATTCAATCACATCGGCCGGAAAACTCTCCATAGCGGAGAGCCCCTCAAGGCCAAATGGCACCACGGCAATTGGTATCCCTGCGTCCACCCCTTTGTTAACTTCAATAGTCAGCACCCCGAGGGCCTGACTCGTATAACCTGCAATAACTATCAATACCAGCGTTCTCAGCCAGTGAAATTTAGCGGGTTTATTCTTTGTTCTAACCATCTGGATTAAATTCAATATTAAATTCATTGAGGTACTCATAATACTTCGGATTCGTCGGGATTGGCAGAGGTGACGCCTTCTGAACAGCAATCTCTGCGGACTGATCAAAAAAAGAATCACCACTGCTGCTAATGACCTTTGCTTTTAATACGTCTCCATTACGAGACACTTTCAGCTGAATGGTCGCCTTCAGTCCGCGTTGACTGGTTCCTGGACGACGCCAGTTGTTTTCGATTGCCGCCTTAATACGACCAGCTGCCGCCGACAAGGCATCCGAAGCTTCAGCTTTAGTCTGTGCTGCAAGCTGCACTTCAAGCTCAGCAGCAAGCTGCGCCTTCAAGGCTTGCTCGGCTCTAGCTCTCTCTTCCAGTTTGCGTCTTTCTTCTATCTTACGTCTCTCTTCTTCTTTCTTCTTTCTGTCCTCTGCCTGCTTACGCTTTTTCTCTTCTTCCTGCTTCTTTCTGTCCTCTGCCTGCTTACGCTTTTTCTCTTCTTCCTGCTTCTTTCTCTCCTCTTCCTGCTTGCGTTTCTTCTGTTCTTCCTGCTTCTTTCTCTCTTCTTCTTTAGTCTGCTGTTCCTGCTTCTGTTTTCTGTCGTCAGAAAGCTTCTTTTTCAGGTCTTCACGCTCCGGGTCACAAATATCATCAAGCTGAGCGTTGGTCTTTCCCGACTCTTGTTCTTCCTGCACCAACTCGACGCAGTTCGCCTTGATTTCATCAATGCGTTTCTTTTCAGCCAGCTTCCTCTCTTCCTGCTCTTTCTTTTTCTGCAATTCCTGCTCTTTCTTTTCTTCCTCTTGTTTTTTCTTGCGTTCTTCTACTTCCTTTTTCTTTTTTTCCTCTTCCTTTTTCTTTTGCTCCTCCTCGATCTTCTGTTTCTTGAGCTCCTCCTCCTGCTTACGCTTGTTTTCAAGCTGCTCCAGTTTCTCGACTTTCTCCTGTTTCTTCCTGTCAAGCTGTTGTTGAGACACAGCGATTGCCTGGATCGGTTTTCCGCCGACCTTGATTTTTTCGGTCGTGCTGAACAAACCGAAGACGATCAGAAAAACGATTCCACCATGAATCAGTAGAGTAAAAATCGCCGCCCTTAACCAATACCAAAGACGCCGTAGTTGATCCCGCATCAGGTCCCCGGCGTCTCCGTAATGAGGCCCACCGATTGAACTCCAGCCTGTTGTAAAAGGACCATGGCTTGTACTACATAGCCATAATTTGCTGCGGTATCTCCCCGCACTAAAAATGGAAGTTTTGGATTTCTCGCCAGCACTGCGGCAGCAGCCTGTTGCACATCCAATGGTGCCGCGACGGCTTCTTCATTATCATTAAGGTAAAGATTACCTTCTACATCAACGGTCACTATAAATGGCTCTTCTTCCTGCTCCGGAATCGTTTCAGCGGCCGCCTGGGGCAAATCGACTTTAACTCCCGCACTCAGTAAAGGCGCAGTAACCATGAAAATCACCAGCAGCACAAGCATCACGTCGATATAGGGCACGACGTTAATCTCGCCCATCAGCTTCTTCTTGCGCCCGTATCGAGTCTGACTCATGGCTCAGCCCTGGTGACGTCCTGGCGATTGACGATGCTCAAAAATTCTTCCATGAACACTTCATAGCGAGAAGTGAGTTTCTCTGCAATATGGGCGAAACGGTTGTAGGCGATTACCGCGGGGATGGCAGCAAACAGCCCCATGGCCGTGGCGATTAACGCTTCGGCGATTCCAGGAGCAACCGTTGCGATGGTGACCTGTTGCTGGGTACCAAGGTCAATAAAGGAATTCATAATCCCCCATACTGTGCCAAACAGCCCCACATACGGGCTGATCGAACCTACCGTTGCGAGGAACGAAAGATTAGTTTCAAGATGATCTATCTCTCTGCTCAAGGCCACTCGCATGGATCGATGCACACCATCCACCATGTCCGAGCGTCCAACATTGTCCTTTTGTGCAAGTCGATTATATTCCCGGTAGCCAGCGATAAAAATGTTGACAATGCCTTCGGAAGTGCCTTCACTGCTCCACTTCTGGTATATCCGGCTCATTTCACCACCAGACCAGAACTCTTCTTCAAAGTCTTCCGCAACTCTTGTGTAACGCTTAAACGAGGTTCGCTTGCGATCAATCATGAACCACGAAACAATTGAGGCAAGAAAAAGCAGCAGCATTACCAGCTGAACCAGCCAGCTTGCATCAGCGATTAAACCAAGTACTGAAAGACCATCGTTATTGGCAAGAGAATTAGGATTCATTTTTTATCGTATTACGGGTAATCGGCCACAGTAAGATAGCAGTGGATTATGGTCATCTTATTTGCGGTCATATTCTATAAGGTGCTGCTGCAGGGACTGACGTAAATCCTGTGGCATTTTACAGGGTGAAAAAGTGTCACTGTTAAGGGTGGCCAGCTTCAATGTTGCGTCTACTAACAATTCCCCACCCCGCATTACTTGTTGTCCAAACCGAATAGATACCGGGCGCACCTCCAGCACCTTCAGCGTCACGTCGATGTTGTCGTCCAGACGCGCTGGCCTGAGGTATTTTAAGTTAGCTTCAGCCACTACAAACATTAATTTATGTTTAGTGATGAGACTCGTAAGTGGATACCCCATCTCTCGCAAACAGGCATTACGTGCACGCTCCATGTAAGCGAGATAGTTTGCATAGTAGACCACGCCCCCTGCATCGGTATCCTCATAATTCACTGGTAATGGCAGCGAAAACATTTTCAACCGGGTCCTCTGGCCGTCGTCCAGGCAGCTCCGGACACTCTATTGTAATGCCACCTTGCCGTTTTATAACAACGCAAATTAACGCCGCAATTTAACCCTGCCATATGAACGCCGGCTGAACATTGCATCGCTCAATCATCGGAAATCAGTTGCTGTTGTCTATTGGCGACATCCTGCGGCATTTCAAGGCCAATATGTTTCCAGGCGGTTTTCGTGGCAATACGCCCACGTGGTGTTCGCATCAGGAAACCCTGCTGGATCAGGTAGGGTTCCACAACGTCTTCGATTGTCCCGCGCTCCTCTCCAATGGCCGCAGAGATACTGTCTATGCCTACTGGTCCACCGTCGAATTTGTTCATAATGGCAAGCAACATACTGCGATCCAGTGCGTCCAGCCCATGTTTATCCACTTCAAGCATATCAAGAGCCGCGTTGGCGATCTGATGATTAACGAAACCATCAGCCTTAACTTCCGCATAGTCACGCACTCTTCGCAGCAGCCGATTGGCGATTCTCGGCGTACCGCGGGATCTTGCAGCAATAGCGGCAACACCACCAGCATCATAATTCAGACCCAGCAGACCCGCCGACCTTTCTACGATCATGCCGAGCTCTTCAATTGAATAAAATTGCAATCTCTGAACAATACCAAAACGATCCCGCAGTGGCGAAGTAAGCAAACCGGCCCGGGTAGTCGCACCGACCAGGGTAAAGGGCGGCAGATTGAGTTTAATAGATCGTGCGGCCGGCCCTTCGCCAATCATAATATCCAGCTGGTAGTCCTCCATTGCAGGATAGAGAATTTCTTCTATTGCAGGACTCATCCGGTGAATTTCGTCAATAAACAACACGTCGTTGGGTTCAAGATTGGTCAGAATCGCAGCAAGATCCCCTGCTTTTTCAAGTACCGGCCCGGAAGTCTGGCGCAACCTCGCTTCCATCTCGGTGGCAACGATATGGGCAAGGGTTGTTTTACCCAGCCCGGGAGGGCCAAACACCAGCACATGATCCAGCGCCTCGTGTCGTTTACGGGCGGCATGGATAAAAATCTCCAGCTGTTCCCGGGTATTGGGTTGACCAATAAAATCCTCCAGCCGACTCGGCCGCAGACTGCGATCCAGACTCTGTTCCTGGGACGAGTCCGGGAACTCTTCCGGTGAAAGCAACGGATTAAACTGGCTCATGTTATTTCTGCTGTTTGAAAATATCCCACGCTTAATATCCTTTACGCCGGCTATCGCTTACTGAGGAATTGCAGCGCGTTGCGAATCAAGTCATCCCTTCCAGGGCTGTCATCCTCAACTGCACGCACCGCACGGCTGGCATCATTAGCCTTATATCCCAATGCAATCAGCGCGCCAATGGCGTCTTCCACGGGGTTTTGCCTGGATTCCGCGGTCATCCCGGACTGACCGTCGGCGGATGCTGTTTCTACCAGACCATCAACCCGGTCACGCAGATCAAGCAACATTCTTTCCGCAGTTTTCTTGCCTATACCCGGCACCGAGGTCAGCGTCAGGGCATCCTGCTGTTGTACACACTGAATAAACTGCCCGGCGCTCAGCGTTGACAGGATTGCCAGCCCAACCCGCGGACCAACACCATTTACTTTCAGTAAACTTCTGAATAATTCGCGCTGGGAACGATCAGAAAACCCGTAGAGCAGCTGAGCGTCCTCACGCACCACCAGATGGGTGTACAAATATGTTTCCTCGCCAGCCTCCGGCAGATCATAGAAGGTAGCCATAGGCGCCTCCAGCTCGTAGCCCACCCCCTGGACATCCAACACCAGGAATGGCGGCTGCTTGTGACTGAGAACACCTTGAAGAGATCCGATCATCAGCAGGAAGACATCCGGGCAGAAGCCTTTTGCAGCCTCGACTCAACCTGGGCTGTATGAATGTGACAGATCGCGCATGCAAGGGCATCTGCAGCATCGGAAGGCACGTGGGTGCGCATACCGAGCAATACCCGTACCATATGCTGCACCTGTTCTTTACTGGCACCACCGGTGCCCACCACAGCGCGCTTTATCTGAAGCGCACTATATTCACTTACCTCGCGACCATTGTTGACCGCAGCACATACCGCGCTGCCCCTGGCCTGGCCCAGGGTAAGCGCCGCCTTGGCGTTAGTGGCCACAAAGACCTGCTCCACGGCAACAACATCGGGGGAATACGCTTTGATCACCTCAGCTGCGCGACGATAAATCAATCCTAAACGATCCGGTAATGCAGCCTTCGGCAATCTAAAGCTCTCGTGAAACAAGTGTTGCAGTCCGTCGCCGTTATCATCAACGACACCGAGCCCTGTTATGCGGGAACCCGGATCGATTCCCAGCACTCTCATCAGGCAGACTCAACGAAGCTTGCGTTGGTGAACACATCCTGCACATCGTCCAACTCTTCAAGGGCATCGATCAATTTCATAATCTTTTCCGCATCTTCTCCAGCCAGTTCCGTTTCGGTGGAGGGGCGCTGAATCAGTTCTGACATCTCCGGTTCCATACCTTCGTCCTTAAACGCCCGCTCAACCTGATGGAAGGCTTCGGGGGGAGTAACCACTTCTATCATACCGCCTTCGCTTTCAATATCCTCCGCCCCTGCTTCCAGCGCAAGCTCCATGATCTTCTCTTCATCAAGATCACCGGAAAATACGATGGAACCAATCTTATTAAACAGATAGGACACCGAGCCGTCAGTACCCAGGTTACCGCCATGCTTGGTAAATGCGTGTCGGACCTCGCTGACGGTGCGGTTTTTGTTATCCGTCGCGGTTTCCACCAGAACGGCCACACCAAGGGGGCCGTAGCCCTCATATCGAATTTCCTCAATATCCGCCCCATCAAGTTCTCCGGCACCACGCTTGACTGCGCGCTCAATGGTATCCCGGGTCATGTTCGCTCCAAGGGCCTTATCAATGGCCGCGCGCAAACGTGGATTAGCATCTACATCACTACCACCGAGCCGCGCTGCAACGGTAATCTCCTTGATCAGCTTGGTAAAAGCCTTACCTCGCTTGGCGTCCTGGGCTGCCTTGCGGAATTTTATATTGGCCCATTTACTATGACCTGCCATTTTCGCTCCGTATGGATCTATTCATCTATACTATTGATCGGGTAATTGCTCAAAGATCAGTCAACTGAGCTGACTTTCAGGCGGGCTACGCCCACGGGAAATAGTAACATTATGCGCCGCTTCGAGCCATGTTTAACGCCGTTGTATTGCCGTCAACCTCAACTGATTCCCGGCTGTCATGCGCAACTGTTGAAGCCCTAGTCGGTGCGTGGTTTACGTACCTGCAGGCTAAGCTCCTTAAGCTGGCGATTATCTACTTCGCTGGGCGCTTCAGTCAGCAGACATGAAGCCTTCTGGGTTTTGGGAAATGCAATAACGTCACGAATAGATTCAACCCCACTCATCATTGCTACCAGGCGGTCAATGCCGAAAGCAATGCCGCCATGAGGCGGTGCACCATACTTAAGCCCGTCCAGCAGGAAGCCGAACTTTGACTGAGCTTCTTCATCATCGATGCCCAGCACATTCAGGACTTTTTGTTGCAACCCGGTATCGTGGATACGAATAGAACCACCACCCAGCTCTGTTCCATTTAAAACCAGATCATAAGCGCGTGAAAGCACTTTTCCCGGATCGCTATCAAGCAACCCCACATCCTCAGTTTTTGGCGCGGTAAACGGGTGATGCAGCGACTGCCACCTCTGATTATCTTCATCCCACTCAACCAGTGGAAAGTCTATGATCCAGACCGGTTTCCAGCCCGGCGTAACCATATCGAGATCCCGACCTACCCTGAGTCGCAACGCGCCCAGGGCGTCGTTAACGATCTTTGCACTATCCGCACCAAAAAACACGACGTCGTTGCTGGCGGCGCCGGTGCGACTGAGTACCAGCTCCAGCACATCGTCGGGCAGAAACTTGAGAATAGGTGACTGCAGACCTTCTCGCCCTGCATCAAGGTCATTAACTTTTATATAGGCCAGCCCCTTTGCGCCATACTGCTTGACGAATTCGGTATAACCGTCGATCTGGGCCCGTGACAGACTATTACCACCCGGCACCCTCAACGCCGCCACCCGGCCTTTGGGGTCCTTTGCTGGGCCGGAAAAAACCTTGAACTCCACCTGCCCCATAATATCGGTCAGCTCGGTAAGCTCCATATCAATACGTAGATCAGGTCGATCGATTCCATAACGAGACACGGCGTCTTCATAGGTCATCTGCGGAATCGGATCCACCAGCTGCTCATCGATAACGCTGTTAAATAACTCGCGGATCATTTGTTCCATCAACGCCATGATCTCAGTTTCGTCCATGAAGGACATTTCAACATCCAGCTGGGTGAACTCTGGCTGTCTGTCTGCACGCAGGTCTTCGTCCCTGAAACAACGCGCAATCTGATAATAGCGTTCGAATCCCGCCACCATTAACAGCTGTTTAAACAACTGGGGCGACTGCGGCAGCGCAAAAAATTCTCCTGGATGGGTCCGGCTTGGCACGAGATAATCGCGCGCGCCTTCCGGGGTGGATCGTGTCAATATCGGTGTCTCGATATCGACAAATTCCCGGGCATTGAGAAAAGCGCGCAATTCGCTGGTGACGCGATGACGGGTTCGCAGGGTTTCCTGCATTGGCGCCCTTCTTAAATCCAGGAAACGATATTTCAGCCGGGTCTGCTCACCAATATCCTCATCATCCATCTGGAATGGCAATGGCTCAGCCTTACTCAGAACATTGATCTGGTCGGCGATCACTTCAATTCTGCCAGTCGCTAGATCGGCATTTATGGTGCCTTCGGGTCGACTGCGAACACGGCCCGTTACTTCGAGCACGTATTCGTTCCGTGCGCTGTCAGCAACTGCAAACGGTGCCTCAATATCAGGATCGGCAACCACCTGGACCCGGCCCGAACGGTCACGTAAATCGATAAAAATTACACCGCCGTGGTCACGCCGATTAAGCACCCATCCGTTCAGGGTAATAGTCTGGTCAATGTCAGATTCACTGACCTGACCGCATAGATGTGATCGCATTGCTGGAAACTTGTTTTGTATATTACTTGTGAGCGGCAGTCAGTCAGGCGCTAGCGCCCTGACCACTGTCTTTGCTTGTTGCCGCAGGCTTCGATGATTCGGTCTTAGCGCCGGCATCTGCGCTGGATGTTCCGCCTTTATCGGCATTAGATTTTCCAGACGCTGACTTATCCGGGGCACTATCGCCCTTGGTTTCTTTGCTACTGTCTTTTTTCTCGCTGCTTTTAAAGTCAGTTTCATACCACCCGGTTCCTTTCAGACGAAAACCTGCCGCAGAGATTAATTTTTTCAGTCGAGCTTCATTGCATTCAGGGCAATACACTAACGGATCATCAGAAATCTTCTGTAGCGCCTCTATTCGATGCCCGCAAGCACCACATTCGTATTCATAAAATGGCATCTTTTCTTCCTGAAAACCGAAAAACCGGTGAAAATTAAAGAGCGCGGATTATATCCAAGGATAGCTTAAATGTCGCGCATACAAGAGCGCACATTCGCGACGATCGCCAGGGGAAGGCTGAAATATGGTGCGCCGGCATGGTCAACCCGGTTTTCCGGGCTGATGGATAACCCCGGCTACCAGGATTTACCGCGGTTCTACTTCCCTGCCACCTGCTTCAACCTGCGGTCACGGGCATCGCCAACCCAGTCAAGACCAGCCTCATGACCTTCTACCGGCATTCCGTCTTTATTGACACAATGGCGACCAAATACCACTGCCTCGAATACCGCACCATGGCTGCGCATTAAGGTGTGCTCGAACAGCATACTGCGGTGGACCTTGGCGCCCCCCTCGAGATGACAACCATGGGATATCCAGGTTGGCCCCTGAATCTCACATCCCGCCTCAATACGGGAATTGGAACCGATATATACCGGGCCTTCTATAAGCACGTTATCCCAGTCAACATTCACATTGAGCCCGGTCCAGACCTTGGGCAATACCTCCTTACCAGGCATTTCGATCCCTCTGAGGTGACCGCGCATTAACTGCTGATTCGCTTCCCAGTAATCGCTCATCCGACCAATATCCACCCAGTGAAAGGGTAGTTCAATGGCATTAAAGGGGACATTTCGCCTGATCAAATCCGGTAGCAGCTCACCACCGATATCATATTCCTTGCCGCCAGGTATCAAATCGATCACTTCGGGCTCAAACAGATAGAGACCGGTGTTCACCAGGGTCGAACGGGCTTCCTCGATGGACGGCTTTTCCTGAAACGACACCACCGAGCCGTCGTCATCACATACCACGACACCATAATTTGGCACCATTTCTTTTGCCACCCGCTTTACCAGGATGCTTGCTTTGGCGCCGCTTTGCCAGTGCTTGCGCAAGGCGGCAGTGAGATCAAGATCGATGATAGCGTCTCCGCACACCACCAGAAACGTATCATCAAAAAAGCCACCAAACTCCTGTATGCGTTTGATACCGCCCGCAGATCCAAGGGGCTCTCCGATCAATTCTCCATCCTGGATATATCCTTCGAAGGAGTAGCCAATATTGACACCCCACCTCCGACCATCGCCAAAATAAGTTTCAATAGACTCAGGCAAATGGCTGACATTGACCATAATATCGTCAAAGCCATGGTCCGCCAGCTGTTCAATCAGATACTCCATCACCGGCTTGCCAATCACCGGAATCATCGGCTTTGGCAGTTCGTAGGTCAGAGGGCGAACTCTTGTGCCTTTGCCGGCGGCAAGAATCATCGCTTTCATTTATATAGTCCTTAATGATTATGGGAGAAAATGTTGTTGATGAAAGTTTAACTGATGGCAGGTCGTAGTGTAAGGCCGTACAAGCTTGCTATCCTCTGGGAAAAAGATAGACTTTAGCTATGTTACTTTGCAAATTTCCTGCTTTAAGGATTCCAGCCCTGTTGTTGGCAGGATCACTGCTGGCTGGATGTATTCATTTTGATCGATCGGTCATCGCTGAGCCCATATCACCTGTCAGGAGCCTTAGTCAGCGGCCCTGCTGCGATTCACTGCTGGAACTCGAAGTCTTTCCATTACCATTGAACGAATATGTGACGATGGTAGTAGATCGTAACGATTCGGTATTCGAGTTCCGCAGCGGTAAAAGCTTTGCCAAAGCATTGGAGCTGCCACAGCTAGAAGAAGAATATCTGCTGCAGCTGGATAGTGTGGTAAATATCCCTCGACTGGATCTGAACCGGGAAGTGATGTTTCCAATGGTGACCCTGCTGGACGCCAATCTTGACCCTGTGGCAATCTATGATGACGAAACGGTGGATTTACGTAAACCCTTTTTTGGTCCTGATCTGTTGCGCATTATCTTGACTGTGGAACGGGGTTCTGCTGCAAGGTATGCATTGATCCATACCAGCGATGCCCGCACCCGTCAGGGTATGTCGGCAGATTCGCCCTATGAACTCGTGCAGAAAAGCGACTTCAACACCATGCTGTACGCCCGGCCGAGCGAACCACGGAGAAAGATTCATTTTGTCGAAACCGGGATGATCAATGTGCTTGCCTACACTCGCAGCAACTGACATCCGGATCATTCACTCACTTCCATAGCGACATAAAAAACCCCGCTGTGTGCGGGGTTTTTAATCATTAACAGCGGCTTCTATTCGTCGCTGAATATACCCAGCAGGTGCAGCAAGCTGGTGAACAGATTATAAATACTGATATAGAGCGTCACCGTGGCCATTATGTAGTTGGTCTCACCACCATGAATAATCGCACTGGTTTGATACAGTATCAGTCCTGACATTAACAGGACAAACATCGCAGATACTGCAAGGGACAGTGCCGGTATACTGAAAAGAAGCGCCGCCAGGCCAGCAACAAAAGCCACCATTATGCCAACAAACAGCATTCCCCCGATAAAGCTGAAATCCTTTCTGGTAATCAACGCATAAGCTGAAAGACCAACAAAAATTACACCGGTGCCGCCCAGGGCCAGCATGACTGTCTGCGGCCCGTTAGCAACGTGATTGATATACGCATTAAGCAATGGCCCCAGGGTTAGACCCATAAAGCCGGTAAACAAAAACACGCAGACAATGCCAAATGCTGAGTTGCGAAATTTCTGGGTCAGGAAAAGCAGTCCGAAGTAACCGATAAGGGTTGGAATAATGCCGAAGTAAGGCACATTCATCGCCATGGATACGCCTGCCACTGCAGCACTGAACAGGAGGGTGGCGGCGAGAAGGAAATAAGTGTTTTTCAACACCTTATTCATCTCGATGCTTAGTCCGCCACTGCGTACGATGGTCTGGTCAAGTCTTGCCATTATTTGTTTTCCTCAATAAATAACTGATAAACGTTGAATCTGCGCCTCGACAGCAGGTTTGCCTCGATGCGCAATTAGTTGCGTATTAGATGATACCCGGCGGGTAAAAATCAACCATTGTGGCCCGGGTTGACCCAGGTCTCCATACTGACAATGTGTTCCGCGATGCGGTAAACTCCCCGTATTAAGCCGTATCCATCCAGGTTTCCGGCTGCTTGAAACAGCAAAAGCAATAAATTCAAGCTGCATATCTCCAAACATGGTCTGACCGATGCAAAATCCCATTAGAGACACCTTTGAACTTGCGATCAAACTGAACGCATCGGATATCCACCTGCATACAGACCAGAAACCGGTTCTGCGAGTGGATGGTCGACTGTTTCCGCTGACCACGGAACAGGTGATCTCGCGCGAGCAGATGGAACAAACCGTGGACAAGCTGCTGCGGGACGACCAGAAAGAAGAGCTGGCAAAAAACTTTCAGCTTGACACCTCGGTGGAATATGAAGATCTGGGTGTGCTGCGGATTAATGTGTACAAGGAGCGCGGCAAGCTGGCCATGGCCAACCGGATCATTGGCTCCAAGATTCCAGCGCTGTCTGAACTGGGGTTACCCAAAACGGTGCAGCTGATGGCCGATATACCTCGAGGCCTGATCCTGGTTTCCGGCGCAACCAGCAATGGTAAATCCACCACGCTGGCGGCCATCATTGATGAAGTTAACAGAAAGTATCAGCGCCATATCCTTACCATTGAGGATCCCATCGAATTCATGTTTTCTAACCGAAAGTCGTTGATTTCCCAGCGCGATATCGGCATCGATGCGGTCAGTTTCAGCAAGGCCATCGTAGGCGCCATGCGTCAGGACCCGGATGTTATCCTGATTTCTGACCTGCGAGATCCGGAGACTATTGAAAACGCGCTGGTGGCTGCCGAAACCGGACACCTGGTTTTTGCCACCACCCATGCACCGACCGCACCCGACACCATCACCAGGATCGTGGCCACTTTTCCGTCTGAGAAACAGCACACGGTTCGGGTAAAAATGTCACAGAATCTGAAAGCCGTCATTGCGCAACGATTAATCCCGGCGAAAGGCGGAAGCGGCCGGGTACTGGCCTGTGAATATATGATGATATCAGCACGTATCCGGGAGCTGATGCTGGATCCGGCGAAAATTAATGATATTGCCGGATTACTTCAAGGAGAGCAGGTCACTAAAGGTGTGATGAACTTTGATTCCCACATGGCCGAACTGGTGCGTGATAATAAAATTGATAAGGAAACTGCACTGGATTTTGCTACCAGCCGTACCGATATGCAGCTGCGTTTGTCCGGACTGCTCGGCTAAGTCTAATGGCTGACCGTCGACTACAGGTGTTCACAACCGTTGCCCGGTTGTTGAGCTTTACCAAAGCAGCTGAATCGCTGCATATGACCCAGCCCGCGGTGACTTTCCAGATTCGTCAGCTTGAAGAATATTTCAATACCCGATTGTTCGACCGCACCCACAACCGGATCACACTTACCGAAGCCGGACAGCTGGTCAAACAGTATGCCGACCAGATCATCAGCAAGTACAATGAAATGGACAACGAGGTGCGGACTCTGACCGGTGATATACAAGGGCCGCTGCTGATCGGTGCCAGCACCACCATAGGCGAATATTTTATTCCGGGAATCGTCGGAAACTATCAAAGCAGTTTTCCCGAGGTCAAGATCCGCCTGCATATTGCCAATACCAACGGCATTATTCACATGGTGGAAAATAATGAAATTGATATCGGGATTGTTGAAGGACCGGTCAATAATAAGAACCTTGTAAAAGAGGTGATATGGAATGACGAACTGGTGCTGGTATGCGCTCCCGGCCACCCGTTGGCGCCGAACAAAAAAATTAACATCGTAGAAGCGATGGAGTATCCATTCATCAGTCGTGAAGAGGGCTCCGGAACCCGCGAAGTGCTGGAAAATTATCTGGCCAAAAGAAAAGTTGAGCCGGACAGCATCAACATCATCATGGAGTTCGGCAGTCCTGAGTCTATAAAAAGCGCAGTAACCGCGGGGCTCGGGGTGTCAATCCTGTCCGTTGCCACAATGGAAAAAGAACTGGCGCTGAAGTCCCTTGCTGCTGTGCCACTGAGCCCACCGATCAAGCGAACCTTTTCCATTGTTTACCAGCGACAGAAATTTCGCTTGCGGGCAATGGAGGAGTTTCTTGATTTTGCCCGCGAGCATTGCGCCTCGCGCTCCAATAACCTGCCCTGATAGAACCGCCAGCGACTGGCCATTACCTCGAGTCATAAACTTGTAAAATTTATGATCTCGCCATAGGATAAGGGTATGGCAAGGCAAGGTGATAATTCCCATCTCGATCGTGATGGATACAGAAAAAACGTTGGTATTATCATTTGTAATAATGACAGCCAGGTTCTATGGGCGCGCCGTATACGTCACGATGGCTGGCAATTTCCCCAGGGCGGAATAGAGCCAAAGGAATCTGCCACGGACGCGGCATTTCGCGAATTGTACGAAGAAATCGGGCTTCTGCCTGAGCATGTCAAACTGCTTGGCTCCACCGATAAATGGTTACGATACGACGTACCCTATGCACCCAAAACACATTATTATCGCCGCGCCAGGAGTTTTCGCGGTCAGAAACAGCGTTGGTTCCTGTTTAAACTTACTTCTCAGGAATCTAACGTACGCCTGGATATATCGGATAACCCGGAATTCGATCACTGGCAATGGGTCGACTACTGGCGACCAGTACAACAGATCGTTGATTTTAAACGGTCGGTTTATAAGCGTGCACTGGCGGAGCTGGAACCCTTTCTGGTCAGAACCTGATATTCAAGTCAGGGTGAGGCAGCTATCCTGCCAGGTAAAACAGCTTCTCAGGTTTTGCTTGGATAGAGATCCATGCGGTTAACGCCCTTTTCACCAAAGTAAAACGTAATCCCTAAATGCTTATACTCCAGACGATTGCGTTTGGCTTTCGATGGTGTTCGGTAAATTCTCTGAATGATCCGGGGATCCATTCCAAATCGCGCGCCCTGCACAGTACGTACCAGGGCTGCAGAAGTCCCGGTGACGGAAATTTGGCTGATCTGTGTACGCCCACTCAGAACCACCTTGGTGCCGCCGTCCAGCTGGTAAAGTAGCGCACTGGTTTTTTTAAACACCCCCTTTTCACTGATATTAATCGGCGGTCCAAGCCGGTTCTGAACAGTAGCCAGGACCTCGCCAAGGCGAATATTTCTTAAGCCTACCCCTGGAGCCAGCAATACCTCATTGGCAATTAACGCCATGAGCTGCTCTCGTCCAATACTGATTTGCCTGGGAGAACCGCTGTCCTCGTCCACTGCCCCCTGGGCCAGAGAATTATCGGGAGTCCACAGGCCCACGGCCAGAATTGCCGCAACTAACGCTGCAGCCAGCTTTCCATCGATTAATTTCCGCAGCAACATTGTTACCCCTTTATCTTATTCGCCAGCAACCGTCATATTACCCACCAGTATCGAGCCAGTGCGGGTACTCCGTCGGGTATCTACATCAGCCCCCACTGCCTCGATTGCCATAAACATATCCCGCAGATTACCAGCAATAGTCAATTCCTGCACGGGGTATGCGATCTCCCCGTTTTCCACCCAGAACCCAAAGGCACCGCGAGAATAATCCCCGGTAACCGTATTCACACCATAGCCGATTAATTCACTGACGACGAGGCCGGTGCCCATTTCCTTGATCATACTCTCCAGTCCACCGGAAATAGTCGAATCTATTGTCAGGTTGTGCACCCCGCCGGCATTACCCGTGGTTTGCGTGCCAAGCTTCCTTGCAGAGTAGCTTCCCAGTACGTAATCGTTGAGTATTCCCGCTGAAACGACGTCTCTTCGCTGGGTGGCCACACCCTCATTGTCATAGCTTGCGCTACCGGACGCTTTGAGTAAGTGGGGTTGCTCGTGAATCCGGATATTGTCCGGGAACAGCTTTTCCCCCTTGCTGTCCACCAGAAAACTGGCTTTACGGTATAGACTGGATCCGCTGATCGCCGACACCAGGTGGGAAAGCAGGCTGGCAGCGATAGGGGATTCATAGATCACCGGATAGCTGCCAGTGCGCATCTTCCGCGCGCCAAGCCTGCGCAGGGTGCGTCGGGCGGTTTCCCTTCCCACCTCTTCAGGCGCTTTCATATCCGCACGGTCCCGGCAAGAGTCATACCAGTAGTCTCTCTGCATGTCTTCGCCCTCGCCGGCAATCACCGAACAGCTGATGCCGTGGCGACTGCTCCTGGAAAGGCCACGAAATCCATTAGAGTTTGCATAGAGATCTGCACCATGGTGACTCGACACACTTCCGCCCTCGGTATTGCTGATTCTCGG
>Ga0055584_100003354_pt1 | contig 15784 bp, 10 predicted proteins | sample OSDHelmetaG_FD_58716 | JGI IMG/M metagenome (GOLD analysis project Ga0055584, IMG submission 58716) | Pelagic marine sediment microbial communities from the LTER site Helgoland, North Sea, for post-phytoplankton bloom and carbon turnover... | ecosystem: Environmental > Aquatic > Marine >... | reverse complement strand
TATTCTGGGTAACATGAAATTGTTCAGGCGTTAAACGCTGTTTCAAGCTTGCAGCATCTGGTTTTTGGAAATTTCTAGGGTCGAATTTCTTGCTAGTATTTTTATCGGCAGATTGATTAGTCACTTTATTAGGTAAGGGAATATCTGCTTTTTTTAAATCCACATGGCAATAACCCTTAGGGTTTTTAAGCAAATAATCTTGGTGGTATTCTTCAGCCTCATAAAAACCACTTAACGGCAGGTTTTCTACCACTATAGGCTGGGTGTACTGTGCTTCTAAACGAGCTAAAGCGGTAGCGACTAAGCGCTGCTCTGCTGGGTCGGTGGTATAAATACCTGTGCGGTACTGTGTGCCCCGGTCATTACCCTGTTTATTTAAACTGGTTGGATCAATAATACGGAAAAAATAAAGTAAAAGATCATCAAGGCTTAGTTTATCGGGGTTATAAGTCACTTTTACAGTTTCTGCATGGCCGGTGTTCCTATAAATAACATCTTCATAGCTAGGGTTTTCAGTATGCCCATTGGCATAACCAGAAACAGCATCCAGCACACCATCAATACGTTCAAAATAGCCTTCAACTCCCCAGAAGCAGCCTCCTGCAAAATAAACACTCTTAGCATTAATAGCCTCTGCCTGTGACTGCTGTTTTGGCTGATAAAAAGTTGCCTGATGCTGCTTTAGATCAGTTTCAGGATTAGTTAGCAAGGCTAAGGCCTGAGCCTTATTAATACTGCCTTTTACTACGCGCTGTAGATTACCTTTAGCATCTAGCACGGCCCAACTAGGGTAAGCCTGCACACCAAACTGTTTAACCAGTTCACCACTAGGATCGAGCTGTACGGGTAACTGAGGATAATCTAGTCCGCTATACCATTGCTTGAATTCAGCCAGTGGAAGCTCACCTAAAACCCCCGGTGAAGCCAAAGTGATTAAATTAACTCCAGCAAAATCAGGATCAGAGACCCAGCTTTGAGTTAACTCAAGCTCTGCTAAACAAAGTGGACACCAACTGGCCCAAAGCTTAACAAGGGTGGGCTGATTATTATTAAACTGCATACTTGAACTCCCACTAGTAACTGACTGCAGCTGAGTGAGTCGCTGCAGTAGATTAGTTTTATTAGCTTTAGCTAAGGGGCTGCTGGTTACTAGCCAGCCAAGAATAATAAGAGCTAAAACGATAAGGGTTAAGTTGATCCAGCTAAAAGATCGCAACATTTTGGCCTACTTATTAAGTTTTGTTGAACTACCTAACAGAAGTATGACATAAATCAGCCACTGCTAGCCTGTGTTAGAGTTGGACAAGGTATATGGCAGTAAATTCTTTTTTTTATTTGGATAAATAAATATCTGGCTACCCGATCAGGAAGGCAAAACTTGTTGAATCTACCTGTTAAAACCCGCCCGCTCTTTCGCCAAGCCTGGCCAATTCTCTTATCTAACTGCAGTGTTCCACTGTTAGGTTTAGTTGACACGGCAGTATTAGGCCACCTTCCTGATGGACGGTTTTTAGCTGCTGTGGCTTTAGGTGCAGTAGTTTTTAGCTTTTTATACTGGGGTTTTGGTTTTTTGCGTATGGGAACAACAGGGCTGGTTGCCCAGGCCTTTGGCCGCAAAGATTTGCCGGCTATGGGACGCTTAATAATGCAGGTGCTCTACTTAGCGCTTGCATTAGGCTTGGCCATACAGCTACTTAGGCCAGCCATACCTTTAATGCTTGGTTGGTTAGATGGTAGCCCAGATGCCAGTAACCTGGCAGTAGGCTATGTTGAAATACGCTTATGGAGCGCACCAGCTGTTTTAATGCAGTATGTAGTTTTGGGGGTTGCTCTAGGTATAGCACGCAGCCAGGTAGTTTTAGTTCTTTTAGTTTTAGCCAATGCTATAAATATACTATTAGATCTAAGTTTTGTTGTGGGCTTAGGTATGATGAGTAATGGGGTTGCCTTGGCTAGTTTAATTGCTGAATGGGTCGCTGCCTTGGTGGGGCTTCATTGGTTAGTAACAACCTGCCACACTTTAAATATTCCTTTACATCACCCACCATTTAACTTTAAAGCCATAAAAACCCTAATAAAGGTAAATACAGATCTTTTTATCCGTACCCTTGCACTGCTCTTTGCTTTAGCTTTTTTTACACGTCAAGGTGCAGCACAAGGCAATGCAACCCTTGCTGCTAATGCCGTATTAATGCAGCTGATTATGCTGACCAGCTATCTGCTTGATGGTTTTGCCCAAGCAGTGGAAGGTCAGTTTGGGGCAGCTTTCTCCCGTAGTAAAAAAGAGGCTTTAGAGGTGTTTAATGCCGGAGTCTTGTTATCAGTTGCGACAGGTTTATTGCTTACCCTGCTACTTTGGTTGGGTGGTTATCAGTTAATTAAGTTTTTAACCGACCTAGCTGAGGTTAGAGATTTAGCTGCTATTTATTTACCTTGGCTGTGGCTAGTTGTGCCTGTTTCTATTGCTTGTTATTTATTAGATGGGGTTTTTGTGGGTGCCACCTGGACAGCGGCAATGCGCAATAGCCTGCTAGTGTCTTTAGCAGGTTATTTATTGGCCTGGTGGTTATTACAGGGCTTTAATAATCATGGCCTATGGGCCGCTTTTTTAATTTTTAATGCCCTGCGTGGTCTTAGTCTTGGTTGGGCGCTTTATATAAATATGAAACACAACCCCTAATAAAAAGACTAATGGACCATAAAAAAATAAGGCTTAGTATTTATAAAGTCTAAAACATCCTAGAAAATACGTTGCAATTCAATCTTGGGATCATGAATTGGACCACTAATCTTGTAACGGGCTTCACTAAAAGTATCAAAAAGGTTGGAAAAAACCTTTTGCACAACCCAAATTGCAGCACCTACCTGAGGAGCCCCTGCGACCACCGCCGCAAGGGGTAAGGATTGTGCAACAGGTAATACAATTACTAATTCCTGCTCTAGGGTTTCATCAATTAAATCTACTTTTCCGGTCAGAGTCATACGTGTTGCAGAGCTATCCACCCGAGTAGGTTCAGTAGTAGATAAATAGCCATTTTCTAATTGATATTCGCCTTTTATTGTATCGTAGCTAACACCTTTAGATAGCACGTCAGAGAAGTCCAGACGTAATCGACGCAGCAAAGTGTTCACGTTCAGTAAACCTAAAACCTGGCTAATACCACTTAAATTAGAATCAGTTTGGGGGAAATGACCATCTTTTATATCCAACTTAAAGTCAGCTTTAATTTTTTGTAAATTGAAAGCCAGCGGAGAACCCTGCCAGTCTGCAATAAAAGCCAGGTCATGTTGACCACTAACAATAGGCGCTTCATTTTCAGCAGTTAATGCTTTAAGTGCAGGCTCTAGATTTTCTCCTGATAAGGTTCCTTCAAGGTGGCTGGTAGAACCTGAGTCACTCATCAGCCAGTCTAGGCGCGCTATCAAACTACTTTGCTCTAAATCTAACCGCAAGGGAGCAAACTTGATGCCTTTTTTGTCAGGTAAAGCCTGAACAGTTAAATCACCAAAACGTTTTTTTCCAACCCTCAAATCTTTTACTGTTATAAAAGCTGCAGGCAGATTTTCAGGGTTAAAATCTGCCAATAAATCTGGTCTTACAGTAAAGGCAGCACGCTTAGAAACAAGCCCTTCTTTTTTGGGATCACTTATCACCGCTTGAGGTAAATATAACTGCTTAATACGTATATCCAGCGGTTTGTCCGGACTTACAGGCCACCAAACCCCGCCTTCACTAAAGGCAGAAGTAAAATTCAGTTTAAGTCCATCCGTTAAATTCTGCAGACTCAGATCCAGCGACCCCACCTCAAAATCCTTCCAATAGAGGTCAACCACACTGATATTAAAACTATTTAAACCTTGCAGCTTATGAACGGGGGCGCTGGTCAGTAATCCTGAAAACTGGCTCCTGTTTAATTCGGAGTACCAGGCATAAACAGGTTCAGCATTTAATTGATTAATACTGATACTCGCCACCAATCCTTCTTTTTCTGGTAAAACAGCTGTAACAACCTCCTTATCTGCCAGCTCTAAACGACGGCCTCTCAGGGGTTCCTCAAGGTGCATAAAGAAATCCAGTTGATCGGCTAGCTTTAACCTAAGTGGCAGCGCATCAGATGAAAGGTCTAACTGCATACTAAAGTTACGTTTTTCCTCTGCTGTTTTAGTCCAGGGCAAAGGTGAGTCAAAAGCAAGTCCTCTAAAGTCAGATGTAACATCTAAAACACCAAAAGGAGCCAGAGGAAGGCTTCCTTCAATTTGAGTTATTCCAGTAAAATCCAGTGCTTCTGGCAAATTAAAGCGTGTTTTTATATCTTTAGCAGCCAGGCCTGCTGAAAAAACAAGCCGGTTTTCCGGCTCAGTATAAAAGGCCGCTTCAACAGGTTGACTCATGAATTTGCCAACTAAACCAGCAGATTCCAGTCCCTTGTCCAGAGTAAAGTTCAGAGGGCCGTTAATTGCCGTTATATTAAGACCGACCTGACTAAGCGTTAGCTGTGCATCACTGATTTGACTATGTAAGGTTACACTTGGCTCCAATTCAGTTTCACTCAGAGGAATGGATAAATGAATATCACCTTTTATTTGTCCAGAATACAACCATTCCTGAAGCGGTTCAGGTACTTGTTTTTGAAGCGGGCTATTTTTAACTAACCAGGGGAAAAACTCTAAAGGAGCCTGTACTTGGGTAGCTACCTGAAGTTCTACTTCACCTTTTTTATTTAAAAAGGTACTGAAAGTGGCATTATTTAAGTGGCTTTCACCAAAACTCGTTGCAGCCACCTCACCTTTTACCCAACCATCCAAAACCTGCACCTGCCCACTTGCCTGGCTAAGACCGGGCCAATCAGGCTGGAATTTAAAGTCTGTTGCAGAAAAATCAGTAACTAGTTGGAAGGTAGCATTATCATCAATCGACCCGGCATAAATAAACCCGGCCTGGTGTACCTGCCCTGCCTGTAAAGCAGTATTAAGCCACTCAAGTAACTGAGGCTCTACCAGCTTATCAGGCACCAACTGACGGTGAGCACCTGCTTCTGTAGGTAACAAACCCAGGTTCAAATAAAAGCGTTGATCCTTTGGGCCATAAAAATAAGCAAAATTACCGCTTACATAAACCTTATCAGTCGCTAAAGGGTCAATGGCTAATACAACGGCCAGGTCTTCACCAATAACCCAAAGATCATCACCCTCTAACTCCCAGCGTACGGCACCCTTTGCTGAGCTAAAATCCCAGACTAGGCTATAAAGTTCAGGAAAACCTAATTCTAATGAGTGATTTGCAAAAACAACCTGTCCACCTGCAGCATCGGCCTGTAACCAACCATTTAACCCACTTCCAAGAGGTGCTCCTTCCCAAGCATTAACCCGAACATTTTGTAGGTTAGCTTGCAGTTCAACCTCACCTTGAGAATCCCGTCTTATTAATACATTAGTCAGCTGACCGCCAGGTGCCAGATCTTTAATTATTTCGCGGACAGCATCCGGCAGGTGTGTATCTTTAATTAATTGTTGAGTTAAAGGATCCAGCTTCAGCTCTTCAATTTGCAGATAAGTTTCTTGCTGATCATAACCAATACGACCAGCAAGCTGGTTGAAGAAGTAATCACTGGCATTCAGCCTGGAAATTTTCCAGTCAGCTGTCCAGTTATCCAAATCACCTTGCAAAGATAAATCTGCAGCGTCAAACTGAACCTTCCAAAGTTCATCACGAATGACGTGAATATTCCTAGCCTGCAAATCAACCTTTGCTTTTCCTTTATCTAAACTCAGCCAGCCTTCAAGAGAAAGCTGACCTTGTATATTTTTTGTTTTTTCCCGGATAGAAGAAGACCAGAGCCCCTGGAAGTCATTTAAGCTAACCAGTGGTAAATTGAACCAGGCTGAAAGCGCTGAGGTTTTGGCATCAAATTCTTTGCCTTCAAGTGTTATCACCAATTCCGCAGGTAGAGTAGCCGGTGTTGAGGCTTCCAGCTCAAAAGAAAGCTGTCTTCCTCCTGACCAGCGGCGATAATTCATTGACTCTGCAGAAAAATACAAAGGGGTATTTTCTAGAGGGATAAAATGAAATTTCAGATCAGAAAAACTCAACTCACCCTGAACAAGCAGCTGTTCCGCATAGCTGACCAGTTGCTGCAAATTCACTTCACCCCCTTTATTCTCTGCGGGTGTACTCAGCTTGTTTTTTTCTTCCCAGCCATTCAGTTGCCAGCCTTGAGAGGTCTCTTCTAACCAAAGTTCTAATCCTGATAAGCGCGCATCTTTCATACGAGGGGCAGCGGCCAGTAAACTTGCCAGTGTATCTAACTCAAAATAAACATCTTCAATGACTAAAAAATTCTGTCCTTGCTTACTCAGGGTTAACTTTTCAATACCTATCGCCGGATCTATTTGAAATAAACTGCCACTTAAGTGAGATATTTCCACCTCAAAGGGCAGACCAGCAGTCAGCCAGTTTTCTATCTGAGGTCGTAAGGTATCAATTTTGGGTACCAAAAAGCGTATCAATACTACCAACAGCGTAATTACAACCAGCAGGATTAAGGCCGACCACAAAGGCAGTTGAAGCAGATAAAATTGCCACGAGGTGTTTTTAGGGGGTGGAGTTGTCATAAACCTACTGCAGGACAATATCAAACTGCTCTTGGGAATAGAGCGTTTCAACTTGAAAACGAATGGTTTTATTAATAAACAGCTCCAAGTCTGCAACAGCGGCTGATTCTTCATCCAAAAAGCGATCAACAACAGCCTGGCCAGCCATCACTAAATAAGAATCACCATTATAAGCTCTATCTACTCGTAACAGGTCGCGCAAAATTTCATAACAGACGGATTCAGGTGTTTTTAAAGTACCGCGCCCCAGACAAAGGTGGCAGGGTTCACAAATAATCTGCTCCAAGCTTTCACGTGTTCTTTTGCGAATCATTTGCACCAATCCCAATTCAGTTACACCTGTTAACTTGGTTTTTGCATGATCCCTTTCAAGATTGCGCTCTAAAAGACGTAAGACCTGACGCTGGTGCTCAGCATCTGCCATATCAATAAAGTCAATAATAATAATGCCGCCCAGATTTCTTAAGCGCAGCTGCCTTACTATAGCGGCTGCAGCCTCTAGGTTTGTTTTAAAAATAGTCTCTTCCAGGTTGCGATGCCCTACAAAACCACCAGTATTAACATCAATGGTATTCATCGCTTCTGTTTGATCAATAACCAGGTAACCACCGCTTTTCAGCTGCACCTTACGACCTAATGCCTTCTGAATTTCATCTTCAACACTGTAAAGATCAAAAATTGGCCGTTCACCCGGATAGTATTCTAATTTATTCTCTAAATTAGGAATAAATTCTTTCACAAACTCTTGTAGCTTATGAAAGCTTTCACGCGAATCTATGCGGACTTTTTCCAGTTCAGGACGAACAAAGTCCCGCATAGAACGCATAAATAACGGCAGGTCTTCATAAACCTTACAAATACCGGCCTCACGCTTAATACGCCTGTCAACGGCCAGCCAAACTCTATGCAGAAAGTGAAGATCAGCCAAAATTTCTTCACTGCCCACACCTTCCGCTGCTGTACGTAAAATAAAACCACCTGGCTCTTCAGCATTAATTTCACTTAAACCCTGGTTAACCAGTTTTTTTAGCCGTTCACGTTCTTCTTCCTGTTCAATGCGCTGTGAAACACCGACATGGGGTGTTTGCGGCATATACACAAGATAACGGGAAGGAATAGAAAGATGAGTTGTTAAACGGGCACCTTTAGTGCCGATAGGATCTTTAGTAACCTGCACAACAAGACTTTGCCCTTCATGCAGCAGGCTGGCAATCATAGGCTCACTGTTTTGATCTAACGTAGGTTTGGCAACTTCGGCAACATGAATAAATGCTGCTCTTTCCAGGCCTATATCAACAAAAGCCGCCTGCATACCAGGCAAAACCCGAACAACCTTGCCCTTATAAATATTACCGACAATACCCCGTCGACTGGCACGTTCAATATAAACTTCCTGTAAAACGCCATTTTCAACGAGTGCTACACGAGTTTCAGATGGTGTTATGTTTATTAGTATTTCTTCACTCATATTTATTCCAGTTCATATAGCTTTTGCGATTATCAGTTAATGGCAAAGCGTCTTTTTAAACTCTGCAAAAGTACATAAACCCAATTCCATAAAATGGCTGAAACAACTGCAGGTAAAAGTAAAAAACCTACACTTGAAATAGAACCAAAAACACTTTGCAGCCATTGGAAAACCAACTGACTTATTCCAATTAATAAAAAAACCAATGCAGACTGTTTGATTAAGGAGTACATGCGAATTCGCTGATAAAAACTATTGCATAAAAAGCCCAGCAAACTCATAGCAATAGCATTGTGCCCTAACAGGGTACCTTCTATCAGATCCAGCAGAAGCCCCCAAATAAAACCGTGAGCCACACCTACCTTTTGTGGAGCAGTTAATGACCAATAAATTAAAACCAATCCTATCCATTCCGGACGAACGTACAGAAAAAAAGTTGGCATGGGCAAAGCTTGTAAATAAAGCGCCACTAAAAAAGTAAATTGAATAACCCAGAACCCTTGCGTTTTTTTGTTAGCCATCAGGGATTCTTCTCCACTTGCAGGTTTGATAATTCATCAGGTGTAGGACCTGCCAACTGGTATAACAGTAATAAAACATAGCGACTCCGGTCTAACTGAGCCAGAGGATCAGCCACAACATCCATAAAAGGCTGACCGGGCCGGTGAGAAATTTTAGTAATTTTTGCTACAGGATATCCAAAAGGGAAACTTCCACCCATACCGGAAGTAGTCAACAGATCACCTTCTTTCAGATCGGCGGTTTCAGGAACATGGCTAAGATACAGCTCTTCGGCACGACCACTACCCTGAGCGATAAATCGCAACCCATTACGGTTAACCTGAACAGGGATAGCATGATTAATATCTGAGATTAATAACAGGCGACTGGTGTAAGGACTAACAGACACCAACTGCCCCATAACACCTGAAGCATCAATGACAGGCTGACCAACATAAGCACCATCTTTCCGGCCACGGTTAATAATGACTTGCTGTGAATAAGGGTCATAGTTTAGTCCGATCAATTCACCGGTAATGTAATCTATATTATCTCGCCGAGCAGCCTTTAATAATTCTCTTAAGCGTACATTTTCAGCAACAACAGAAGACATTAACTGACTACGTTCAGCCAGAATCAGTGCCTGGGATTTTAGTTCGCGATTTTCTTCCAATAAAGCATTACGGTTAGCTAAACTGTCTGAAGTCCATCCCCAGGCACGCCCAGGGGCATCAGCCGCCCACTGCACTGGCGTAACAAGAAGTGTCATCCAAGAGCGGATATTAGCAACTTCAGAATAGCGATGTTCAGCAAACATCATGGCTAATCCTAAAACTAAAGCCAAAATAAAGTAATAACGCGAATAAATGTCAGTAGAAAAAAGCTGCTTAATAGTCAAATCCTCGGTGAATCAAATACTATTCTATTAAACGCAGAGAAACGCCACACTCCAGTTAACAGAGGGGCGTTTCCAAGTCTAACCCAATGACTAGTTACTCAATAGACAGCAGATCAAAAGTTTGCTGATCTATCAACTCTAACGCTTTACCACCACCAACAGCGACACAGGTTAAAGGGTCTTCTGCAATAATAACTGGCAGACCGGTTTCTTCTGCAATGAGTTTATCTATATCTCTCAACAGCGCACCACCACCTGTTAATACCAGACCACGCTCAGCAATATCCGAAGCCAGTTCTGGCGGTGATTGCTCCAGCGCATTTTTAACAGCCTGAACGATAGCAGCAAGCGGCTCCTGTAAAGCTTCTAACACCTCATTGGAATTAAGGGTAAAGCTTCGGGGAATCCCTTCTGCCAGGTTACGGCCACGCACATCAATTTCTCTTATTTCACTGCCGGGATAGGCACAGCCTATTTCTTGCTTAATACGTTCGGAGGTTGCATCACCGATTAAACTACCATAATGACGACGTACATAAGCAATAATTGCCTCATCAAAACGGTCACCGGCAGTACGTACTGATTCTGAATAAACAACACCATTCAATGAAATAATGGCAATTTCAGTAGTACCACCACCAATATCCACCACCATAGAACCCTGAGCTTCTTCAACCGGCAAACCCGCACCGATTGCTGCTGCCATAGGCTCTTCAATCAGGAACACATCTCTTGCACCCGCACCCAAAGCAGATTCTTTAATAGCTCGCCGTTCAACCTGGGTCGACATACAGGGCACACAAACCAGCACACGAGGACTTGGTGTAAAATAATTGTTATCGTGAACCTTAGAAATAAAATGCTGTAACATTTTTTCCGTAACATGAAAGTCTGCAATCACACCATCTTTCATGGGACGAATAGCAGTAATGTTACCGGGAGTTCTGCCCAGCATACGTTTAGCATCAAAACCAACCGCAGCAACACTACGGTTATTGCCATGATGCCTAATAGCTACAACAGAAGGCTCGTTAAGAACTATGCCTTTGCTGCGCACATAAATCAGTGTATTCGCTGTTCCCAAATCAATTGAAAGATCGTTGGAGAACATACCTCTTAGACGTTTAAACATGCTTTTGGTGACCTATCCTAATGTATCCCTATTCAGCTGGGCAGAAACTCTAGCAACCTGAAAGGTTCAGGGCAAGTAACTTATAGTTAAACTTACTAAATAAAGACAAGCGTTACAGAAAACTGCCATAAACACCGTGTCAGCCTTGTGTTATTCTTTACCTTATCCGCAGAAATAAAACCTGCATGTCAAAGGTACATTCATGAAACTAAATGTAGAAGAACTCCATAAAGTGGCTCATCTAGCCAGACTAAGTATCCACCCTAAAGATGAAGAAAGCTACTCTCAAGCACTTTCCAATATTCTTGATCTGGTGGATGAAATGCAAAGCATTAATACCGAGGGTGTAAAACCCATGGCACACCCTATGGATACCACCCAGCGTTTACGCGAAGATAAGGTAACTGAAACCAACCAGCGCGATCAGCTACAAAAAATTGCGCCAGCTACAGAGAATGGCCTATACCTGGTACCCAGAGTCGTTGAATAAACCCAGCTTTTTTTTGCCTTTACAAGATTAATTTTCAGGATAACCCATGCTAGATCTCAGCCTTACCCAGATGGCCCAAAGCCTTGCTGAACGCAAATTTTCAAGCCTCGAACTGACTCAAGCTTTTTTACAGCGTATTCAAGCAGTTAACCCTCAGCTTAATGCGTTTATTACTCTTACCGACCAGCAGGCCCTAGAAGCAGCCAAAGCAGCAGATGCTCAGATAGCAACAGGCAAATCAACGCCACTGACAGGTATTCCTATTGCACACAAAGACCTCTTCTGTACAGAAGGCGTAAAAACCACCTGTGGCTCAAAAATGCTGGATAACTTTATTGCCCCCTATGATGCAGCAGTAGTGACCAGCCTTAAAAATGCAGGCGCAATTTCTTTAGGTAAGACCAACCTGGATGAATTTGCCATGGGCTCCTCCAACGAAAGCTCATTTTATGGGCCAGTGAAAAACCCCTGGGATACTCAGGCGGTTGCAGGAGGCTCATCCGGCGGATCTGCTGCTGCTGTAGCAGCCCGCCTGGTACCGGCAGCAACAGGAACAGATACAGGCGGTTCTATTCGCCAGCCTGCTGCCTTTTGTGGCATTACCGGTCTTAAACCCACCTATGGACGTGTTTCCCGCTGGGGCATGGTTGCCTACGCATCCAGTATGGATCAAGCCGGCCCTATGGCACGCTCTGCTGAAGACTGTGCTTTGCTGCTGCAACACATGGCAGGTTTTGACTCACGCGACTCCACCAGTGTTGAACAGCCAGTGCCCGATTACCTAAGCAAGCTGGGAGATTCACTGCAAGGTATAACACTGGGTCTGCCCAAAGAATACTTTGGAAAGGATTTAAATCCAGAAATAGCCGAGCGTATTCAAGCCGCCATTAAAGAACTGGAAAAATTAGGAGCCAGTGTAAAAGAAGTAAGCCTTCCTCTTACCCGTATGGCAATTCCTGCTTATTATGTTATCAGCCCCGCTGAAGCCAGCTCCAACCTGTCACGCTTTGATGGTGTTCGCTACGGCTACCGTTGTGAAAACCCCGCTGATCTTGAAGACCTGTACAAACGCTCACGCTCTGAAGCTTTTGGTGATGAAGTAAAACGCCGCATCCTTATCGGTACTTACGCACTATCAGAAGGCTTTTATGATGCTTACTACAACAAAGCGCAGCAGATCCGCCGCTTAATTGCTGAAGACTTCCAGAAAGCCTTCCAGGAAGTTGATCTATTAATTGCACCCACCACCCCAACACCTGCATTTGATCTAAACAGCAATATTGTTGACCCAATACAAATGTATCTGGGCGATATCTACACCCTAGGCGTTAACCTTGCAGGTTTACCGGCTATTTCCGTTCCTGTTGGTCAAATAAATAAGCGTCCTGTGGGTATGCAATTAATCGGCAATCACTTTAATGAAACCAGATTACTTAATGCAGCACACCAGTTCCAACAGGTAACTGACCATCATCTGCAAAAACCAGCACTGGTATAAAAGCCTTAGATTATCTGTAACCAGCAAAGTAGGAATAACAAAAATGCAAGACAAACCAAGCACTGAAAACAGATACCCTGGCCAGCCAGAACACTTAATAAAATTTCGGTTTGGTCTGAGACCTGGCAGCAAAGCATTATAAAGCAGGCAGTCAAGTCACTGAAAACAGACAAGCTAGAGTTAAATGTATATATAACTAACTAAAAGGTTTGCACTATGCAATGGGAAGCCGTTATCGGGCTGGAGATACATGCTCAGCTCGCCACCAAATCTAAAATATTTTCAGGCAGCAGCACAACTTTTGGTGCCGAACCTAACAGCCAGGCAAATATTATCGACCTGGCTATGCCAGGCACCCTACCAGTGCTTAATAAAAAAGCCGTAGAAATGGCCATCCAGTTTGGTCTTGCTATCCATAGCGAAATACCCCAGGTAACCAGCTTCGACCGCAAAAATTACTTTTATCCGGATCTACCCAAAGGGTATCAGACCAGTCAAATGGCAGCCCCCATTGTAGGCCGCGGCTATCTTGACATTCCTCTGGAAAAAGGTGGCAGCAAGCGTGTTGCTGTTCACCACGCTCACCTTGAAGAAGATGCCGGTAAAAGCCTCCACGAAGACTTTCATGGCATGACAGGGGTTGACCTTAACCGTGCCGGTACCCCCCTGCTGGAAATCGTAACTGAACCAGATATGAATTCAGCAAAAGAAGCCGTCGCTTTTCTTAAGTCCATCCACTCAATTATTACCTACCTGGGAATTTCAGATGGCAATATGGCGGAAGGATCAATGCGTTGTGATGCCAACGTTTCAGTGCGCCCTAAAGGCCAAGAAAAACTAGGCAACCGTTGTGAAATTAAAAACGTTAACTCCTTCCGCTTTGTTGAAAAAGCCATTAACTATGAAATTCAGCGCCAGATTGAAGTGCTGGAAGATGGTGGGCGCATAGATCAGCAAACCCGGCTTTATGATCCCGATCTTGATGAAACCCGGGCCATGCGCTCTAAGGAAGATGCCAATGATTACCGCTACTTCCCCTGCCCTGATTTATTGCCCATTGAAATTGACCCTTCTTTTGTACAACAGCTAAAAGATGAACTACCCGAACTTCCAGAAGAAAAACGCCAGCGCTTCACAGAGCAGTTAGGGCTTTCTGACTATGATGCAGGTGTACTTTCCAGCAGCCGTCCTCTGGCTGATTATTTCGATAAGGTTGCCAAGCTATGCGGTGATGCCAAATTAGCAGCCAACTGGGTTAGTGGCGAACTTTCTGCCCAGCTTAACCGTGATGCTATTGAAATAGACCAAGCAGCGATTACACCTGAACAACTAGCGGGTTTATTGCAACGTGTGAAAGATGATACCGTCAGCAGTGGTGCAGCCAAACAGGTTTTTGCAGCACTTTGGGCAAAAGAGGGCCAAACAGCCGATGAAATAATTGAAGCAAAAGGTCTTAAACAGGTCACCGACACAGGGGCTATAGAAGCCATCGTTGATGAAGTTTTAGCCAAAAATACCGCTCAGGTTGAGCAGTACCGTGCAGCCGAGCCAGATAAGCGTGGCAAAATGATAGGCTTCTTTATGGGGCAGGTTATGCGTGCCTCCAAAGGCACAGCCAACCCTAAAGCAGTAAACGCGTTACTCGCCAAAAAGCTGGCTGACTAATACTTAAGTTAAAGCCAATAAAAGCCTCTGATCAACGACTTAGTAAAATAACAATCAGAGGCTTGTTACTTCTCAACTACACATCCTTGCCTTTAACAGCGCGGTTAGCCCAATAAACACCAAATACTGTTACAACCATCCCCAGCAAAGCTAGGCCAGTCATTTGTTCATCAAACAACAACCAAGCTTCTAAGGCAGTTAAAGGTGGCACCAGATAAAAATAGCTGGCTGTACGGGTAGACTCACCAGCTTCAATCATAACCAGCAGTAATAGAATCGCACCAACTGAAAGCACTATCACCGACCAGCCCAAAGCTAAAACAAAATCAGGATGCCATACAGCTGCACCTTCTCCCTTAATAACTACCATTAGCAAAGTTAGAACCAGGGTAGCGCAATACTGAATAAAAGAGGCTGATAAAGGTGACTGTGCTTCACAGGCATTTTTTGAATAAATAGTTCCCAAAGTTATACCCAGCAAGGCCAGTACTACCCAGGCCAGCCCCTGCCAGGTTAGCTTAACTTCCTGCAACTGCATGGCAGAGGTTTGCTGTAAAACCAGCATAACGCCCACTAACCCCAGTATTAGCCCCAGCCACTGACGCAGCCCCAACCTTTGCTGCCAAACAAAGTAAACGACCACACCTGTTAACAAGGGTTGCAACCCCACCAATAAGGCCGTTAACCCCGCAGGGACACCTTCATCAATCGCTGAAAAAACACCCGCCAGATAAGCACCATGAATTAATGCACCGGCTATTAGCTGTTGGCGCCACAAGCGCCAACTAGCAGGCAAACGAACCGAAAAAAATTTTAACAACAAAGCAAAACACACCAGGTTTAATGCCATACGCCAGGAAAGAAAGACAAAAGGCTCGCTATAAGGAAGCCCATATTTGGCACTGATAAAACCTGTGCTCCACAAAAGCACAAAAAACCAAGGCGCAGCGCGAATTACCCAAGGGGAAGAAAATAGATTAAGCATGATTAGCACAACATGAGCAAAGAGGATCTTTTTGAAGTTTTAAATTACGCATTTCAGAACGCAACCCATCATAAGTCAGTAGCTTACCAACTGCCGGCTCACCGAAACCACCTAAAACTTTCAGTGCTTCAACTGCTTGTAAACTGCCTATAACACCAACTAAAGGCGACAGAACACCGCTTTCTGAACAACTTAATTCCGCATCGTCAGAGTTTTCATCATAAATACAGGCATAACAAGGACTGTCTGCTAAACGTGGATCAAATACTGATAACTGTCCGGAAAACCTTATTGCAGCACCAAAGACCAAAGGTTTTTTAGCTTGCTGACTGGCCCGGTTAACAGCAAAACGGGTAGAGAAACGGTCTGAGCAATCACAAACCAGATCAACGGCTGCCACTGCCGCTGACATGGCTTCACCCTGCAACAGGCTGTCATGCATAATAATTTTTATTGCAGGATTAAGCTGCTTCAGACGTTCACTGGCCGATTCAACCTTCTGCTGGTTAAGGTTTGCCTCATGGTGAATAATCTG